>JACCDK011227089.1_pt1 | contig 23668 bp, 23 predicted proteins | sample 7445871 | NCBI WGS metagenome assembly JACCDK01 (sample SAMN15323436, study PRJNA562643) | freshwater metagenome | isolation source: river surface water | place: USA:Blue River Watershed | collected 2017-08-15 | reverse complement strand
CGCTGGCTAATCTGGTAATGTAAAGGCTCGTTGCTCTTAGAGCGATACCTCGTCCGGGTGGCGGAATGGCAGACGCGCTAGCTTGAGGTGCTAGTCCTCGTTAGAGGGTAGGGGTTCAAGTCCCCTTTCGGACACCAACTTGATTGCCTAGCTGGTCGCATCCAGCATTTTCTTCAATCGCATCGAATCCCCTGCAATTAGCAGGTATTCGGTGTTTCTCTTTTTGCCCGGGCTACCTACCAGCTCACCGGCTTTGTTGTAGATGCCGATCTGGCTTCCGATGTAGCGCTTTGAATCAACCTCGATAAGAGCCACCTCGCCTTTCTGGCGGCAGATGTCCATGAGTTCGGCCTTAGTAATCCAGGCCTCGTCGTTGTAACTAAGCATCAGGGTCTCGGCATTCAGATTGGCTACCAGCTCGCTAAGCGCTGTAGGGCCGGTCAGTTTTGAATTGAACACCGATTTGTTTTCGGTTGCACGCACGTCCAGCCGTTTATTAGCGACTCCGTAGGTGTCGGGATGATCCCAGCGCACTAGCGATTCCCAGACGTGATAGTTGCCGAAGTAGCGATGCTGATTGTATGGCGGGTCGAGATAGGCCAAGTCGACGGGATGCAGCTGCGAAAGCGCCGCGGTCGCATCCGAGCGCAGGGTCAACCCCTCGCCCGCTAGTAGCTCGGGAACCTTTAGGGTCAAGTCGGCATTTGACCGGCGTGACCAGGTCTTGAGGTATGCCATCTGCACCCCGGTAGTCGAGTCCACTTTGTCGGCTGCGCTTATCAGGCTGGACAACAATGGCTCGTAGAGCCAGGTACCCCGATAGTCGGATTCGATTGCGGAGCGAATCGCGTCAATGCGCATCCCGTTCTTCGGTTGAAAGTAGCGTGCCTCGAGACAGAACTTTTGGGTGACGTAGCCTTCGATTCCCCCGAGGTTTGAAAGCTCTTCGATCGCGTCGCGCAATTCAACCGCATTTGCCTCGCCTGCGTCGAGGCTGATGTAGGTTTTGCCGAATACCTCGGAATAGGTCGCGGTATCAACCACGGTGGTGAACATGCCGGCCTGCTTCATCAGTTGGCCAACGCGGGTGGTGCCGGTGAATAGGTCGAGACCGGTTCTCGAATTGGATGCGCGAAACAGGGCGTCAAGCAACGGAAGCATGGTGCGCTTAGAGCCCAGATACTTGATCACGGCACCTCCGCTTAAACTTGACCCATGTCAGAAAGAGAATCCCTGAGCGCGGCCGCTTCTTTCGGCATCGATTACGCTCGCGGATTAATCTCTGGCAAACGAATTGTCGCACTAACCGGAGCGGGAGTTTCAACCGATTCCGGCATTCCCGACTACCGAGGTCAGGGCAGAGTGCCCAAGCACCCAATGTCGTTTGACTCATTCATGTCTAGCGAACAGGCGCGAATCCGCTACTGGGCGCGTAGTTTTGTGGGCTGGTCTCGCATCGCAGACGCAAAACCAAACAACGGCCACCAAGCGCTCGCCGCAGCCGAGCGCAGCGGCAACCTCGATCTCATCATCACCCAGAACGTGGATGGCTTGCATCAGGCGGCTGGCGCTAAGAAGGTCATCGACCTGCACGGGCGCTTGGACCGGGTTCGCTGCATGACCTGCGGTCAGATCATCAGCAGAGCCGAGATGGATGGAATCCTCTCCAAGTTGAACCCCCAAGTTTCGAAGGATGCCAATTTCGAATTCACGCCCGACGGCGATGCAGAGGTTGAGGCCACCGAAGGCTTTCTGATTCCAGCCTGTGCGGGCTGTGGCGGCATCCTCAAGCCCGATGTTGTGTTCTTTGGCGAGAACGTCGGCGAGAGCGGCGCGAACGCCGCCATGAGCGCGATAGACGCGGCTGACGCTCTGCTGGTCGCAGGATCGTCACTCACGGTGAATTCAGGGCTTAGATTCGTAAAGCGGGCGCACAGGTCAGGAAAACCCGTGATCATCGTGAATCTAGGTCCCACAAAGGGCGATGAGTTTGCCTCGGCACGAATCGCTGCCAATACGTCACTAGCTTTGGAAAGGCTTCTTCGTGACCTCTGAGCTGGTGTTGGGACTGCTGCGGCACGGACAGACCGACTGGAACATTGATTTTCGACTTCAGGGTGTCACCGACATTCCGCTAAACGAGGTTGGCCGTCAGCAAGCGCTCGATGCTGCGAGGCACATTCGCGCGTTCGACTGGGATCTTCTGCTGAGCTCTCCCCTCTCGAGGGCTTTGGATACAGCGCTGAGTGTGGTGGGCGTCTCAGGTTTCGATGCGCAAGCCTTGTCTGTCGACGACCGTTTGCTCGAGAGAAGCTTCGGTGAGGCCGAAGGCATGCTGCACTCTGAGTGGCGTGAGCGATTCGCTGGGCAGGATGCCCCAGGTTCGGAGTCAAAGGTCGAGTTTCGCGAGCGGTGCCAACGCCTGCTCGACGCCTTCGCCGAGGAGTTCGCTGGCAAGCGGGTGCTCGCTGTCTCGCACGGCGCTCTTATTCGTGAGCTGATTCACATCGCTTCAAATGGCGAACTACCGAGAGCCGGTGAACGCTTGGGCAACGCCTCGCTCAACACGCTGGCGTTCTCGGGAGGGTCTTGGGTGGTTCGCCACTATCAACCTCAGACGCTGGGCGGCATCGATCCGAGGCTATAGCCCCTGTGTCGAGTTGATTGGCTAAGGGCAGAGTTTTCGGGCTAGCGCGATTAGTTCGACCGCGCTGTTATCCCAGTTGAACTTGTTCGCTTGCTCAATGCTGAGTTTGCTGCGACGCATCCATTCTGGATTAGCCTCGAGCGATCGGATTGCCTTTGCGAACGAGTCTGGAGAATCTGGATTGAAGAACAGTGCCGCCTCGCCACCGATTTCTTTGAAGATAGGGATGTCGCTGACCACTACGGGCACACCGCGAGACATGGACTCGACGAGAGGAATTCCGAAACCCTCGTCTCTCGAACCAGTAACTAAGGCAACAGACTCATCCAGGTGCTGGTGGTACTCATCCTCGGTCACGCCGTTGTGAAAGAACACATGTCCACCGCCTGGCAGTATCAACTTTTGAAGATGCGTCTGACGCTCGGGGCCAATCTTGCTAAGCAGGTGCAGTTCATACTCGGGCAAAAGTGACATTCCACGAATAAGCACTTCGACGTTCTTGTAGTCCATGAACGAGCCCATGTAGACCAGCTTTTGCGGCACTCGCGGCCGTTGAGACGGAACTTTGTGCTCGTATTCTCGAGTGAAGCTGCCAGCGGCGTTGTAGATGACTTCGATTGGCCGTTTGGTGAGCTTGAATCTGCGCATGAGCTCTCGCGAGGTATTTGATACGGTCGCGATGGCATCAGCGCGATTCAGAATCATGCGCTGCGGCCAATAGGCCATGTGAAACAGTCGCCAACCCAGGCGAATAGCGAGGTTGAAACCCGGAGGCGGCTTGGGGTGGCTGTAGTAGATCATGTCGTGCAAGGTCAGCACCAGCTTGTAGCGACGACCGAAGGAGCCCATAGTCTGCATCGGCGAAAACACGAATTTCGCCCCCGCCTTGTTCAGCGCCCTCGAGATGAACAGTTCGCTTGGCTTGGTCGGGTCGGTCAGTAGAATGTAGTCGGTTCCCTTTGGCAGCTTAAGAAGCTGCCGTTTATCAAAGATGATTGCGGTGACCTTGATTCGACTGTGCAGCGCTTCGAATAGCCCTGCGCTAAACCGGCTGATGCCATCGTGATGATCCCAGCGAATGTAGCGAGCGTCGAAGAAGATCCGATCAAGAGCCATAACCGGCTCCAGAATCATCGGCGCTACCTTGCCTGCGCGATCCAGGGCGATTCAGGCCCGAAACAAACCCTCGGATATCCTCCGCAACCTTGTCTGGAATCTCGTAGTGGGTTAGATGCCCGACTCGCTCGTGCACGATCATCGAGCTGGGTACGCGCAACCGTGAGAATGCCTCGTGCTGCTGCCGCACCGAAGTGATGTCGTCGAGCTCGCCCGCAATCATCAGGGTTGGCACTTGGATTTCTTCAATCCACTGCCCCACGCATTCGCTTATCGATGCTCGGAAAGCCTGAATTACCACGTCGCGATTGGCAAATGCACTGAAGTTTGCATCGTGCTGGGCATGAATCCAGCGGCGCAACTTCGGGTCGCGAGTTTTCGCCATCAGAATGCTCATGCCTCGAACCATCGGCCAACTCTTGAGTGCCCGTTCGGATGCCCTTAGCGGAAGTCGAGCGCTCACTCCATAGAACCCTTGTGCGACCTTTGTGCCGATCCGTTTCGGGCCCTTGAGTGCCATGGCCGAAACGGGGTTCTCTAGAATCAGTGCCTCTACCGGGATGCCCTCGGCAGCGGCGTGAGCGACGATGATGCTGCCGAAACTGTGGCCGAGTAGCAACGGAGGGCGATCAAGCTTGAGTGCGGCGATGAAGGCATCCAGCCAGGCTGCGTAGTTGGCAACGGTGTGTTCCTCGGTAAGTGGAGTGGATTCACCGAAGCCGGGCAGGTCTGGAATGATCACGTTGAAGTCGTCCAGCGCGCCGGCAATCGCCTCGAGTCCGCGATGGTTGCCGCGGTAACCGTGAATCATTATGAGGGTCGTGGTTGGTTGCGCAACCGCAACGAACTCGCCGGTCACGGCTCGAGCCGGATAGACCCAGTATCTGGTAACCGAACCGGACACGTTGGCCTCGTGCCTGATGGCGCGCTGTTGTGCCCGCTCGGCGAGGATCTCGGGAGTGGCTTCGAACGGGAGCTGCGTCATCTGGAGGCCTATACCGAAAAGTACTTCGCTTCGGGGTGGTGCAAAACCATCGCGTCGGTGGACTGCTCGGGGTGCAGCTGCAATTCCTCGCTCAGGGTTACACCGATGACCTCGGGCTTCAGCAGCTGCATCATCTTGATGCGATCTTCGAGTTCGGGGCAGGCTGGGTAGCCGAACGAGTAGCGCGCACCGCGGTAGTCGAGCCTGAAGAGCCCCTCGACCTCGGTCGGTTCCTCATCAGCAAAGCCAAGCTCTTCACGCACTCTCGCGTGCCAGAACTCGGCGAGGGCCTCGGTCAGCTGCACAGAGAGTCCGTGGAGTTCCAGGTACTCGCGGTACTCGTTCTTCGCGTAGAGCTCTGCCGCAATCTCGGATACGCGGTTTCCCATAGTGACCAGTTGGAAAGGCACAACGTCGACCTTCCCTGATTCCCTCGGGCTCACGAAATCGCTCAGGCACAGGTGGCGATCACGCTGCTGGCGTGGAAAAGTGAAGCGCATCCGTTCAGTGCCTGGTTCGCCACCGCTACCACCGTCAGATGCCGGCACTCCGGCAAATCCCTCTGGTCCGTGGTGCAGAATCACGAGGTCGTCGCCCTCTGAAACCGCTGGGAAATAGCCGTAGACCACGGCCGCTTCGAGCATCGATTCGGTCTGGATGCGTTCTAGCCAACTACGCAGTCTTGGTCGACCTTCGGTCTCGACCAGCTCTTCGTAGCTCTGCCCCTCGGCGTTGCGTCCGGGCTTCAACCCCCACTGCCCCATGAACGTTGCTCGCTCGTCCAAGAAGCTCGAGTAATCGCGCAGCGGAATGCCCTTGATCACTCGGGTGCCAAAGAACGGCGGCTTCGGGATGCGATTATCCGTCGCGACGTCGCTGCGGGCAGGCAGCAGTTCGGGGGCCGTGCGTTCGAGCTTTGCGCCAGCTCCGACCAAGCGTTTCTTGAGTGGCGGCAGCGTGGCTGACGCATCCCCGCGCTTGATTCGCATCAGGGTGTCCATGAGCTTCAAACCCTCGAAAGCGTCGCGCGCATAGCGCACCTCACCAGAGAACTGCTCTGCGAGGTCTTGTTCGACGAAGGCCCTGGTCAGCGCGGCCCCACCGAGGATGATCGGCCAGCGTTCTGCCAAGCCGCGCTGAGTGAGCTCTTCGAGGTTTTCTTTCATGATCAGCGTTGATTTGACCAGAAGGCCGCTCATGCCGATCACGTCAACGTTGTTCTCTTCAGCCTGACGAATGATTTCTGAGATGGTCTGTTTGATTCCGATGTTGACGGTCTCGAAGCCGTTGTTGCTCAGGATGATGTCAACCAGATTCTTGCCGATGTCGTGCACGTCACCGCGCACCGTGGCCAGCAGGATGCGCCCCTTGCCCGTCTCGTCTGTGCGTTCGATAAAAGGCTCGAGGTGGGCCACGGCAGCCTTCATGACCTCGGCCGACTGCAGCACGAACGGCAGTTGCATCTCGCCCTTGCCGAAAAGTTCGCCGACTACCTGCATCCCTGAGAGCAGGTGATCGTTGATGATTGCCAAAGCGGGCATCCCAGCAGCCAGAGCCTCGTCGAGGTCGGCATCCAGACCCTTCTTTTCTCCGTCGATGATTCGCTGCTTTAGGCGCGACTCCAGCGGCATTGCGGCCAGCTCTTCGGCTCGGGTTTGGCGTGCGCTCTGCGAATCCACGCCGCTGAAAACATCGAGCAGACGAGTTAGCGGGTCAAAAGTGACGTTTCCGTCTGCGTCGTATGCGCGGCGGTCGTAGATCAGATCCATTGCCGCGTCGAGCTGATCTTGCGGAATCTTGGCCAGCGGCATGATTCTTGCCGCGTGAACAATCGCCGAGGTGAGCCCTACCTTGACGCATTCGTGCAGGAACACGCTGTTCAAGACGTGGCGCGCCGCGGCAGAGAGCCCGAAGCTTACGTTTGAGATTCCGAGTGTGGTTTGTACGCCTGGAAAAGCCTGGTTTATGCGTCGAATGGCTTCGATGGTCTCAATCGCGTCGCGTCGAGTCTCGTCCTGACCGGTGGCAATCGGAAAGGTCAGGGCGTCGACGGTGATGTCGACAAGGCGCATCCCCCAGTTTTGAGTCAAGTCAGTGATCAGTCGACTAGCGATCTCGAACTTCTTGTCGGCGGTTCGAGCCTGCCCCTCCTCATCGATGGTGAGTGCGACCACTGCGGCTCCGTGCTCGCGCACAATCGGCATCATCTTCGCGAACCTAGAGTTTGGTCCGTCGCCATCCTCGTAGTTGACCGAGTTGACCATGGCGCGACCGCCCATGCACTCGAGTCCAGCTTCAATTACCTGCGGTTCGGTCGAGTCGAGAACCAGAGGCAAGGTGGTTGCCGTCGCGAGCCGGCTGATCAGCTCACGGGCATCCCGAACACCGTCACGGCCAACGTAGTCGACGCAGACATCGAGCAGGTGTGCGCCTTCACGGGTCTGCGACTTGGCGATTTCAAGGCACTCCTCCCAGTTCTCTGCGAGCATCGCCTCACGAAACGCCTTGGATCCGTTTGCGTTGGTGCGCTCCCCGATTGACAGGTAGGTCATGGTCTGGTCGAAGGGTTGGTGTTGGTAGAGGCTGGCGAGTCCTGGTTCGTCGGTAACTCGGCGTTCGCTCGGGCGCAATCCCGCTACCGATTTCGCGAGCTCTGAGATGTGTTGAGGTGTCGTGCCGCAGCAGCCGCCGACCAAACCAACGCCGAACTCTCGAACAAACTGGAGGTGGGCCGAGGCAAGCTCGCTAGGTGTGAGTGGATAAACCGCACCGTTCGGACCGATTTGCGGCAAGCCCGCGTTTGGCATCACCACCAGCGGCAGCTCGGAGTATTTCGAGAGGTAGCGAACGTGCTCACTCATCTCGGCTGGCCCCGTTGCGCAGTTGAGGCCAATTGCGTCGATACCCAGGGCCGCCAAAGCCGTAAGCGCGGCTCCGATTTCACTGCCGAGCAGCATCGTGCCAGTGGTCTCAATGGTCACCGAAACCAAGATTGGGATGCGCTGCTCGCATTCCGACATCGCACGCTTGGCTCCGATGATCGCGGACTTCGCCTGCAGCAGATCCTGAGCGGTTTCGATGAGCAGGGCATCCGCTCCGCCCTTAATCAGGCCGACAGCGGCGCGTTGGTATGCATCCCTGAGCACCGAAAACTTCTCGTGACCGAGGCTCGGCAGCTTGGTGCCTGGACCAATCGAACCGAGTACCCAGCGCTGGCGCTCTGCCGAGAACTCGTCGGCGGCCTCGCGAGCGATCTCAGCACCGGCGCGCGCAAGTTCCTCGATGCGGTCTGCGATTCCGTAGTCGGCGAGGTTTGGAAGGTTCGCACCGAAGGTATTGGTTTCGATGGCTTCAGCGCCAGCGGCGAGATAGGTTCGGTGGATCCCGCCAATGATGTCTGGGCGGGTAATGTTCAGGATCTCGTTGCAACCCTCGAGGTTCTCGAAATCGGAAAGCGCCGGATTGGCTTCTTGAATCATCGTTCCCATGGCGCCGTCAGCGACTACAACTCGAGATTTCACCGCATCGAGGAGCGCTTGAGAACGGCTTGGGAACATAGGCTCTCAATTCTAACCGACCCGTCGTTCGATATACTTGGCGAATGGCTGACCCTATTCGCGAACCTTTGCCCGCCCAGAAGGCATCCTCTGTGGCCGCGGTTTTGCAAGCGCGCGAGCAGGACTCATCACCTTCGCTGTCGTTCGAGTTCTTTCCGCCGAAGGATGACGCAGGGCTCGACAGGCTCTGGGCCGCCTTCGACCGACTGCTCGCGGTGAACCCAGACTTCGTCTCAGTAACTTATGGAGCGGGCGGAAGCAACCGCGAAAAATCATTTGCCATCGTCGAAAGAATGGCTCCGCAGGTGCTAACCATCGGCCACCTAACTGCCGTAGGGGCCACCAAAGACTCAACGCGCGAGATTATTGAACGCTACCGTTCCGCGGGCGTTACCAGCATCCTTGCCCTGCGCGGTGATTCACCGAAAGACCAGCCGGATGCGCTTGAGCGCGGTGAACTGAAGACGGCGCTTGAGTTGGTGAAGCTAGCGCGGCAGGAGTTTGACTGCGAGGTTGGCGTGGCAGCGTTTCCTGAGGTCCATCCCGAATCCCCGTCGCTCGAGCATGATGCGAACGTGCTTCGACTGAAGCAGGATGCTGGTGCAACCTTCGCGATGACGCAACTGTTCTTTACGGTGGAGGCTTATCAGCGTCTCGTGCAGACCAATCAGCGGCACGGTGTTGAGCTGCCGATCATTCCGGGCCTAATGCCCATTGCCAACGCCAAGAACGTGATTCGCATGGCCGAATTGTCAGGCGCGAGCATCCCCCAGCCACTGCTGGCGAAGCTTGAGTTGGCCACCACGGATGATGAAGCGCGTCGAATCGGAATGGATTACAGCATCCAACTCGGACTCGATCTGCTTGCCGCGGGTGCTCCCGGCCTCCACATCTTCTCGCTGAATCACGAGGCAGCTGCTCTCGAGCTCTCGCGTGGCGTGGGATTAGTGTCCTAGGGCAGCCCTAGGCTACGACTGTGAATCAACTATCCTTCGATTTCGACTCCGCACCGGCCTGGAGCCAGCGCCTGGCCGTGTTCGATACCGAGACAACCGGTCTCGACCTGCGCGAGTCAAGGATTGTCACAGCTTGCCTCGTTGAGCTTGACGCCAACGGAGAGCTTGTTCAAGACCGTCCCGAGTGGCTTGCGAATCCTGGCATCGAAATCCCAACCTCAGCCTCTTCGGTTCACGGCATCACAACCGAGATCGCCCGCGAACAGGGTCGCCCCGCCAAAGATGTGGTCTCAGAGCTGCTAGAGGCGATTCGCGACTGTTTCTCTCGCGGCATTCCCGTGGTCGCTTACAACGCACCCTACGATTTCACAATCCTGCATTACGAAGCTCTCAGACATGGCTTGCAGCCCCTTGACGAGCCTTGGCCGGTGCTTGACCCACTGGTGATCGACAAGGGCGTAGACACTTATCGCCAGGGCAAACGGCGTCTCGAGGTGGTTGCGGCCCATTACGGGGTTCAACTGAGCGATGCTCACAATGCCTCGGCGGATGCGATTGCAGCCGGCAGGGTCATGCAGGCCATCGCAAAGCGTTTCGCCAGCAAGCTACCCGCAGAGCTCAAAGACATGCAGCAAGTGCAGAAGACCTGGGCTGCGGCGCAGGCCGAGAGTTTTGCTACCTATCTGCGCAATAACGGCAAACCCGAGGCGGTTGCCGATCGTGGCTGGCCAGTCAGGCAGTTCTAACAGGCTTTCTGGCAACCTCTTCGCCTTAGAAAAAGAAAAAACCTCGGATTTCTCCGAGGTTTTTCAAGTTTTGGTGAGGCTTAGGCACCGAAGCCCTTGTAGCGAGCGTTGAAGCGCTCGACACGACCGGCCGAGTCCATGATGCGCTGCTTGCCGGTGTAGAACGGGTGCGAAGCCGAAGAGATTTCAACGTCGAACACTGGGTAGGTGTTGCCGTCTTCCCACTCGATGGTCTTGCTGCTGGTAACAGTCGAGCGAGTCAAGAACGCTACACCCGATGCCAGGTCGCGGAACACGATTGGCTCATACTTTGGGTGGATCTCTGCCTTCATTGCTTTACTTCCTCATAGTTTTCGAAAAAGGATTGCCAGATCACTTTTGGCACTAAGGGAAAAGCATACCAGATGCCCGAGAGGAAAATCTAGGATTGCGCTGACAGAATCAAGGCGAAGATAGCTCGGTCGACGCTGATGCCCCGAGGTCTTAGCGGGATGCCTAGTGAGCGGCTCTTGCCCTGAAGCGTCCTGCCTCTTGCGTAACCACGAGACTGAATCCGAAAGCCTCTGAAATCTTCTCGCTGGTAAGGGTCGAGTTGATATCGCCAGCGGCAAAGATTTGTCCTTCGCGGATTATCAGTGCGTGAGTAAAGCCAGCCGGGATCTCTTCAAGGTGGTGGGTAACCATTACCATCGCGGGCGCGTACGGCGACTGTGCGTACTGGCTGATGATGCTCAGGGTCTGCTCGCGGGCCGCAAGGTCGAGGCTCGACACCGGCTCATCCAGCAGCAGCAATTCTGGGTCTGGCATTACCGCTCTCGCGATTTGCGCACGCTTGCGCTCACCGTCGCTCAGGGTGCCAAACGCGCGGTCGGCGAAGTCCGAGAGCTTCCATTCCGAGAGCACTCGACGTGCGCGACGCTCGTCGATGTCGTCGTATTTCTCGTTCCAGCGTCCGGTAACTGCGTAACTCGCTGTCATGACTGCATCCAGCACTGATTCACTGTTCGGAATGTGGGATGCGAGGGCGCTCGAGGCAAAACCGATTCGGGTGCGCAGGTCGAAAACGTTAATCTCACCCAGACGTTCACCCAAAATCTCTGCCTGCCCCTGCGATGGGTGAATCTGGGCGGCGGCTACACGCAGCAAGGTGGTTTTTCCTGCTCCGTTGGGGCCAATAACGACCCAGCGCTGGTTTGCCTCGACCTGCCAGTCGACGTTGTTGAGGATCGCCCGCTTTTCACGGAAAACCGAAACGTTGTTGAAGTCAATGACGCGAGACATGCGACAAATCTATTAGATAACCGCGAGGGCTCTGCGATACACGCTGATGGTTTGCTCGGCGATCGAATCCCAGCTGAACTGGTTTTCGACGCGGCGGCGACTCGCGGCTCCGAATTCGGCTAGTTTCGGCGAGGCAAGCATCTCGTTCAGCGCTCTTGCGAAGTCGGCAACGAACTTGGCCTCGTCTAGTGGTTTGCCAGAGCCATCTTGAAGCTGCTCAATCGGAACCAGCAGGCCGGTTTCGCCGTGCGCGACCACCTCGGGTATGCCTCCCGTAGCGGTTGCTACGACCGGGGTGCCGCACGCCATGGCTTCGAGATTCACGATTCCGAGTGGCTCGTAGATACTCGGGCAGGCAAACACGGTAGCGGCGGATAGCACGGCAATTAGCTCTCGGCGCGAAAGGTGCTTTTCGACCCAGATCACGTTCGAGCGGATCTTGCGAAGCTCTTCGACGAGATCGGTAACGGTCTGCAAAATCTCGGGTGTGTCGGGTGCGCCCGCGCAGAGCACGAGTTGCACATCGTTTGGTAGCTCGCGCGCCGCCTTTAGCAAGTAAGGCAAACCCTTCTGCTGCGTAATGCGGCCAACAAAGACCACCGAACGCTGATCCGGGTCGATGCCGTTGGCTCGAACCAAATCGGGGTCATCGGCCGACTGGAACGCATCCAGATCGATGCCGTTGTGAACAACTGAAACCTTGGTCGGGTCTAGTTGCGGATAAGCCCTCAGGATGTCTTGGCGCATCCCGTCACTCACCGCGATGATGCCTGCCGCGCCTTCGTATGCGGTGCGCTCGATCCACGAAGACAGTCGGTATCCCCCGCCGAGTTGCTCTTCTTTCCAAGGGCGGAGCGGTTCGAGCGAGTGTGCGGTAATGAGGTGAGGGATTCCGTGCAGCGAGGATGCCACCTGGCCCGCGAAATTGGCGTACCAGGTGTGGCTGTGCACGATGTCTGCGCCCGCGATGTCGGCCACCATGTTGAGGTCGACCGACATGGTCTGCAGGGCCCCGTTGGCCTGGTCGAAGTTTGGTGAGTGTCGGTATGCAACTGTGCCGGCCTCGTCACGCGCGTCGCCGAAGCAACGAACCTGAACATCGATCTGGCGGCGCAAGACGCGAACCAGTTCGGCGACGTGAACACCTGCTCCCCCGTAGATGTGCGGTGGGTATTCCTTGGTGATCAGGTCGATTCTCATGACGTCATGTTAATCGTGTTGTGACAACTGAGGGATAACATTCTCAACATGAGCGGAAAAAGAATCTTCGGAATGGTGCTAGCCGGTGGTGAGGGAAAGCGTCTTATGCCGCTTACCGCAGACCGAGCAAAGCCAGCGGTGCCATTCGGTGGCAGCTATCGTCTAATCGACTTTGCGCTGTCAAACCTAATCAACTCTGGGCTGCGTCGAATCGTCGTGCTAACCCAGTACAAGTCGCACTCGCTCGACCGTCACATTTCGCAGACCTGGCGAATGTCTCCGCTGCTAGGCGCATACGTCGCGTCGGTTCCGGCTCAGCAGCGTTTGGGTAAGCGCTGGTTCTCTGGCTCGGCGGATGCGATTCTGCAAAGCATGAACCTGCTCAGCGATGAGCGCCCCGATTACGTCGTGGTTGTCGGTGCCGACCACGTCTATCGAATGGATTTCGAGCAGATGATCGAGGCGCACATCGCCTCGGGGCGCGGTGTAACCGTGGCCGCCATTCGCCAACCGCTGACACTGGCATCCCAGTTTGGCGTTATCGAGGTCGACGACAATGACTCGACCAAGATTTCAGCGTTCCGCGAAAAGCCTGAAAACCCCAAGCCGCTGGCTGACTCCCCTAACGAGGCTCTGGTTTCGATGGGAAACTACGTGTTCTCGGCGCAGGCTCTGATTGACGCGATTACGCACGACGGAGAACTCGAGGATTCGAAGCACGACATGGGTGGTGACATCGTTCCGTACATGGTTTCGCGCGATGACGCATCCGTCTACGACTTCACCTTCAATGAAATTCCCGGTTCCACCGAACGCGATCACTCCTACTGGCGAGACGTGGGAACTATCGAGAGCTACTACGAGGCTCACATGGATCTGATTTCGACCATGCCGGTATTCAACCTTTACAACAGCGAGTGGCCAATCTTCACCCAGCAAATCAACTTGCCACCTGTCAAGTTCATTCACGACGCCGAGGGCAACCAGGGTCGCACCAGCGATTCGATTGTTTCGCTCGGAACCGTTGTTTCCGGCGGCATCGTTGAGCGTTCCGTGCTCTCTCCAAACGTCCGGGTTCACTCGCGTGCGCTGGTTACTGACTCGGTTCTGCTCGACGGGGTTCAGGTTGGTCGGGACTGCACGATCAGACGAGCTATCCTCGATAAGAGCGTTGTGGTGACCGATGGTGCATCCATCGGTGTTGACCGCGAACGCGATATCGCAAGGGGTTTCACAGTCACAGAAACCGGCATCACTGTCGTGGGCAAGGGAGTACTAGTAACACCGTGAGCAAGTTTTTCGTCGTCTTCGATGTCGATTCAACCCTCATCGAGGACGAGGTAATCGAACTCTTGGCTGAGGTTGCTGGACGCCGCGAAGAGGTTGCAGCAATCACCGAACGCGCCATGGCGGGCGAACTTGATTTCGCTGAAAGTCTGGTCGCCAGAGTGTCAACTTTGGCGGGGCTGCCAGTCTCGGTTTTCGAGCAGGTTTTGGCAAAGGTTAGAGTCACGCCAGGTGCCGAAGAGCTGATTCACCGTATCCACGAGGCCGGTGGTCGAGTCGGTGCGGTGTCGGGCGGTTTCACCCAAGTGCTAAACCCTCTAGCCGACCGACTCGGTCTCGATTTTGCTCGCGCAAACGACCTCGAGGTCGTCGACGGAAAACTCACCGGAAGAGTGCTCGGCCAGATTGTGGACCGGTCGGCTAAGGCACAGTCCCTGCTCGAATGGGCCGAACGGTTGAGCTTCAAGCAAGCTCAGACCGTGGCGGTTGGTGACGGCGCGAATGACCTCGAAATGATGAGTTGGGCCGGTCTCTCGGTGGCGTTCAACGCCAAACCGATTGTCAAAGATCAGGCGGATGTCGTCATCGCCAAACAAGACCTACTAGAGCTAGCTGCGGTGCTCGGCGTCTAGGTTTCCTAGTAACTCCTTCTTCAAGAGCTAGGTTGTTTAGAGCGCACAGAAAGGGCGGTTCTTAGCCCGTGAAATCCGAGGTGTCGCCGACGAGCTTCGTATTGTCGGCTGGAACAGGCTCAACTGCTGCAAGAGCAACCTCGGCCGCGAACTCCGCAACGTTGTAGAGCTTTCCAGCGCCTTCGCGACGCGCCTCGATAGCGCCCGGATTAGCGCGTTCAAGCAGGCTCGCGGTGATGGTGCCCTCGATCATGTCGCCCGAGACGACGACGAACCCGATACCTCGCTCTGCGAGCTGCGGAATCATGTCGCGAAGCGCATCCTCGCCGGCTCGCTTCGAGAGCGCTACCGGCAGATACTCGGGCATAGTCGGGGTTGTGCGAATGAAGTGGGCCTGGTGGCTGGTCACAAAAACAACTCGAGCGCCGTCCTTTAGGTGCGGCAATGCGGTGGTCAGCAGATTCACCTGCGAGTCTCGGTTCAGGCGCATCGCATAGTCTTCGCCCAAGCCTGCTTCCATTCCGCCGGATGCGTTCATAACCAGAATGTCGAGCTTGCCGAATTCGTTCTCGGCCTTCTTGAACATGTCTTGAACTGAATCAATGTCGGTCAAGTCGGCACCGATGGCGATTGCCCGGCCCCCGTCGGCTTCGATTCCCTCGACAATCTTCAGGGCGCGCGATTCTTTGTTTCGGTAGTTCACTACCACCGACGCACCGGCCTCGGCAAAGTAACCGAGGGTCTGCGCCCCGATGCCTCTCGAGGATCCGGTAACCAGAGCCACTTTGCCTGCGAGTTGACCTTTTGAGAGCGGATTCGACATTTTGTTCCTTCGTTACCTCGGTTTGATGCGTTCGTTGAAAGTGGCTAGTGACCCATGCCGAGGCCACCATCGACCGGGATGACGGCGCCCGAGATGTATGAGGCGTCTTCGGACGCTAGCCAAGCAACCACCTTGGCGACTTCGCTTGGTTGTGCGAAGCGGCCAGCCGGAATCTTCTTCTTGTATTCATCCTGCTGCGCTTCTGGCAACGCAGCTGTCATGTCGGTGTCGATGAATCCAGGAGCAACCACGTTGGCGGTAATGTTTCGCGCGCCGAGTTCTCGGGTGATCGAGCGAGCCATGCCGACCAGAGCCGACTTTGTGGCCGAGTAGTTGACCTGACCCGCAGAACCGAGAAGGCCGACCACGGAGCCGATAAGGATCACGCGACCGAAGCGCGCCTTGATCATTCCCGCGCTCGCGCGCTTTACAACTCGGAAAACGCCGTTGAGATTGGTGTCGATTACCGACTCGAAGTCTTCGTCTGTCATGCGCATCAGAAGCATGTCCTTGGTGATGCCTGCGTTGGCGACCAAGATCTCGACCGGCCCCATCTTCTCTGCAACTTCGGCGAAAGCCGAATCAAGACTGGCAGGATCAGTGACGTCGGCCTTGACGGTGAGGGTGCCAGCTGGGCCTTCACCCGATCGCACAGTTACGGCGACTCGATAGCCCAGTGAGACGAACTCTTCAGCGATCGCGCGACCGATGCCGCGGTTGCCGCCGGTGACCAGCACTGTGCGGGAGTTCTGGGGAATAACGTCGCTCATCTCGGCCTTTCAATTAGCACTATCGTCCTCGTGAAGTTTAGTCTTTTAGCACGAGCAACCTTCTGAGCCACCCCGATGCTCGAATTAGGAGAAACTGATGCCGAGATCAGCCCAGCGCGATTCGGTGTACAACGTATCCTCGGTGGGAATCAATCCCGAGTATGAGCGCAAACGGCGCATGATTCGCTACACGGTAGCGATGACGATCCGCGTTGTCTGCTTGGTGCTCGGCATGTTTGTTCAGGGCTGGCTAATGTGGGTGTGCTTTATCGGCGCTATTTTGCTGCCGTACATCGCGGTGATTCTGGCGAACGACGTACAGGTGAAGTCGGATGCGCAAGCGCCACTTCCGGTTGTGGCCGAACGAAAAGTTATCGAATCCAGCGAGTTTCGCGTCGTCGACCCTCAAGACAAGTAGCCATGCAAGGCATCAAATGCTCCCGGGCTGGTTGCTCACTGGCTGCAACCCACAAGCTATCCTGGCGAAACCCTAAGCTGCACTCGCCAGAGCGGGTAAAGGTTTGGACTTCGTGCGATGAGCACCTCGAATATCTGACCGGCTACCTAGAGGCTCGCGGCTTCTTGCTCGGTTCTGAGTTGATCTAGGGCCGAACTTGGTTCCGCTGGGCGGTACACCTCATTTTTCCTGAAAGAATTGAAGTGTGAGTCAGATCAGCAACCAAGCCAGCCAGCGAATCACCTGGTTGCGTTGGTTGCGCTGGGCTCTCTTCGTGTTGTTGTTCACCCTTGCTTGCGTTTGGCTTTCGCACTGGCAGTTCGACCGTCGTAACGAGGTTGTGGCACGAAATTTGCAGGTTTCTAGCTCGTACAATCAACCCGCTGCGGGCATCCTCGAGTTGCTGCCAGGGTTGCGTTTTGACCCCAAAAAAGAGTGGCGACCGGTCAAAGTTACTGGCCGCTACCTGCCTGAGACCGCTCAATTGGTCAGAAACAGGCCCTACAACGGACAACCGGGCTTCGAACAGGTCGTCCTTTTCGAAACAATCGAAAAGCAACTCTTAGTGGTGAACCGCGGCTGGTTGCCTACCGGGTCTAAGCAGGATTCGCCGGACGTGATTCCGGTTCCCAGCGGCGAGCAGCAAACCGTTATCGCGAGAATCCGCGCCGACGAGCCAGTCGACGGAAAAACCGCTCCGCCAGGACAGTTGCCTGTTGTCGACAGTGCCTCTGCCATCGAGTACGGCCTGTCACAGCTCTCGGATGAGTCAACCGCTGCAAAGCCCGGGCTCGGTTTCTACTTGCGCCTAGCTTCGGAATCTGCTGCGCAGAACCCGGCTCCAAAGGTTTATTCGATGCCAGAGCTGTCAGAGCGGAATCACCTTAGCTACGCGATTCAGTGGATCATCTTCGCACTGCTGGCGATCTCGGCGCTGATTTGGTTTGTTCGAGAAGATATTGCCCTTCGAACCAATCCAGAGGAATACGCGGCCAAGAAGAGTCGACGCAAAAAGACTCGATCGCAGCTGGATGCGGCCGAGGAAGATCAGCTGCTCGATAAACGCTCTAGCTGAGCGAAATCAACTCGGCGTAGCTCTCGTTCCAGTGATCCTCTACCCCATCAGGCAAGATCAACACTCGTTCGGGATTCAGTGCCTGCACGGCTCCTACGTCGTGCGAGACCAAAACGACAGCACCCGTGAAGGTCGACAGGGCTCGCAGGATTTCTTCACGACTCGCCGGATCTAGGTTGTTGGTTGGCTCATCGAGCAACAACACGTTTGCTGATGAGACCACGAGCGATGCCAGCGCGAGCCTGGTTTTCTCGCCTCCCGAAAGCACTCCTGCTGGCTTGTTTACGTCATCGCCGCTGAACAAGAAGGATCCGAGCACCTTTCGAGCGTCCGTGTCAGCTAGTTGCGGAGCGCTTCGCTGCATGTTTTCGAGCACGGTTTTTGAAACATCGAGAGTTTCGTGCTCTTGAGCGAAGTAGCCAATCTTGAGTCCGTGACCGGGTTCGATTTGGCCGGTGTCTGGCTGGTCTATACCTGCGAGCATTCGCAGCAGAGTGGTTTTTCCAGCACCGTTGAGGCCGATGACGACCACCTTGCTGCCCTTATCGATAGCGAGATCAACCGCAGTGAATATCTCGAGCGATCCGTATGACTTGCTGAGATTCGTGGCCATGAGCGGGGTTTTTCCGCATGGAGCTGGGTCAGGGAACTTGATCTTGGCTACCCGGTCGCTCTCGCGCACCTCTTCGAGATTGTCGAGCAAGCGTTCGGCTCGCCGCAGCATTTGCTGAGCGGCAACTGCCTTGGTGGCCTTCGCCCCAAACTTTGCGGCCTGTAGTTGAAGCGTCGCAGCCTTCTTTTCGGCATTGCTGCGTTCGCGCTTTCGACGTTCTTCATCAGCCTCACGCTGGCGCAAATACTGCTTCCAGCCCATGTTGTAGACGTCAATAACGCAGCGCATGGCATCGAGATAGAAGACTCGGTTCACGGTTTCGCCGATGAGATCCACATCGTGACTGATCACGATTAGACCGCCCTGGTAGTTCTTGAGGAACTCGCGCAGCCACACCACCGAATCGGCATCCAGGTGGTTTGTTGGCTCGTCGAGAATCATGGTTTCAGCGTCACTGAAGAGAATTCGCGCCAGTTCGATGCGTCGCCTCTGACCGCCCGAGAGCGTTTTTAGTGGCTGGTTGAGAATGTGCTCTTTGAGTCCGAGATTGCTCGCGATTGCGGCTGCTTCCGCCTCAGCCGCGTAGCCGCCAAGAATGTTGAACCGCTCTTCGGCATTCGCATACTTGCGCATTGCATTCTCGTAGGTCTTCTCGTCGATGCTCGCCATGTCTTCGCTGGCCCGTTTCATCTGGGCCATCAGGTCGCCAAGGCCGCGAGCATTCAGGATGCGTGTTCGCGCGAGCTCCTCAGGGTCGCCGCTGCGTGGATCCTGCGGCAGGTAACCAATCTCGCCTGATTTTTCGACGCTTCCCTCAGAGGGTTGGCCATCGCCCGCGAGGATCTTGGTGAGGGTCGTCTTTCCGGCTCCGTTCCGGCCGACTAGGCCTATCTTGTCACCCTTGGAAACCTGGAAATTCACACCTGACATCAGGGTTCGCGCGCCAATTTGAATGGCGAGGTCGCGCACGATAATCATGTAGAAATCTCCAAAAAGCCAGTTGGTTTTCTGTTGCGCGATTAGCGGCAATCACCAAAACGCCTAGTCTACAATCGTTGTAACCGATACCCCTTGGAGTAGAGACATGTCAATGACCCTTGCTATTCGCCCAACGATTGTCGACCGAGTCCTGCCGAGAGGCCTGGCTACCGACATTGCACTGATTCTCGGTGGTGCCGCTCTAACTGCACTTGCCGCTCAGGTGAGCATTCCAACGGCTCTTGGCGTGCCATTTACCCTGCAGACCTTCGCGGTTCTGGTCGTGGCTGCTAGCCTCGGTTCGGTTCGAGGTGCCCTGTCGATGCTCGTTTATGCAATGGTTGGTGTGCTTGGGCTTCCGGTCTTCGCAGAGGCATCTCACGGCCTCGACGTAATCTTCGGTGCGACCGGCGGATTCATCATGGGATTCATCGTCGCGGCTGCCGTAATCGGCCGCATTGCCGAGGGTAACTTCGGTGGAAAGATTCTTCGCTACCTCAGCGCCGCAACGGTTGGATCCGTAGTTATCTACCTCGTCGGCATTCCAGTTCTCGCAACGGTTTCGCAGGTTGATCTTCTAACCGCGACCGGCTGGATGATTCCATTCATGATCTGGGATGTCGTGAAGGCCGCAGCTGCTGGCTTGGCGCTTCCTGGTGCATGGAAGCTAGTTGACGCTCTGAAGAAGTAATCGCGAACTTAAGCGAAATGGGTGCGATTCACATCGCACCCATTTTCTTTTTCTCGTTTGGTCGCAAAAGCTAGATCGAGAAGCCGATGGCTCGCATCTGCTCTTTGCCATCCTCGGTGATTCGCTCGGGACCCCAAGGTGGCATCCAAACCCAGTTGATGCGGAACGCATCCTCGACGCCGTCTAGGGCCTGAGCGGTCTGTTCTTCTAGAACCTCGGTGAGCGGGCAACCTGCAGAGGTGAGCGTCATGTTGATCAGCAGAGCACCATCTTCTGAACGCAGCAATCCGTAGATGAGACCGAGGTCGACGATGTTGACGCCTAGCTCGGGGTCGATTACCTCTTTGAGGGCCTCGATGACCTCGTCATACTTTTTGGGGTCAAGTTCGTAAGAGTTTTCGGTCATGGTCTTAGGCGTTCACGTAGCGAACGTAACCCTCAGCCTCGAGGCGCTCGGCTAGCTCTGGACCGCCCTGTTCGGCGATCTTGCCGCCGACGAAGACGTGCACAAAGTCAGGCTTGATGTAGTTCAGGATCCGCGTGTAGTGGGTGATCAGCAGCAAGCCAAAGCCGTTGTCAGCCTGAGCGCGGTTCACGCCCTCAGAGACTACCTTGAGGGCGTCAACGTCTAGACCCGAATCGGTTTCGTCTAGCACGGCGAACCTTGGCTTCAGCAGTTCGAGCTGAAGAATCTCGTGACGCTTCTTCTCGCCACCCGAGAAGCCTTCGTTGACGTTGCGCTCGGTGAAGGTCGGATCCATCTTGAGGTTGTCCATGGCCACCTTGATGTCCTTGATCCACTGGCGCAGAGCCGGTGCCTCGCCATCGATGGCGGTCTTCGCGGTGCGCAGGAAGTTGCTCACTGATACACCTGGAATCTCGACCGGGTACTGCATTGCGAGGAACAGGCCAGCTCGGGCTCGCTCGTCAACCGACATTTCGAGCACGTTCTCACCATCCAGAAGGATTTCGCCCTCGGTAACTGTGTACTTTGGGTGTCCGGCGATCGTGTAAGCGAGGGTGGATTTGCCAGAACCGTTTGGACCCATGATTGCGTGGCTCTCGCCCGAATTGATGGTCAGGTCAACACCCTTCAGGATTTCCTTGGTGCCCTGATCGGTCTCTACTGTGACGTGCAGATTCTTGATTACTAAAGTCGACATGATTTCCTTTTGATCCGCGCTTATTCCGCGTCGTATTCGATGTAGATTTCGCCGTTTTCGATGATTACCTCGTAGACGGATACCGGCTCGAAAGCAGGCAGGGTTAGTGGCTTTCCAGTTTCGAGTGAGAACTTCGCGCCGTGTGCCCAGCACTCGATGGTGTCTGCGTCGACAAAGCCTTCGCTGAGCGAAATTTCACCGTGCGAGCACTTGTCGTCAAGTGCGTGAATGGTGCCTGCCTTGGACTTCACGATGGCGATTGGGTGACCGCTGATCACAAGGCGCAACGCTTTGCCTGGCTTGAGGTCATCGGCCTTTACGGTCGTGTTGATTGCGGTCATTAGCCGATGCTCCTTGCTAGCTCAGTCTCGATAAGTTCATTTAGTTCGTTCTCGAGATCCTCGATGTTGATCTGCTGGATTACCTCGTTGAGGAATCCCTTTACCACCAAGCGCTTGGCCTCGAGTTCGGTGATTCCGCGCGCCTGCAGGTAGAACAGGTGCTCGTCATCGAAGCGACCGGATGCGCTTGCGTGCCCCGCGCCTTCGATCTCGCCGGTTTCGATCTCGAGGTTTGGCACCGAGTCGGCTCGAGCGCCATCGGTGAGGATCAGGTTGCGGTTGAGTTCGTAGGTGTCGGTGCCCTCTGCTGCCTTTCGGATCAGCACGTCACCAACCCAAACGGTATGCGCTTTTTCGCCCTGAAGTGCACCCTTGTAGGTGACATTCGACTTGCACTGCGGCTGCGAGTGATCGATGAATGGGCGGTGTTCGAGGTACTGACCCGAGGTCGCAAAATACGCGCCGAGCAGATTGACTGAACCACCTGGGGCTTTGTAGTCAACAGTTGGTGTGACGCGAACGGTTTTTCCTCCGAGGCTGACCACGACGTGCTCGAGCTCGGCATTGCGTCCGATGTTTGCTCGTTGCGACGACACGTGAACCGAATCCTTGCTCCAGTTCTGCACAGAAACTACCTTGACGACCGATTCGTCACCGATAAGCAACTCAACGTTTTCGGCCAGCTGAGCCGAACCGACGTGCTCAATCGAGAGTGTAAATCGAGAGAACTTGCCAGCCGAGAGAATCAGGTGGAGTGCGCTGGCCTCGAGATCGTGTCCGGTGAGAACCAGTCGAATTGGCTGCTCTGACTCGAATGAGTCTGGCACCAAGATCTTGTAGGCCTGCTTGGCACTTGACCAAGCCGCTGCTGCGATTCGGTCTTCGGGAAGCCCAGTAGCACCGAAGCCCGCATCGCTCTCGTCAACCCAAGAGGCCACTACCTCGCTTGGCGCCTGAAGCTCGATGTCTCCGCTGAACTCGTTCAGCTCGTCACTCGTGAGACCGGCGAGACGCTCTGCGTCAACGTAACGCCACTGCTCGTCCAGTCTCGATACTGCAGGAAAGTCTTGCGGGTTTGCAGACTTGAGTCGCTCTGAGCGGGTTTGGACGGGGGCCTGACCGTGACTGTGCTCGTTGAAGGTTCCAGCCATTAACCGACCGCTCCTTCCATCTGCAGCTCGATTAGCTTGTTCAGCTCGAGTGCGTACTCCATTGGAAGCTCCTTAGCGATCGGCTCGATGAAGCCGCGCACAATCATGGCCATCGCTTCATCCTCGGCGAGTCCGCGCGACTGCAGATAGAACAGCTGCTCTTCGCTGACTCGGCTAACGGTTGCCTCGTGGCCCATGGATACGTCGTCCTCGCGAACGTCAACCGCTGGGTAGGTGTCAGAACGAGAAAGAGTGTCGACCAGCAGCGCGTCACAGCGAACGGTGTTTGCCGAGTGGTGTGCGCCTGGATTCACACGAATCTCACCGCGGTAGCTCGCACGACCACCGTTTCGAGCGATCGACTTCGACACGATGGACGAAGAGGTGTACGGGGCAAGGTGGATCATCTTCGCGCCGGCATCCTGGTGCTGTCCTTCACCGGCGAACGCAACGGATAAGGTCTCGCCACGAGCGTGCTCCCCCGCAAGGATGACCGCCGGGTACTTCATGGTCACCTTTGAGCCGATGTTGCCATCAATCCACTCCATGGTCGCGCCTTCGTGACAAATGGCACGCTTGGTCACCAGGTTGTAAACGTTGTTCGACCAGTTCTGAATGGTGGTGTAGCGAACGCGCGCGTTCTTCTTGACGATGATCTCGACTACAGCAGAGTGCAGCGAGTCGCTCTGGTAAATCGGTGCGGTGCAGCCCTCGATGTAGTGAACATACGAGCCCTCGTCAGCGATGATGAGGGTGCGCTCGAACTGACCCATGTTCTCGGTGTTGATTCTGAAGTAGGCCTGAAGTGGAATCTCGACGTGCACACCCTTAGGCACGTATACAAACGAGCCACCAGACCAAACAGCGGTGTTTAGAGCGGCAAACTTGTTGTCGCCGGCAGGGATTACAGTGCCGAAGTATTCCCGGAAGATTTCAGGATGCTCTTTGAGCGCCGTGTCGGTGTCGAGGAAGATGACGCCCTGCTGCTCGAGGTCTTCGCGAATCTGGTGGTAGACAACCTCAGACTCGTACTGAGCCGCCACGCCGGCAACCAGGCGGGCACGCTCGGCCTCTGGAATTCCTAGCTTTTCGTACGTGTTGCGGATGTCGTCTGGCAGGTCTTCCCAGCTCTGCGCCTGGCGCTCGGTTGAGCGAACGAAGTACTTGATGTTGTCGAAATCGATTCCAGAGAGGTCACT
>JACCDK011383454.1_pt1 | contig 23673 bp, 20 predicted proteins | sample 7445871 | NCBI WGS metagenome assembly JACCDK01 (sample SAMN15323436, study PRJNA562643) | freshwater metagenome | isolation source: river surface water | place: USA:Blue River Watershed | collected 2017-08-15 | reverse complement strand
GCGGATGGGGGTGGGGCAGGGGCGCCCAAGGAGCTGGGGCCAAACCCCGCATTCTAGTTTTCCGGCAGAAGGGCCCTGGTGGGCTGCCGGGATAATCCGCCCATGATGTTGAAAGCCGGTGTCCTCTCCCTGGCCCTGCTCCTGGCCAGCCGGCTCCTGGGGCTGGGGCGCGAATCGGCGCAGGCGGCCGCCTTCGGCGTCTCTGGACTGGGGGATGTGGCCGTCCTGATGCTCACCCTGCCCGATTGGCTCGCCGGTGTGGCCGCCAGCGGTGCCCTGGCCTATGTGCTGGTGCCGGCATGGGCAGGGCGCGCGCCCGCTGCCGTCAATGGCCTGCAGCGGAGGATCGCCCGGGTGCTGATCGTGCTGGGCGTGGCCACGGCGCTGGTCTGGGCGGGACTGTCCTGGCAGGGGTCCTTGGTCCGGACGCTGGCGGCCGGCCTACCGGCGGCCCTCGGGCCCGTCGCGGCGCAGGCCCTGGTGTGGAGTGCCATCGCCTTCCCGCTGGCCCTGCTGGCCGCCCTCTGGGGCACGCGCCTGCAGCACGAACGCGATTTTCTGGGCCTGTACGCGTCCAACCTGGTGGTCAATGGGGTGCTGATTGCGGCCATCGCGGTAGCGGGGTGGGGGTTCGCAGCGGGTGACGCCGTGACCGCGCTGGGGGCTGGACTGCTCGCGGCCATGGTGCTGCGACTGGTGTGGCAGGCGTGGCGCCTGCGGCGGGGCGCGGCGGGTGATGCCGCGCCTGTGCACGGGGCCGCGCCGGTGCCGCTGCCTGCGGGCGGGGTCTGGGCCTGGGCCATCCTGAGTGCCGGCCTGCCGCTGGCCTTGCCCTTTCTCGCGCGCTCGCTGGCTTCGCAGGGCGGCGAGGGCGCGCTGGCCACTTTCAACTACGCCTGGAAGCTCGTGGAGCTGCCTCTGGTGCTCGCGATCCAGCTGGTCGCGACGCTGGCCTTTCCGGCCGTGGCCCGCGCGGTGACGCAGGGCCTGGAAGATCCCGCCGCCCGCGAGCCGGTACGGATCGCCTTCGCCCTGGCCTTTGCCCTGGCCTGCGCCTGCGCCGCGGGCCTGCTGGTGGGGGCCGACGCCCTCGCGCAACTGCTTTTTGGCTGGGGCCGCATGTCCGCTCCGGCCCTGGTGCAGGTGGCCGATTGGGGGCGGGTGGCGGCCATGGGTCTGCTGCCCCAGGCCCTGGCCGCCGTGGCCCTCACGGTGCTGGCCTCGCAGGGGCGCATGCGGCCCGCCGCCGGCCTGTACGCCCTGGCGCTGCTCGTGGTGGCGGGCCTGGCCGCGGCCGAACCTCGCGGCGGCGCGGCGCTGATGGCGGTTCTCAATGCGGTGTTCATGTTCGTGGCCCTGGGCCTGCTGATTTCACTCGGCGCAGGGGCGGCTCGCTGCCTGCCGGTGCGCGCCATGCTCTGGCCCCTGGCGGCCCTGTTGGTCGTGGCGGCCTTGCTCCGCGCCACGGGCGGCGCGGGCGGCTTGTCGATGGTCCCCGCTCTGGCCCTGGCCCTTGTGGCGGCCGGTGCCGTCCTGGCGGCGGCGTGGTACGGCGCAGGGCCGATGCGCCAGGCCCTGCGGCGATAATCACGCGCCCCTTGCGGGCCCCGCCTCATGCTCGACCTCCTGCAGTTCACCAACGACCCCGTTCTGGCCCGCCGCTGCGACGCTTTGGACGGCATGCGCCTGGTGGTCGACCTCGAGCGCCTGGGCAAGGCCGAACGCCAGGCGGGCCGCAACACCTTCATCAGCGCCCACACGCTGGAAGACGTGGGCCGCATCAAGTCCGAGCTGCGGCACGCGCGCCTGATGGTGCGGGTCAATCCGCTGCATGACGGCACCCCGGGCGAGGTCGACGACGCGATCGCGCAGGGCGCTGACCTGCTGATGCTGCCGATGTTCGCTGATGCCGCCACCCTGCGCGCCTTCGCGGGCATCGTCGATGGCCGCCGGCCGCTGGTGCCCCTGGTCGAAACCGCCGACGCCCTGCGCAGCGCCAACGAGTGGCTGGATACCCCCGGCCTGTGGGAGGTGTACGTGGGCCTGAACGATCTGCACATCTCCATGGGCCTGCGTTTCATGTTCGAGCCGCTGGCCATGGGTGCCTTGGAGGACTTGGCCACGGCCACCCGTGCGCGGGGCCTGCGTTTCGGTTTCGGTGGCATTGCACGGCTGGACGAAGGCCTGCTCCCGGGCCGGGCGGTGCTGGGCGAACATCTGCGTCTGGGCTCGCAAGCCGTGATCCTCTCTCGCACTTTCCATCGCCCCGATGCCGAGGCTTCCTTCGAGGCCAGCGTGCAGGCGCTGCGCGAGGCCGAGCGCGAGCTCGCAGCGCGCGATACCGACCGCGTGCAGGTCGATGCACGCGAGACCGCCGACCGGATTCGCCAGATCGTTGCCGAGATGGCTGCTGCGCGATGACCAAGCGGTTCGTGGACATCGTGGTCTCGCTCGCGGCGCTACTGGCCTTGTCGCCGCTGCTGGCCGCCACCGCGCTGGCGGTGATGCTTGAAAGCGGGCTGCCCGTGCTGTTTCGCCAGGTGCGCGTGGGGCAGGGCGGGCGCGAGTTCGGCATGTACAAGTTCCGCAGCATGGTCCAGAACGCTGCGGCCATTGGCCCGTACCACACCAGCGCCGACGACCCGCGCATCACCCGTGTGGGCCGCTTCATCCGCCGCAGCAGCCTGGATGAATTGCCGCAGTTGTTCAACGTGCTCCTGGGCGACATGAGTCTGGTGGGGCCGCGCCCCGATGTGCCGGCCCAGCGCGTGCTCTACGCACCCGCCGACTGGGACCTGCGTTGCAGCGTGCGCCCCGGCATCACCGGTCTGGCCCAGGCCCGGCTGCGTTCGGTGGCCACCGAGTCGCAGCGGCTCGCGCTGGACCTGCAGTACGTGCGCGAACACGGCCTGTGGCTGGACCTGCGCATCGTCGTGTGGACCCTCGGCCGCCTGACTGGCCGCGGGAGCAACTGACATGTACGCCCCCACGCTTGTCACTGTGTGTACTTCACTGCCCCCCGAGGGGGCTTCAGCCTCCTTGAGGCGGCTCGGCGGAGGTTGACATGTGCGGCATCTTCGGCACCTGGCACCGCGACCGGCAGGCGCTCGCCGAGGGCCCGCTTGCGGCCATGGCGCGCAGCCTGGTGCATCGCGGCCCGGACGATGAAGGTATCTGGCAGCCCGCGGGCCGGGGCGTGGCCATCGGCAACCGGCGCCTGTCCATCATCGACATCGGCGGCGGCCACCAGCCTTTCGTTTCGGATGATGGCCGTATCGCTGTCGTGCAGAACGGCGAGATCTTCAACCACGTCGAACTCGCCGCCGAATTGCGCGCCCAGGGCGTACGCCTGGATACGCAGTCGGACACCGAGGTGATCCTGCGCCTGTACGAGCGCGAGGGCATCGCGTGCCTCAAGCGCCTGAACGGCATGTTCGCCATCGCCATCGACGATGCGCGCGAGGACGCCCTGTACCTGGTGCGTGACCGCATTGGCGTCAAGCCTTTGTACGTGCACGACGACGGCCGGCGTATGGTCTTCGGCTCGGAGATCAAGGCCTTGCTGCCCGTGCTGCAGGCTGCAGGCTCGGCGCCGAAGGTGGACCTCGAAGCCATCCACCATTACCTCACCTTCAACTACATCCCCGCGCCCTGGACGATTTGGGAAGGCATCCGCCATGTGATGCCTGGCACCTGGATGAAGTTCACCCGCCAGGGCGTGCAGGCGCAGCGTTGGTGGAACCTGGCCGAGCAGCGTGAGCGCGCGATCGCCTTTGACGACTGGTCGCAGGAGTTCATGCACCTTCTGGACGATGCCACGCGCATTCGCCTGCGGGCCGATGTGCCTTGGGGCGCATTTCTCTCGGGCGGTGTCGATTCCAGCACCATCGTGGCCCTGATGGCGCGCCATGTGGACCGGCCGGTCAAGACCTTCTGCATTGGCTTTGCCGACCCGCGCTTTGACGAATCGCCCTACGCCGCCGACGCCGCGCGCCGCTTCGGCTGCGACCACACCCTGGAGATCGCCGAGCTGAACATGCTCGATCGCTGGCCGATGGTGCTGCACCACCTGGACCAGCCGCATGGCGACGCGTCCTTCATGCCCACGCTGCGCGTGAGCGAACTGGCGGCGCGGCATGTGAAGGTCGTGCTCACCGGCGACGGTGGCGACGAGCTCTTTGCCGGTTACGAGAAGTACGAGCAGTTCTTCGCGAAGCCCGAAGCCGCGGCACTGGACGACGCGGCGTTCCGACGTCGCTATTTCGATTCGATCTCGTTGTTTTCGCCGCAGGACAAGCAGGCCCTCTACCAGCCCGCCATTGCCGCGCGCCTGGCGGGCGTCGACAGCTTCGAGGCCGCAGCCCGCCCCTGGTTCGATGAGGCGCAGCACTTCGATCGCATCAACCAGGCCCTGTACCTGGACATGCAGCTGCTGCTTTCGGGGAACAACCTGGTCAAGCCCGATCGCATGGGCATGGCGGTGTCCATCGAGGCGCGAACGCCCTTTCTGGACTGGCGAATGATGGAATTTGCCTTCAGATCGCGCGGCGCGACCAAGCTCACGCCCGCGGGCGACAAGAAGCACTGGTACAAGCAGGCGGTCGTGCCCCTGATCGGCCAGGAGCTGGCCTATCGCAAGAAGCAGATGTTCACCGTGCCGGTGGGCGAGTGGTTCCGCAAGGAAAGCTACGACTGGCTGGCGCAGACCCTGCGAGGCAGTGATCTGATCGCGCGCCTGTTCCAGCCGCAGGCGATCAGCGGGCTGCTCCAGCGCCATCGCGAGGGCAGCGCCAACCACACCCGCGAGCTGCGCGCGCTGGCGGCCCTGGCCATCTGGGAGCGCGGCGTCGTGGAGCAGGGGCTGGACCCTGGAGCCATCGTATGACCGCAGGGCCTGCCTCCACACCGGCGTCCACCCCCTCGCAGCCACCCGTCTGGCTGTTCGTCGCCTATGGCGGCGGGCATGTGAAGGCCCTGTTGCCGGTGGCCTTGCAAGCGCAGGCCCAAGGCGTGGCTCGCGTGGTGTTCCTCGCGCTCACCACCGCCGCGGCGACCGTGCGCGAAGCCGGCCTGCCTGTCATCGGTTTCGCTGACCTGCTGGAGGCCTCGGACACGCCGGCCCTGCAACACGGTCGGCGTCTGGTCGACACCCTGGAGGTGCAGGCCGCGCAGCGTGAAGAGTCCATCGCCTACCTGGGCTTGTCCTACGCGGAGCTGGAGGCCGACGTCGGGCCGCAGGAGGCGGCGGCCCGTTATGCGCAATACGGCCGCCAGGCCTTCCTGCCGGTGCGCGTGCTGGAACGCGCCATTCGACGCTGGCAGCCCGCCTGCGTGTTGGCCACCAACGCTCCGCGTGCCGAGCGCGCTGCCTTGCTGGCGGCCCGCCGCCAGGGGGTGCCGAGCCTGTGCCTGCTGGATCTTTTCGGCCTGTGGGAGCGTGACTGGCTGGTCCGACCGGATTACGCCGATGCCCTGTGCGTTCTCAATCCGCAGGTCGCGGCCAGTCTGGTGGCGGCGGGTCGGCCCGCGCAGCATCTGCACGTCACCGGCAACCCCGCCTTTGACGGCATCCACGACCCGGCGGTCATCGCGCAGGGGCGGGCGCTGCGATACGACACCGGCTGGTCCGCGCATCGTGTGCTGTTCTACGCCTCCTCTCCCGAGCCGCAGGAGGTAACGGGTATCGCCGGGCGCGGCGACCCGGCGTGGCCCCGCCGCATCGAGGCGCGTCTGATCGAAGCCGTCGAGGCCCATCCCGATCTGGCCCTGTGGGTGCGGCGCCATCCCAGCGAAGCGCCCGCCGACGAGGTCCGGGCACGGGCCCACCCGCGTATCCGCGTGGCAGAGGGGCCGCTGCATCCCTACCTGCACGCCTGCGACGAGGTGGTGGTGACCGTTTCTACCGTGGGCGTCGAGGCGAACCTTGCGGGCCGCGACGTCACCCAGGTGCGGGGCTCCATCCTTGACGGGCTCAGTCCCTATGCGGCCATGGGCATCGCGCAGCGCGAGGTGCCGCTGGAAGCGATGGCCTCGCAGCTGCCACAGCCGGTCACGCCGGCGGCGCGGACCGCAGACCGCGCCGCCGGACAGGCCGTCACGCGGGTGCTCGACGTCGCCCGCAGCCTGTCCGAGTCCCGGAGCCCGGCATGATGCGCATCGTCGCCCTACCTACCGACGAGGCCCAGGCCCGCTTCGAGCGCCTGCCGCCCGCCCTGCGTATCGCCTCGCTCAGTCCCGCCTTCGCGGCCGCCGACACGCGGCGCGACCCGAAACTGCGCTGCGTGCATGCGGTGCTGGAGGGCGGGCAGGCCGAGTGGATTCACTCGGTGCACCTCTTGCCGCTGGCGGGCCAGGCGGACGCATGGGGCGCGACCTCGCCGTATGGCTATGGCGGGCCGCTCACGCCAGCCACCGAGCCGGACTTCCTGGCCCGTGCCTGGGCGGCCTGGCAAGACTGGTGTCGGCAGGAGGGCGTGCTGGCCGAGTTCTGCCGCTTCCATCCGCACGCGTGCGGCGCCTTGCCCGCCTTCGGCGGTACGGTCACGGAGAACCGGCCGACCGTCTCGGTGGATCTCACCGTGGCAGACGTGGCCGCCGGCTTCAACAGCCTCACCCGCCGCAAGATCCGTCGCACGCAGCAAGCCGGCGTGCAGGCGCGCTGGAGTCGCGACCCTGCCGACTGGGCCCGCTACGCGCCGTTCTACCGGCAGGCCATGCAGGACATCCAGGCCACCGCGTTCTACTTCTTCCCCGACGGATACTTCGAGGCCCTCGCGCAGCTGCCTTGCGCCCACCTGCTGGTGTGCGAGCGCGAAGGCCACTGGCTCTCGGCAGGGGTCTACCTGCTGGACGAAGGCGGCGTACTCGAATACCACCTGGGTGCCAGCAGCCCCGAGGGCAAGGACACCGGCACGCCCAGCCTGTTGCAGGCCGAGGCGGCCGCCTGGGGCCAGGCGCAGGGCGCGCATTCGCTCTATCTGGCGGGCGGTACCGACACCTCGGCGGACAACCCCCTGTTGTTCTACAAGCTGGGGTTCTCCCGACGCACCCGGCCCTTTTCGGTGGGGCAGGCCGTCCACGACGACAATCGCTACTGGGCCGCGGCAGCCCGCCTGGGCTTCAGCCCCGACCGTCCGCCGCCCCGACTACTCCTTGACTGAAAGCCCGACATGAGCCGTGACGCCCTCTGGGAAGAGATCTTCAGCACCCGTGCCTGGGGTCGCTATCCGCCCGAAGACCTGATCCGCTTTTGCGCCCAGCGCTTTTATGCGCGCCAGCCTCGCAGCGAGGTCAAGCTGCTCGAGGTGGGCTTTGGCACCGGTGCCAACCTCTGGTACTTTGCCCGCGAGGGCTTTGGCGTGCATGGTCTGGAAGGCAGCGAGGCCGGCGCAGCCCAGGCCCGTCAGCGCCTGGACACCGAGCTGCCTGGATGGAGCCGCGGCGAGGCCGATCGTCTGCGCGTGGGCGACATGTGCGATGTGCTGCCCTGGGCCGACAACAGTTTCGATGCGGTGATCGACAACGACGCCGTCACCTGCGTGGACCACGACAGCGCCTGCCGCGTCTATGCCCAGATGCACCGCGTGGCCCGCCCCGGCGGATGGCTCTATGTGCGCACCCCCGCTGCCGGCACCTGGGGTGACGGCAGCGGCGAGGCTCACGGGCACAACGCCTGGCGCTGCAGCGAAGGTCCGTTTGCCGGCACCGGCATCGTGCGCTTCGCTTCCGAAGCCGACCTGGCGGCCCTGTTCAAGCCCTGGAAGGTGCTGCAGATCGAGCAGGTCACGCGCACGATGGAAAACCGCAGCAAGGTCCACACCGAGTGGGTCATCATCGCCCGAAAGGACGAGGCTTGAGCCAGTCGGGCGCCCTCATCGCGACCATCTGCGCGCGCGGTGGCAGCAAGGGGCTGCCCCGCAAGAACGTGCTGCCTTTCGCCGGCCTGCCGCTGATCGCGCACAGCATCCGGCAGGCGCTGGCCTGTCCCCTGATCACGGGCGTGTACGTCTCCACCGACGACGCCGAGATCGCGCAGGTGGCCCGCGACCCTGGCGCGCAGGTGCCCTACCTGCGCCCGGCCGAACTCGCCACCGACAGTGCGGGCAAGCTGCCCGCGATCGAACACCTGGTGGCCCATCTCGAGGCGGGTGGCGCACAGATCGCCACGATCGTCGACCTGCAACCCACCTCGCCCCTGCGCAGCCCGCAGGACCTGGATGCGGCTCTGGCTCTGCGTGATCGTGCGGGCCTGGTGGTGAGCGTCACCCAGCCTTCGCACAATCCCTACTACACGCTGGTCGAGGCCGCGCCCGAGGGTGGCCTGCGCCTGTCCAAGCCCCTGGCCTCAGGCCAGGCGGTCGCTCGCCAAGCCGTGCCCGAGGTCTGGGGCCTCAATGGCGCGATCTATGTCTGGCGCCGTGACGCGCTGGTCCGCGCCGTGCGCGAGGGTTTCTGGAGTGTGGACATGTACCCGCTGCCCATGCCGCGCGAGCGCTCTATCGACATCGACGACCGCCTGGACTTCGACACCGCCGAGTGGCTCTACTCGAGCGGCCGTACCGGCGCGGTTCCCACCCACGCACACGAGAAGCAGCCATGAACCCAGGCAAGGTCTTCGTCATCGCCGAAGCTGGCGTCAACCACAACGGCGACGTCGCCCTGGCCCTGAAGCTCGCGGACGCGGCCCAGGCCGCGGGTGCCGATGCCGTCAAGTTCCAGACCTTCCGCGCCGAAGACGTGGTCACGCGTAGCGCCGCCACCGCCGACTACCAGCGCACCAACACCGGCGCCACCAGCCAGTTCGACATGATCAAGGCGCTGGAGCTGGACGAGGCCGGTCACGCGCAGGTGGCCGCGCACTGCGCGCGCATCGGCATCGAGTTTTTCTCCACGCCGTTCTCCGAGCCGGCGGTGGACCTGCTGATGCGTCTGGGCGTGAAGCGACTGAAGATCCCCTCGGGCGAAATCACCAACAAGCCGCTGCTGCAGCACGCGGCCGCGACGGGGCTGCCGATGCTGATGTCCTCGGGCATGGCCACGTTGCAGGAGGTACAGCAGGCCGTGCAGTGGGTGCACGAGGCGCGCGTTGCCGCCGGCCACCCGGCGCCCGATGCCACCAGCCTGCATCTGCTGCATTGCACCTCGGCCTACCCGGCGCCCGCCGAGGCCCTGAACCTGCGTGCGATCCAGACCATGACCCAGGCCACCGGCCTGCCCGTGGGCTACTCCGACCACAGCCAGGGTGTGGAGGCCGCGCTGGCCGCCGTCGCCCTGGGCGCCGCCCTGATCGAAAAGCACCTGACCCTGGACAAGGCCATGCCGGGCCCCGACCACCGCGCCTCGGCCGACCCGCAGGAGTTCGCTGCCATGGTGCGCGGCATTCGCCTGGTGGAGGCCATGCGCGGCGACGGCGTCAAGCAGCCCACGCCGGTCGAGGCCAACACCCGTGACGTGGCACGCCGCAGCGTGGTGCTGGCGGCCGCACGCCCTCGCGGCCATGTGCTCACCGCCGCCGACCTGGTCCTGCGCCGCCCTGGCACTGGCATCCAGCCCGAGCACCTGGCCACGCTCACCGGCCGGCGCCTGGCCGCCGACGTCGCGGCCGACACCACCCTTACCTGGGACCTGTTGGAAGGCGCCTGAGCAATGCGCAAGGTCCTGTACCTCACTGGAACCCGGGCTGATTACGGCCTGATGGCGTCCACGCTCGCACGCATCGCGGCGCATCCCGCGTTGTCGCTGCAGGTGGCGGTGACTGGCATGCACCTGAGCGAGGCCTACGGCCTCACCGTACGCGAGATCGAGGCCGCGGGCCTGCCCATCGTCGCGCGTATCCCCACCGGGGTCGATGAACGCAGTGCCGATGCCATGGCCCATGGCATTGGGCTGGCGGTGAGCGGCCTGACCGACACCCTGCGCGAACACACACCCGACCTCGTGCTGCTCCTGGGCGATCGGGGTGAGATGCTGGCCGGCGCGATCGCGGCGCTGCACCGTGGAATCCCCATCGCCCACCTGCATGGCGGCGAGCGCTCCGGCACGGTGGACGAACCTGTGCGTCACGCGATCAGCAAGCTCAGTCACTGGCATTTCGTCGCCACCGAAGAATCGCGCGATCGGCTGGTGCGCATGGGCGAACGACCCGAGTGCGTGTGGGTCACGGGCGCGCCGAGTCTGGATGGCATCCAGGCTGATGCCCACCTCTCGCGCGAGGCCACGCTGCAGGCGCTGGGCCTGGGCGCTGGCGACCGCTATGCCCTGGTCGTCTTTCACCCGGTGGTCCAGGAAGCGGGCGATGCTTATGCGCAGACCCTGGCCCTGCGTGAGGCCCTGGAGCGCACCTTCATCGCCGAGGGCCGTCAGGTGGTCTGGCTTGATCCCAACGCCGACGCGGGTGGCAGCGGCATCCTGCGGGCGCTCGAAGGCGCCGGCATGCGCCGGATCCGGCATCTGGGCCGGCACCACTACCTCAGTGCGCTGCGCCATGCCGACCTGCTCGCCGGCAATTCCTCCTCGGGCATCATCGAGGCGGCCAGCTTCGGCACGCCGGTGGTGAACGTGGGCAGCCGTCAGAACGCGCGCCAGCGCAACGCCAACACGGTCGATAGCGAGCCGCTGCGCCAGGCCATCGAGGCCGCCCTGCAGGCCCAGCTCGCGCACGGCCCCTACGCCCCGGCCAACGTCTATGGTGACGGCCGTGCTGGCGAACGCATCGTCGACCTGCTGGCGAATCAGCCTTTTGCCCCCGGCCTGATGAACAAGGTCAACACCTACTGAATCTCCGAGTCCACGCCATGAACGCCGACACCTTCCATGCCCTGCGCGTGCCCGTGACCCTGCCCTGGAAGCAGGCCCTGACCGTGATGGACGACACCGCCCAGGGTGTGCTGCTGGCAGTGGACGGCCAGGGGCGGCTGGTGCGTACCGTCACCGATGGCGACCTGCGCCGCGCCGTGCTGGGCAACGTACCGGCCGACCACACCCTGGCCGACCTGCCCGGGCGCGAGCCGCTGGTGGCCGACGAGAACGCCTCACCCGCCGAACTGCAGCAACGCATGAACGCGCTGGGCATCCTGCATGTGCCCGTGGTGGATGCGGCCGGCCGGCCGGTGGACCTGGTGTCCGCGCGCGAACTCGCCAGCCGCATCTGGCTGTCCTCGCCCCACCTGGGCGACGAAGAGAGCGCCTTTGTCGAAGAGGCCTTCCGCACCAACTGGATCGCCCCGCTGGGTCCCCATGTCGACGGCTTCGAGCGTGAGCTCGCCGCGCATGTGGGCATCGGCCATGCCGCCGCCGTCAGCTCCGGCACCGCGGCCATCCACCTGGGCCTGATCCTGCTGGACGTGAAGCCTGGCGACACGGTGTTCTGTTCCTCGCTCACCTTCGTGGGTAGTGCCAATCCGCTGCTGTATTGCGGTGCACAGCCGGTCTTCATCGACTCCGAGCCCGACACCTGGAACATGTCGCCTGCCGCACTGGAGCGCGCCTTCGCCTGGGCGCAGGCCCGGGGCCGTCTGCCCAAGGCGGTGGTGATCGTGAACCTGTATGGCCAGAGCGCCGATATGGATGCCCTGCTGCCCGTGTGCGAGCGCTACGGCGTGCCCGTGCTGGAGGACGCCGCCGAGTCCCTGGGGGCGTTCTACAAGGGGCGCCCCAGCGGCACCTTCGGACGCGTGGGCATCTTCTCGTTCAACGGCAACAAGATCATCACCACCTCCGGCGGCGGCATGCTGGTGTCCGATGACCCGGCACTCATGGCCCGTGCGCGCAAACTGGCCACGCAGGCCCGCGAGCCGGCGCCGCACTACGAGCATGTGGAGATCGGCTTCAACTACCGTATGAGCAACGTGCTTGCCGGCATCGGCCGGGGGCAGCTCAAGGTGCTGGCGCAGCGCGTGGCGCAGCGGCGTCGCGTGTTCGAGATCTACCGCGAGGCCCTGGCCGACCGGCCCGAGGTGCAGTGGATGCCCGAGCCCGAGGGCTATCACGCCACCCGTTGGCTCACCTGCTTCACGCTGGACGGCGCCAACGGGGCCGCGCAGCGTGACCGCCTGCTGCGTGCCCTGGAGCGCCACGCCATCGAGGCGCGACCCGTCTGGAAACCCATGCACCTGCAGCCCCTGTTCCAGGGCGCTCCGTACTTCCCGCATGCCGAGGGTGATGATGTGTCCGCGCGCCTCTTCGAGCGTGGCGTCTGCCTGCCCTCGGGCTCCAACCTGACCGACGCCGAGATCGAGCGCGTCATTGGCCACCTCAAGCGTCTGCTGGCCTCGACCGCTTCCGCGCATGCAGTTTCGTAAGCACACCCTGGCGGTTCTCGCCGCCGACCTGCTGCTGGCGGCCATCGCCTGGTGGATCGCCTTCTGGCTGCGGTTCAACCTGGACGTGCCTCCCGAGTTCACGCAGATGGCCTGGGTGACGCTGGCCCTGCCGCTGGTGCTGTTTGGCGCCACGCTGGTCCTGCTGCGGGTGCCGCGCCAGGTCTGGCGCTTTACCGGCCTGCACGAATTGCGGCAGCTCGCGCGCGGCGTGGCGGTGGCCGGCCTGCTGACGGCCGCCGTGGTCCTGATGCTGCGCGTACCCCAGTTCCCGCGCTCGGTGCTGCTGCTGCACCCGCTGATCGCCCTGGCCCTGATGGCGGCAGCCCGCGCGTTCCAGCGCAGCCTCCATGAGCGGCATCATGCCGCGCAGGGGGGGCGCCGCATTCTCGTGGTCGGCTCCCTGCAGGAGGCGGCCGAAGCCCTGCGTGTGCTCAAGGGCGCCGCGCAGTGGCTGCCCGTGGGCATCGTCTCGCCGGACAGCGCCGAGGTCGGACGCACCTTGCAGGACCTGCATGTCCTGGGCACCTTGGAGGAGATCGCCGACATCTGCCAGGACGAGGACGTGCAGACCGTGCTGGTCGCCAGCGCGCCCGGCTCGCCCGCGCGCCGAGCGGCCCTGCTCAATGTGAACGTGGCGCGCCTGACCCTGCTCACGCTGCCCCGTCCCGACCAGTGGATTCAGGGCCAGGGCGACGGCTCTGCGCCGCGCCGCATCGAGCTCGAAGACCTACTCGGGCGCGCACCCGTGCAACTGGACGTGGCCGGCTTGTCGGCCATGATCTCCGGCCAGACGGTGCTGGTCACCGGCGCCGGGGGCTCCATCGGTTCCGAGTTGTGTCGCCAGATCGCTCGCCTGGGTGCGGCGCGCCTGGTCTGCGTGGACGTGTCTGAATACGCCATCTACCAGCTGGAGCAGGAGCTGCGCGAAGCGCATCCCCAGATGCGCGGCGTCTACTACACCGCCAACGTGCGCGAGGCCGACCGCCTGGGCGCCATCGTCGCCAAGGAGCGGCCCTCGGTCATGTTCCATGCAGCGGCCTACAAGCATGTGCCCTTGATGGAGCAACTCAATGAGGTCGAGGCGGTACGCACCAACGTGCTGGGCACTCTCAACGCCGCGCGCGTGGCGGGCGCGCAGGGCGTGCACCGCTTTGTGATGGTCTCCACGGACAAGGCGGTGAACCCGACCAACATCATGGGCGCGAGCAAGCGCCTGGCCGAGCTCATGGTGCAGGGCGTGGCCGCTTCGTACCCCGGTACCGAGTACGTGTCGGTGCGCTTTGGCAATGTGCTGGGGTCGAGTGGCTCGGTCGTGCCCTTGTTCACCGCGCAGATCGCCCGCGGCGGGCCGGTTACCGTCACCCACCCGGACATCGTGCGCTATTTCATGACTATCCCCGAGGCGGCGCAGCTGGTGCTGCAGGCGGGCCTCATGGGGCGCTCGGGTCAGATCTTCGTGCTGGACATGGGCGAACCGGTCAAGATCGCCGAACTGGCCCGCCTGCTGATCCGCCTGTCGGGCCGCACCGAACAGGACATCCCGATCACCTACACCGGTCTGCGTCCCGGCGAGAAGCTCTACGAAGAACTCCTGGCCGACGACGAGACCACGCTACCCACGCCGCACCCCAAACTCCGGGTGGCGCGGGCTTCAGGGCAGTTGCAGATGGATGTGGACGCCGTCGTGGGTTGGGTCGAAGCAGCTGGCCCGGCGCCCGACGAGGAAACCCTGCGCGCCTGGTTGCGGGGCTACGTGCCCGAGTATCAGCCGCCCCGGTAAGTCGCCGCAGTGCGGGACCCCTGTCCTGGGTTCGATGCGCTCAGTCGCCCGTGATCCCGTTGCGGGCCAGCAGGTCGCTCACCAGCTCCAGCCGCAGCAGCGGGTTGTCCAGCTCCATCAGCCGCTGCTTGACCGCCGTCGGCAGGGGCAGCATCTCGCACCAGCGGTTGGCCACCCAGCCGCAGTCCTGCAGCTGCCAGGGTTCCCAAACTGGCATCTCGGCTTGGGCGTCTTCCTGGGCCTTCAGCGTCTCCAGCAGCCGCTCGAGCGCGTCGGCCGTGGCCTGCAGGTCCTCAGGCACCGTCACCGCGAGGTCGTCGGGAATCTGTTCCACATCAGCCACCCACAGGCCGTGCTTGAGCTGTTCGCTGGACTGGATGCGAAAGCGCTGCGTGCCGTGTGTGCGCACCATCAGCAGCCCCGGCTGCGGCGCCTGCACCTCGGCCAGCGTGGCCAGCGTGCCCACCGCGGCAAAACCCTCCTGGCGCGCACCGGGCTGGCGGACCTCATGGCCCTGCGTCAGACACACCACGCCAAAGGGCGCCCCCGCTTTCTGGCAGCGTCGGATCATGTCCAGGTAGCGCACCTCGAAGATCCGCAGTGGCAACAGGCCGCCAGGGAACAGCACCGTGCCCAGCGGGAACAGGGGGAGGGATTGCAGGGTCAAGGCAGCGTTCACATCGGGCACCAGATCAGGTCGCTATCATCCCACGAGCCGTCTGCCCACCCTTTACATGCTCTACCAGATCGTTTCCCTGCTGCTGGACGCCGTCATCGGCCTGATCGGGGGCGCCTGCCTGTTGCGTCTTTACATGCAACACCAGCGTGTGCCTTTTGGCAACCCGCTGGGCCGTTTTGTCTTCGCGGTCACGGACTGGATCGTGTTGCCCTTGCGGCGCGTCCTGCCCGGCCTGGGCCGGTGGGACACGGCCAGCCTGGTCAGCGCCTGGCTGCTGGAATTGCTCCAGATCGTGCTGCTGTGGCTGCTGGCGGGGGCAGCAAGCGCCGCCCTCCTGCTGCCGTTGGCCGCGGTGTTCGGCGTGGTGCGCCTGGCGATCTCCTCGCTCACGGTGCTGGTGATTGTGTCGGCGCTGCTGTCGTGGGTGCAGGGCAGCCAGGGCCGCAGCTCTCTGACAGCGGACATCCTCGACCGCCTGGCCGCGCCGCTGCTGCGGCCTTTCCGGCGTTGGTTGCCGATGGTGGGCGGGATCGATCTGTCACCCTTGGCCCTGCTGCTCGTGCTGCAGATCGCAGGCATCGTGCTCGCCGCGGTGCAGGCGAGCGTATTGCGCTGATCAGGCGACCGCGTCGCCCGGCTGGCGCTGCAGCATCGCCAGGGCACTGGCCACGGTCTTGCGCAGCTCGCGTCGGTCGCAGATGAAATCGACCGCGCCTTTTTGCTGCAGGAACTCCGCGCGCTGAAAGCCCTCGGGCAAGGTCACGCGCACGGTGGACTCGATCACGCGCGGGCCGGCAAAACCGATCAGGGCCTTGGGCTCGGCGATGACGATGTCGCCCACGAAGGCAAAGCCTGCGCTCACGCCGCCCATGGTGGGGTCGGTCAGCACGCTGATGTAAGGCAGGCCCTTTTGCGCCAGGCGGGTCAGGGCGGCATTGGTCTTGGCCATCTGCATCAGCGACAGCAGACCTTCCTGCATGCGCGCACCGCCGGTGGCAGTGAAGCAGACGAAGGGCACCTTCTGGTCGATGGCGGCCTGCACACCGCGCACGAAGCGCTCGCCGACCACGCTACCCATCGACCCGCCCATGAAATCGAACTCGAAGGCAGCGGCCACCAGGTTGATGCTGTGCACCGCACCGCCCATGACCACCAGGGCATCGGTCTCGCCGGTGTTTTCCAGGGCTTCCTTCAGGCGCTCGGGGTACTTGCGACTGTCCTTGAATTTCAGCGCATCGACCGGTAGCACCTCCTGGCCGATCTCGTAGCGACCCTCGGCATCGAGGAAGGCGTCCAGGCGCTTGCGGGCCGAGATGCGGTGATGGTGGCTACAGGTGGGGCAGACGTTCTGGTTCTGGGCCAGATCGGTGTTGTAAAGCACCGATTCGCAGCTGGGGCACTTGACCCACAAGCCCTCGGGCACGCTGCGGCGCTCGGTCGGGTCGGTAGGCTGGATCTTGGGGGGCAGGAGCTTTTCGAGCCAGGACATAGGGAACTCCTCGGATGCGGGATTTTACGCGTCGAGCGCTTGGCGGATCTCACCCAGAAAGCCGGCTGCAGCCGCCACGACCTGCTCACGCGGCAACTCGCTCACGACCTGAATCAGGCGCGTGCCGATCACCACCGCGTCGGCCACCCGGCCGATGGCGCGTGCGGTCTGTGCGTCGCGAATGCCAAAGCCCACGCCGACCGGAATCTTCACATGTTGTCGGATGCGAGGCAACATGGCCTCCACCGCGCCCGTGTCCAGGTGTCCCGCGCCCGTCACGCCCTTGAGCGAGACGTAGTACACATAGCCGCTGGCCACGCGCGCCACCTGCTGCATGCGCGCATCGGTGCTGGTGGGCGCCAGCAGGAAGATCAGGTCCAGCCCGTGCGCGCGCAGATCGGCGGCGAACTGCTCGCATTCCTCGGGCGGGTAGTCCACGATCAGCAGACCGTCGACCCCGGCCGCCGCGCAGTCGCGGATGAAGGCGCCCTGACCGTGCTGAAGGTCATAGCGTTCCACCGGGTTGGCATATCCCATGAGAACCACCGGGGTGGTGGCATTGCCCTGGCGGAAGGTGCGCACCATGGCCAGCACCTGCGCCATGCCCACGCCCATCGCCAGCGCGCGCTCACCCGCTTTCTGGATCACGGGACCATCCGCCATGGGGTCGGAGAAGGGAACTCCCAGCTCGATCACGTCGGCGCCCGCGTCCACCATGCCCTGCATCAGGGCGGGCGTGATGTCGGCGTAGGGGAAGCCGGCAGTGATGTAGGGAATCAATGCCTTGCGTCCCTGCTGCTTCAGGCGCTCGAAGGTGGCGGTGATGCGTTGTACAGGCGCGCTCATTTCTTGAAATCCACCACGTGGGTCTCGCCCTTCACGCTCTGCCCGCGGCAGCTCGGGCGGCAGTAGAAATCAGCCTGCGACAGGTCGGCCACGGTACCGATGTCCTTGTCGCCGCGGCCGGACAGATTCACCAGGATGCTCTGGTCGCTACGCATCGTGCGGGCCAGCTTCATCGCGTGGGCGATGGCGTGGCTGGACTCGAGCGCGGGAATGATGCCCTCGGTGCGACACAGGTAGTGAAAGGCCTCGAGTGCCTCGGCGTCGGTCACGCCTACGTACTCGGCGCGCCCGAGGTCCTTGAGCCAGGCGTGTTCGGGGCCCACGCCAGGGTAATCGAGGCCCGCGCTCACGCTGTGCGTCTCGGTGATCTGGCCGTTCTCGTCCTGCAGGATGTAGGTGCGGTTGCCGTGCAGCACGCCGGGGCTGCCCTTTTGCAGCGAGGCCGAGTGCTTGCCGCTGTCCAGGCCCTCGCCCGCAGCTTCCACGCCGATCAGGCGCGTGCCCTCGTGCGGGATGTAGGGATGGAAGATTCCCATCGCGTTGCTGCCGCCGCCCACGCAGGCGATCACCGCGTCGGGCTGGCGGCTGGTCATCTCGGGCATCTGCACCAGGCACTCCTTACCGATCACGCTCTGGAAATCGCGCACCATCATCGGATAGGGGTGCGGGCCCGCCACGGTGCCGATGATGTAGAAGGTGTTCTCCACGTTCGTGACCCAGTCACGCATCGCCTCGTTCAGGGCGTCCTTGAGCGTGCGGCTGCCCAGTTCCACGGGCACCACGGTGGCCCCCAGCAGCTTCATGCGATAGACGTTGGGGCTCTGGCGCTTGACATCCTCGGAGCCCATGTACACCACGCACTCCAGGCCGTAGCGGGCACAGATTGTGGCCGTGGCTACACCGTGCTGGCCGGCGCCGGTCTCGGCGATCACGCGCGGCTTGCCCATGCGCTTGGCGAGCATGGCCTGGCCGATCACGTTGTTGATCTTGTGGGCGCCGGTGTGATTGAGGTCTTCTCGCTTGAGATAGATCTGCGCGCCGCCCATCTCGCGGCTGGTACGGGCCGCGTGGTAGATCGGGGAGGGGCGGCCGACGAAGTGCTTGAGCTCGTAATGGAATTCGGCCAGGAACTCCGGGTCGTGCTGGTAGCGGGCGTAGGCTGCCTTCAGTTCTTCGATGGCGTGGGTCAGCGTTTCGCTGACAAAGCTGCCGCCGTAGCGGCCGAAATGGCCCGCGGCATCGGGCTGGTCATAGGAAATCATGGCGTCTGGCCTGCAAGGAGAGCATCGGCCGCACGGACGGCGGCGACGAATTGGTGGATCTTTCCGGCGTCCTTGATCCCCTTGGAGATCTCAACGCCGGAGCTCACGTCAACGGCCAGCGATTTCGCGCGCGGCCGCACCTGCGCGATGCCGTCGCCCACATTTGCAGACGTCAACCCACCAGACAAGACGAGGTGAGCGTTGACGCTTGGAGGAAGAAGTGACCAATTGAATGCCTTGCCACCGCCGCCGTAGCCCTCGACATGGGCGTCGAGGAGCAGGGCCTGGGCGTGCGAAAAATCAGAAGCGAATGCTAGCAAATCAAAGGTGTCCGCCGCTTCCAGGGGGATACGGGCCGCGCGCAGGTAGGGCCGGGCGCCGCCCCCGGTGGCGGCCAGGCACTCGGCCGGGGTCTCATCACCATGGAACTGGGCCCAGGCCCCTGGCACCCGGTCGCAGGCGGCGGCGACCTCGTCGACAGGCGAGTTGACGAACAGCAGCACCGGCGTCACGAAGGGAGGCAGCCGGCGCGCCAGTTCGGCCGCTCGCGCGGGGCTCACGTGACGAGGGCTTTTGGCGTACAGCACGAAGCCGACGGCGTCGGCCCCGGCTGCCACCGCCGCGTCCACGTCCTGCTCACGCGTGAGCCCGCAGATCTTGATGGGGGTCTTGCTTCCCCCCGAAGCGCCTGCGGCGTTTCCCCCCCAGGGGGGCGCCCCCAGCGGACCGGCGCAGCCGAATCCGCGCGGGCCCGGGTCCTGGGGGTTCTGCGGGGTGACCATGGTGGGATTCCTCGAGGCGAGCTACGGCAACCAATGATAGGGAGGCGTTTGGCTCGGCAGGTTCCAGCGGGCGTCGTAGACCGGCCCCAGGAAGTACAGGCCATCCGGCGAGAAGGTCGGGGCGGCGGCGTCGCGGCTGCGGGCGGCCAGGACCTCGGCCATCCACTCGGGTCGCTGCAGGCCTTGGCCCACGGTGACCAGGCACCCCATGATGTTGCGGATCATGTGGTGCAGGAAGGCGTTGGCCTCGAATTCGAAGCGCCAGTAGGGGCCGCGGCGCGAGATCTCGAGGCGGCGCAGCGTCTTGACCGGCGAACGCGCCTGGCAGCCCGAGGCGCGAAACGAGCTGAAATCGTGCTCGCCCAGCAGCGCGCCGGCGGCGGCCTCCATGGCCTGCGCCTGCAACGGCCGAAACACCCAACCGACCCGCCCTGCGTCCACGCTGGGGCGCACTGCGGACTCCAGCAGCACGTAGGCGTAGCGGCGGGCCGTCGCGCTGGCCCGCGAGTGGAACTCGGCGGGCACCGGCTGTGCCCATTGCACCGCGATGTCTGCGGGCAGGAAGGTGTTGGTGCCGCGCACCCAGGAGAAGGACTCGCGCTGCAGCGAGGTGTCAAAGTGCACCACCTGCATGAGTCCGTGCACACCGGCATCCGTGCGGCCGGCGCATACCGTGGCGACGGGCTGGGCGGCAAACTGCGATAGGGCGTTCTCCAGGTGGTCCTGGAGGGTCCGGCCCGAGGGCTGGCTCTGCCAACCCTCGTACCCCTGCCCGTTGTAGCTGATGCCCAGGGCCCAGCGATGCAGGCTGGGGCTCGCCGCGTCAATCGCGCTTGCGCCGGGCTGCGGGTTCAACCCAGTTCGGCGAGCAGGCGTTCGGCCCGCTCCCGCAGATCGCCGTCGGCCTCGGCCAGGACTTCCCGCACCAGGCTGCGCGCGCCATCGACATCGCCAATGGCATGGAACTCCTCGGCCAGGGACAGCTTGGTGGCCAGAGCCTCGGCTCCCGCAGGTGCCGACCCGCTGGCGGCGGGCGTATCCAGATCCAGCGACAGGCCGGCAAGGTCGAAGTCGGCAGCGCTCGCGTCGGCCCGGGCGGCGGGCGCCGGGCCGGCTTCCTCGTCGGAAAAGTCGAAGGGACTGCCCGCTGTCTCGTTCATCGGGGCCGGGGCGGGGCGGGGTTGGAACGAAGAGATGTCGAGGTCCAGCCCGGGCGGCGTGGCGGGCGCAGGCTTAGGTGCCGGTGCAGGGGCTGGTGCCGGGGCTGGCATGGGAGCGGGAGCGAAGCTGGGCTCGGGGCTGCCCGCGCCCGCGTACAGGGGGTTGCCGGGATCGAGCTCCAGACCGAGGCTGGCGATCTGGGCCCATTGCGGCCCGCTGCCCCCGGTCAAGGCATGGGCGTCGCGGGCGATTTCCTCGAAGTCCTCTGCGTCGTGGCGGCGGGCCAGGATCTCCAGCAGCTTGGCGTGAATCGCCACGCGCTGCGGTGTGGCGCGCAGGGCTTCGCGCAGGATTTCCTCGGCTTGCAGGTCGCGGCCGTAGGCCAGGTAGACATCGGCCTCGGCCACCGGATCCACATCGCCTGCCGCATCGATCTGGCTGGGCGAGTACAGCATGGAGTTGCCGCCCTCGGAGGTGTCGATGCGCTGGCCGCCGCTGCCCCCAAAGAAGGAGTCGGGTGGCAGGCGGTCTGCCGCTGCATCGGGGTCGGCGCTGGCCGACAGCTTGCGGGCCTGCTGCCGGCGGTACAAGGCGAGCGCCAGCAGCAAGGCCAGGACGGCGCCGACCGCTGCAGGCAGCCAAGGGTTGGACAGCAGGTCCATCAGGCCAGAATCTTCGGCTGTGGCAGGCGCTGCTGCGGCAGTCACTGTTGCAGACGCAGGGCTGGACGCGGGTGCCGCTGCCGAGGCCGCCGCAGACGCCGTGTCCGCCGCAGCACCGGGGGTGGGTAAGGTGGAGGGCACCGCGATGCCAGCGGGGTCGGCCGCAGCCGAAGCGGAGGATGCGGCCGCGGACGCCGCCGTCGCGGGGGGCGCGGCCAGTGTGGCGGACTCGGTGCCCAGGCGCTTGAGCTCAGCGATGTTGCGGTCGAGCTCTGCCGTCCGGCTCGCGGCCTCGCGCTCGGCGCGTTCGCGTGCGATGCGGTCCTCGCTCGCCTTGCCGTCGCGGCTGCCTTCTTCGATGGCGCCCTTGGACAGGGTCAGGCGATCCGGGGTGGCGGGAGCGGGTTTTTTCTCTTCGACCCGCGCCTGGACCTGTCCGGTGGCGGTACGTCCTGGGGTTCCGGTGCCGGCGGCGGCAGGACGCTCGTTGACGCCTGCGGCCAGGCGTTGCTTGAATTCGTTGAAGTCCTTGCTTTGCGCGACCACGGTCTGTCGTGCCTCGGCGGCACCGACAGCCGCAGCCTCTGCCTCACTGGGCAGTTCCAGCACGGCACCGGCCTTGAGCCGGTTGACGTTGCCACCGACAAAGGCGTCGGGGTTGGTCCGCAGCAGCGACACCAGCATCTGGTCGAGGGAGACCGTGCTGGGCTTGGCGGCGGCCGCGATGCCGGCAGCGGTCTGGCCCGTCTGCACGGTGACCCGGCGCTGGGGCTTGGAGGCGGCCGCAGCGGGCACGGGCGCAGGTACGGAGGCTGCAGGCGCGGCGACGGGCGCGGGAGCCGGTGCGGGCGCAGGCGCGGGCGGCGCCTCGGCGACCGGTGGAGGCGCCACAGGCGCGACCTGCGCGGGGAGGGGCGTGGGCGGCGCGACCGGCGCGGCCTGGCGCAGGCTGGGCGGGTCGAGCAGCAGGGTGTACTCGCGCACGATGCGCCCGGCCGGGCCGCTGGCTTCAAGGACCAGGTCGATGAAGGGCTCGTTCACTGCCCGGTCGCTGGCCAGTCGCAGGAAATAGCTGCCGTTGGCTCGTTGCTGCAGACTGATCTGCAGATCGGCGAGCGCCGCGCTGCGCTCCATGCCGGCTGCGCGGAAGGCCTCCGGACTGCCCAGGGCGGTGCGCAGGGTGGCGATCTCGTCGGGTGTGATCTGGGGGATGTCGATCTCGGCGCGCAGTGGCTCGCCCAGCGCCGACTGGACGGTAGCCCGCCCCAGCGACAGGGCCTGGGCCGGTGCTGCCGCCAGACCCAGGGTCAGCGCAGCGGCCAGTGCCAGGGCAGTGGAACGCCAGCCTCGGGGCCCGGCCGGCACAGGGCGGCGGGCTGCTCGGCGCGCGGGCAGCGTGGAACTCATGGTGCGGGGATTCGTCGGGGTACAGGCTGAACCGAAATCACCATAACAGTAATGCAAGAGGGTGACAAGACGAGCCGGCCCGGCGGTGCCCTCAGGCGTCCAACAGGATGCGCAGCATGCGGCGCAGGGGCTCGGCGGCCCCCCACAGCAGCTGGTCGCCGATGGTGAAGGCGCCCACGTACTCCGGACCCATTGCCAGTTTGCGGATACGGCCCACCGGAATGCCCAGGGTGCCGGTGACGGCCACTGGGGTCAGGCCGGCCAGCGTGGCTTCGCGGGTGTTGGGGATGACCTTCACCCAGGCGTTGTCGGCGGCGATCAGGGCTTCGATGTCGGCCACGGGCACATCTTTTTTCAGCTTGAAGGTCAGGGCCTGGCTATGGCAACGCATCGCGCCAATGCGCACGCAAAAACCATCCACCGGCACCGCGGGCGTGCCGAAGCCTGCGCCCTGGCCCAGGATCTTGTTGGTCTCGGCGCCGCCTTTCCATTCCTCGCGGCTCATCCCGTCCCCGAGGTCCTTGTCGATCCAGGGAATCAGCGAGCCGCCCAGCGGCACGCCGAAGTTGGCGGTCTCGGCGGCGGACAGCGACTGCTGGCGCGCCAGCACCTTGCGGTCGATCTCGAGGATGGCCGACTTGGGGTCGTCCAGCAGCGACTTCACTTCGGCGTTGATCGTGCCGAACTGGGTGAGGAGCTCGCGCATATGTTGCGCGCCGCCGCCCGAAGCCGCCTGGTAGGTCATGGAGGACATCCACTCGACCAGGCCTGCCTTGTACAGGGCGCCGACGCCCATGAGCATGCAGCTCACTGTGCAATTACCGCCGACCCAGTTGCGTCCGCCCTTGGCGAGGGCGTTCTTGATGACCGGCATGTTGACCGGGTCCAGGATGATGATCGCGTCATCCTTCATGCGCAGGGTGGACGCGGCATCGATCCAGTGGCCGTTCCAGCCCGCGGCGCGCAGCTTGGGGAATACCTCGGTGGTGTAGTCCCCGCCCTGGGCGGTGACGATGACCTCGCACTTTTTCAAGGCCTCGATGTCGTAGGCGTCCTTCAGGGCGGTCTCGTTCTTGGCCATCGCGGGGGCCTTGCCGCCGGCGTTGGAGGTGGAGAAGAACACCGGCTCAATGAGGCCGAAATCGCCTTCGGCCTGCATGCGGTCCATCAGGACCGAGCCGACCATGCCGCGCCAGCCGACCAGGCCGACCAGAGGTTGGTGCTTGAGAGTCATCTTCATCGCCCTTTCTAAGTTGATTCGTGGGGCCGGTGTCCCCGGCTCGTC
>JACCDK010364652.1_pt1 | contig 23698 bp, 17 predicted proteins | sample 7445871 | NCBI WGS metagenome assembly JACCDK01 (sample SAMN15323436, study PRJNA562643) | freshwater metagenome | isolation source: river surface water | place: USA:Blue River Watershed | collected 2017-08-15 | reverse complement strand
GCCAAATAAAGAAGATTTCCCTTGGAAAATATCACTTCCTACTAAGAATAAAATTAAACTGATTGCGATGGCTGCTGCCGCGATACCCGATTTCTCTCTAATTTTTGTAATTAACGCCATTGAAAATTTATTATAACTGATTTTTAATCCTTTGTCTTGTTAAAAAGAAACGCAAAATAATCACATTTTAGCTATAAAACAAAGGGCTCAACTGATTTTATTGTAAAACATTCTGCAAACTGGTCAAGAATCGATCTGCTGTAGCTTGATCTAGATTCAATGCAGGTAATAAACGAAGGGTGTGTTTGCCTGCATAACCGCAAAATATATGATGTTTAAAAAGTAAGGCATCTCTAACTTCGGCAACTGGTTTTTCAAATTCTATTCCAATCATTAGGCCTTTGCCTCTTAATTCTTTAATTCCTTTAAAGTTTTTTAATTCATTGAAAAGATAATTTCCAACACTATTTGCATTTTTCATTAAATTTTCATTTTTCATTACGTCTAAAACGGCATTAGCAGCTGCGCAGGCTAAATGATTTCCTCCAAATGTAGTTCCAAGCAAGCCATAACTTGCTTTAATTTTTGGAGAAATTAATACGCCTCCAATTGGAAATCCATTGCCCATTCCTTTGGCTGTTGTGATTAAATCAGGATCAATTCCAGCAAATTGATGTGAAAAGAATTTCCCTGATCGACCATAACCACACTGAACAGAATCTAAGATTAATAATGCTCCAACTTGATCACATCTTTTTCTTAATGCTTTTAAAAAAGGCTCACTAGCTACTTGAATACCCCCAACTCCTTGAATTCCTTCTACAATAACGGCACAGGTTTCTTCATTAATCGCACTTAAATCATCAAATTGATTAAAGGGTAGAAAGGTTACATGAGAAGTATCATTAATAGGGGCAACAATGCTCGGATTATCTGTAACTGCCACTGCTCCAGCAGTTCTTCCATGAAATGCTTGTTTAAAGGCGACAACTTTTTTACGTCCCGTATGAAAAGAAGCTAATTTTAAAGCATTTTCATTACTTTCTGCTCCTGAATTTGTTAGGAACAATTGATAAGATTCATATCCTGACAATTTTCCTAATTTTTCAGCTAATTCTTCTTGTCCAGAAATAATTACCGAGTTTGAATAAAACCCAATTTGCTGCAATTGTTCAGTTAATTTTTCTACATAAAAGGGATGCGAATGTCCTATAGAAATAACTGCATGCCCGCCGTATAGATCAATATATTCTTGACCATTTTTATCCCAAACTTTTGAGCCAGAAGCCTTACTTAGTTCGATGGGATATAATGGATAAACGTCAAATAATTTCATTTTAAAATCCGATTGCTTTTAATTGTAAGCCACTTTCTTCAGGCCAACCCATGAGTAAATTCATGTTTTGGACCGCTTGTCCAGAGGCACCTTTGATTAAATTGTCGATGATGGAGGTTACTAATAATTGTCCGTCATGAACTGCTAAGTGTAAAAAACACTTATTGGTATTCACTACTTGCTTAAGGTCGATCGCAACATCGCTTACAAAAACAAAGGGTGAATTTTTGTAGAAATCTTTAAAAAGTGTTACTGCTTCCTTTTCATTACCTTTGAAAGCCGTGTACACATTTGCCATGATTCCTCTTGAAAAGTTACCTCGGTAGGGGATGAAATGGATTTTTGGTTGATGAACTTCTTGATGAAGGACCATACCAATTTCTGTCAAATGTTGATGAGTAAAGGCTTTGTAAATACTAATATTATTGTTTCTCCATGAAAAATGACTCGTATGAGAAAGGCTTTGTCCAGCACCTGTTGATCCCGTAATGGCTGAAACATGAACATCTCCTTGTATCAAATTATTTATGGCCAATGGCAACATTGCTAATTCAATCGATGTAGCAAAGCAGCCTGGATTTGCAATTTTCGAAGCTGATTTAATTGTTTCTTTTTGCCATTCAGGTAAACCATAAACAAATCCTTCTGACTGATCTCTAAAATCGGTACTTAAATCGATGATTTTAGTTTGAGAATCAATTTGATTTTCTTGTAAGAACTTACTTGATTCACCATGTCCTGAGCATAAAAATAAGATGTCTGCAGGCACAAGCGTATTTGTAAAAAGTAAATCTGTAGATCCTAATAAATCAGTATGGGTTGCATATACTGGTTTGCCAGTTTGCGAATTAGAATGCACAAAAGCAATCTCCACCAATGGGTGATTGATTAATATTCTCAATAATTCCCCTCCAGTATATCCTGCACCTCCAATAATACCAACCTTTGCTTTCATATTATACTTTTTTTCTATTCCCTATAGACTAATCTCTATTAACTAAAGAATGGATCATTGTCTGATTAGAAACAATTTTAGAGAAACCTCTTACATCATCTCCTGACCAAGCTTTATTCATTTCTCCATAAGCACCAAATGCAGACGACATTAAATCATATTTCGATTCAATTCCAACCACATGGAACTGATAAGGAGCTAATTGTACTATCACTTTACCTGTAACATTTGATTGTGTATTTTCTAAGAAATTTTCAAAATTTCTCATCACAGGATCTAAGAATTGACCTTCATGAAGGAGCGTACCATACATATCACCAATATTTTGTTTCCAATATAATTGGTGCTTAGTTAATACGTGTTTTTCTAATAAATGATGTGCCTTAATAATGATTAAAGGGGCAGGAGCTTCAAAACCAACTCTTCCTTTAATTCCGATAATGGTGTCTCCCACGTGGATATCTCTTCCAACTGCATAAGCACCTGCAATATCAGTTAATTCTCTGATTGCTGCTACAGATGAGGTAGATTTTTTGCCATTTAGTCCAACTAATTGTCCAAATTCAAATTCTAAAGTGATTGTACTTGGCTCTGATTTCGTTAATTGTGTAGGCCAAGCTTCTTCAGGTAAATAACCATTTGATGTTAAGGTTTCTTTTCCTCCAACTGAAGTGCCCCAAAGTCCTTTATTGATTGAATAAGCTGCCTTATGCCATTCTTGAACAACACCTTTCGATTTTAAGAAATCGATCTCTGCTTCACGTGATAATTGTAAATCACGAATAGGAGTAATTATTTCACATTCAGGGACTAAAATTCTGAAAACAACGTCAAAACGCACTTGATCATTTCCTGCACCTGTACTTCCATGAGCAATAGCTTTTGCACCTATCTCCTGTGCATATTTAGCCACCGCAGTTGCTTGGAAAACACGTTCTGCAGAAACAGAAAGGGGATAAGTATTGTTTTTTAATACATTTCCGTAAACTAAAAAACGAATACAATCGTTATAATATTTATCTACAACATCTAGAGTAACGTGACTAGCAACTCCCAGACTGTAGGCTTTTTCTTCAATTGTTTTTAATTCTGCTGGCGAAAATCCACCTGTATCCACTAAAGCTGAATGTACTTCCATTCCTCTCTCTTCTGTTAAATATTTTACACAGAATGATGTGTCTAATCCACCACTGAACGCTAAAATAACCTTAGGCTTGCTCATATTATTTCTTTTTTTCTTTCTTATGAAAAGGCATTAATAGCTTTTCTTTAATTTTTTTTAACTTATTAAATACGGATAGATTTTTTAAGAAAATCCATTTTTCATCGGCTTCTTCTTCTGTTTTGGCAACAGTAGCAGTTGGATCATATATCATACCTGTACATAGACATATTTTACCATTAGTACGTGTTAGAATATCATAGTTTACACAAGACTCACATCCTTTCCAAAAATTATCATCTACAGGTAATTCTGAAAAAGTGGTCGGTAGATAACCCAAATCCGAATTAATCTTCATTACTGCCAAAGAGGTAGTAATTCCAATTATTTTGGCATCAGGGTATCTATTTCTTGATAATTCAAATGCTTTAGCTTTTACTGCTTTGGCTACTCCATACTGGCGATAGCTTGGTTTAACGATTAAGCCTGAGTTTGCGACAAACTTACCATGCTCCCAAGTTTCCACATAACAGAAACCAACAAATTCTCCTGTTACATCATCCGTTGCAATAATGGCTTTTCCTTCCGACATTTTAGCTTGAAGGTACTCTGGTGTGCGTTTGGCAATTCCCGTACCTCTAGCCTTGGCAGATTCTGCCATTTCGTGACAAATAGACTCTGCTAAGCCAAAATGGCTTTGGTTAGCAACCTGAACTGTATATGGATTCATTCAAAAAAAGGACAATGTAAGGTGAAACAAAAGATTTAATGCCTATCAAGTATCATACTCTATAGGTAAATCTTCGCCTTCGTCGAATTTGACTTTTTGGTCCTTTAAGTGAGAAAATATCAAACATTTTAAAAATAAAATTTGGCTTTCGACCAAAATTTTTGATTTTTGAAGAGTAAAGTTCTACATTTTGGAAGAAAAATGCCAATAATATCTTGATTATTTATGTCTAACCACGAAATTTTTACTGTTGAGGAGATGGTTTCAGCCTATAGCGCTGGTTATTTTCCAATGGCTGAACCGAATGGCGAAATCTACTGGTATAACCCACATCCTCGTGCAATTATACCTATTGAAACCTATAAGCCTCCCAAAAGTTTAAAACCAGTTATCAATCGTAAACAATTTGAAATCATAATTAACCATGCCTTTAAGCAAGTTATGACCGAATGCGCGGCACCAAGAAAAGATGAAGAATTAACCTGGATATCTGATTATTTAGTTGAATTGTATGATGAAATGCATCAAAAGGGATTTGCTCATTCTGTAGAAGCCTATGAAAATGGCCAATTGGTGGGTGGATTATATGGAGTTTGTATAGGAGGCGTTTTCTTTGGAGAATCCATGTTTTCAAAAGTTTCAAATGCTTCCAAAGTCGCATTTTTCTATTTAATCGAAATACTTAAATCGAATGGATTTGAATTATTGGACACTCAATTTATGAATGATAATGTCAAACGATATGGTGCTATAGAAATTGGTAGAGCTCAATATTTACGCAAATTAAAGTCGGCTCTGTCTAAAAAATGTGAGTTTAAATTGCCATAAATAGGCTTATTTTCTTAATTTAGAGGTTTAAGAAGTATAATACATGGCCAAGCCAATCGTTGTAATAAAATTTGGTTCTTCAACTATCACTAAATCAAACGGAGAAGTAAATGAACTTGTGTTAGAGAAAATTGCTGCACAAGTGGCACAATTACATGCTCAATATGATATCGTTTTGGTATCATCGGGTGCGGTAGCAGCCGGTAAATCTTTTATAAAAAAATATAAAGGTCAAATTCAAGAGCGAAAGGCAGCTGCAGCCATCGGGAATCCTATTTTGATTGCCAAATACAATCAATATTTTCAAAAATTTGGCATCTCTATTGCACAAAGTTTGTGTGAGCGTCACCATTTTTCTCAGCGTGAACAGTTTTTACAACTTAAGGAAACATATCAGGAATTATGGAAAAACGGAGTGATTCCAATTGCAAATGAAAATGATGTAGTAAGTAATTTGGAATTAAAGTTTTCTGATAACGATGAATTAGCGACTTTAATTGCAACTGGATTTGGGGCAAGCAAATTGTTGATTAGCACCTCAGTAGGTGGACTATTAGATTCAACAAATCAGATTATTCGTCATATTTCTTCTATAGATGATTCCATTTTAAAAGTTGTCAATACAGATAAGTCCTCTACAGGTTTAGGTGGCATGATTTCTAAATTGACTTTCACAAAACTTGCCACTAAATTAGGAATCAAAGTCGTTATTTTCGGACTTGATCATGGAAATGGAATTTTAGATGCAATTGAGGAGAAAATTGGATCTGTATTTGAAGCACAAGAAGCTAGTTTGTCGGCTCGACAAAAATGGTTGGCAGCGGGTTCCTTAATTGCTGGAAAAGTTGTACTTGATAATGGTGCTGAAAAAGCAATTCGTCAACGAAAATCGTTGCTTTCTGTTGGAATCACAGAATTTGTCGGTGATTTCATCAAAGGAGAAGTAATTGAACTTCTTGATGTTGATCGAAATTTAATTGCGATTGCCCGCACAAGCAACTCCAAAAATGATTTATTAAATAAATCAGGTGAAGTTGCTCATGCAGATGATATTGTTATGGTTTAAGCAATCACAACAGCATTTCCACTCTCCACATCCTGCTCAACCACTTTGTATTTTACATTCTCTTTAATTGAACCATCTTTATATTGAACCGTTACTCTTTGATTACGGTCAGCAATTTTGATAGCTTGACGCGGAGCTGCTCTTTCTGCAGATCTTTCACTTGGGTAATGGTATTCTTGTTCTTCACCATGTTCTGCTAAACCACCTAACAGAGAAGATAAAGCATCTTCTTTTGTAATTTGTAATTTAGGAGCTTCAACCTTAGGAGCTTTGGCTTGTTGATTGGTCTCCTGAATTTCTGGAATATCAGCCTTCAACAAGAAACTGATTGTGTCTGCATTTACTTTGGCTACAAATTTTTGGAAGATTGATACCGCTTCAAATTTGTAGATTAATAATGGATCTTTTTGCTCAAATACTGCATTTTGAACTGATTGTTTTAAATCGTCCATCACACGTAAATGCTCTTTCCATTCTTGATCAATCAAGGTAAGTGTAATGAATTTCTCCATCTCCATCACCACTTCTTTACCCTTAGAATCAATGGTTTTATGTGCATCTACTACAATGCCAGTCATCCATTGTCCATTTGTAATAGGAACTTGAATGCCTGTATATCCTTGGCGTGTTGCTTCTTGCGCAACTCCAATGACTTTCTGACAAATTAATTCATTCTTATCCTTGTAATGACCTTCTGCGGCAATGAATAATAATTCAGTACGCTTATCATTCGTTAATTTGTTGAATTCTAAAGGAGAATATGGCGGTTCAATGCCCAATAATTCAATGACTTTCAACTCTAATTCTTCGAATGAAGGGTATTGATTTACAATATCTTGACATACATCGAACAAGGTATTTACGATGTCTAATGCTAAACGCTCACCAAATAAAGCGTTCTGACGACGCTTATAGATTGCATTTCTTTGGTAATTCATCACGTCGTCATATTCTAACAATCGCTTTCTGATTCCAAAGTTATTTTCTTCTACTTTTTTCTGTGCTCTTTCGATAGAAGAAGTGATCATTGAGTGTTGAATTACTTCACCTTCTTCCATGCCCAAACGGTCCATAACCTTAGCAATACGGTCTGAACCAAATAAACGCATCAAGTTGTCTTCTAATGAAACAAAGAACTGAGAAGAACCCACATCTCCTTGTCTACCCGAACGACCTCTTAACTGTCTATCGACACGTCTTGACTCATGACGCTCTGTACCTATAATTGCCAAACCACCAGCAGTACGTGCATCTGCACTTAATTTAATATCCGTACCACGACCAGCCATGTTCGTAGCAATTGTTACCTTGCCAGATTGTCCAGCTTCTGCAACAATATCTGCCTCTCTTGCGTGGTGCTTTGCATTTAATACATTGTGTGGAATTTTACGAATCGTTAACAAACGACTTATTAATTCAGAATTTTCTACGGAAGTGGTACCAACCAAGACCGGTCGACCCTGCTCTACTAATTCTTGGATTTCAGCAGCAACCGCATTGTATTTTTCGCGAACGGTACGATATACTTTATCTTCATGGTCTTTACGTTGAATCGAACGATTAGTTGGAATAGATACAACATCCAATTTATAGATTGTCCAGAATTCCCCTGCTTCAGTTTCTGCTGTTCCAGTCATACCACCTAATTTGTGGTACATTCTAAAGTAGTTTTGAAGGGTAATTGTTGCGTACGTTTGTGTAGCATCTTCTACATTAACTCCTTCTTTTGCTTCAATCGCTTGGTGTAGACCATCTGAATAACGTCTACCCTCCATCACACGACCCGTCTGCTCATCAACGATTTTTACCTTACCTTCGACCAAAATATATTCAGTATCCTTTTCAAAAAGCGTATACGCTTTTAATAATTGATTTACCGTATGGATTCGACTAGCCTTGTTATTGTAATCAGCTATCACAGCTTCTTTTTGAGCTAATTTATCGGCATCTGACAAAGCATCATTTTTGTCAATTTTATTTAATGTCGTTGATAGATCTGGCAATACGAAGAAATTAGGATCTTCCGTATTGGAGCTCATAAAGGCAAGACCTTTTTCAGTTAATTCTACCTGATTGTTTTTCTCATCAATCGTAAACAATAGTGGCTCATCTGCTTGTGGCATTAATTTTTGGTTTTCAGCCAAATAAATACCTTCTGTCTCGTTTAAAACCTGTTTAATTCCACTTTCTGATAGGAATTTAATCAATGGTTTGGACTTAGGTAAACCTCTAAATGCTCTAAATAAAGCTAATCCACCTTCTTTTTTATCGTTATTTGAAATCCCTTTTTTAGCTTCCACTAAAAAGTTTTGAACCAACTGTTTTTGGGCTTCAAATAAACTTTGAACTCTTGGTTTATAGTTTTCAAATTCTTGTTCATCGCCTTTTGGAATTGGGCCTGAAATAATCAAAGGCGTACGCGCATCGTCAATTAAAACGGAGTCAACCTCATCAACCATAGCAAAATGGTGCGGACGTTGTACTTGATCTTCAATACTGCGCGCCATGTTGTCGCGAAGGTAATCAAAACCAAATTCGTTGTTAGTTCCGTACGTAATATCAGCTAAATAGGCATTTCTTCTCGCTTCTGTGTTAGGCTCATGTTTGTCGATACAATCAACAGTTAAACCATGGAATTCAAATAAAGGAGCATTCCATTCTGAGTCACGCTTAGCTAAGTAATCATTTACCGTAACCAAGTGAACTCCTCTTCCAGCTAAGGCATTTAAATAAGATGGGAGTGTAGAAACCAAAGTTTTTCCTTCACCAGTTCCCATTTCTGAGATTTTACCTTGATGTAAAACGATACCACCAATCAACTGTACGTCGTAGTGCACCATTTCCCAAGAAATTTCATTTCCTGCTGCAATCCAAGAGTTTTTCCAAATGGCCTTGTCGCCATCAATTACTACATTGGATTTTTTAGCTGCAATGAATTTATCTTCTGTTGTTGCAGTAACAACTAATTCCTTATTTTCGGTATATCTTCTTGCTGTTTCTTTAACAACAGCAAAAGCTTCTGGTAAGATTTCATTTAAAACGTTTTCTAATTCTTTATTTCGTTCTAAATTCAATTGATCAATTTGTTGAAAATATTGATCTTTTTGATCTACATCATCCGTTTCATTTGCCTGTGATCTTAAATCATTGATTTGGAAATCAATGTTTGATAAGTGGTTTTGAATACGTTGTTTGAACTCTGCGGTTTTACATCTTAAAGCATCATCTGATATAGTGGATAATTTTGCATATTCTTGTTTAATCGCTTCAACAATCGGCATGATTGCCTTGATATCTCTTTCTGACTTCGTGCCAAATAACTTGGTTACTGTTTTACTGATGATTGAAATCATTGTATTCTAAACGCCTCTAGGCTTTGGTATAAATATTAATACGCAATTTACCAATTTGAATTTCAAATGCGTAATTTTTTAAATAAATCCTGCAAAAATTCTGATTTATTTTTCAATTTGTTTTCATTTGTAAATTATTCGAAAAAAAATGTCTGAGTATTATAAGCCTGTTCATCGTCCAAGAAAAAAATTGAAAATGCCTTTGTTTGGAAACATGGGTGGTAGCTCTTCTCAAAAAAGCAATTCAGAAAGTATTTGGGGAACAAAAAACTTCTCAACATTATTATTTATGATTGCTGCCATAACTTTTGCAGTTCAGTTGTTTTTACCAGATCTATGGGCAGAGAAAATGTATTCAGATTACGACGAATTGAAAGAATTAGCTCTTGATGGTGCCATTCGTAAAAAATATACCGACGCTAGTGATCCTAATGAAATCCATTATATTTTGATAATTAAACAAAAAGACGGATCACGTCGTAAATTGGATTTATACAAAGCAGATTCTCTTTTCTTTGATCAGGTGGCTGTTCCTCAGCGATTATTCAAAAAATCTGGCGAGATGGAGGTAAGAGTGACTAGGTTTACAAAGCCGGATACGGTGATGAGGTTAGTGATCGAGTGATCTAGTGATTTAGTTCATGATAGGTACTTATATCATTTATTGAATATTTTTTATAATTTTATTTCTTCACTAACTCACTGTAGTCACTGGATCACTACAACACTTATTTATGAATCTTTCACGTAGAAAATTTATCAGCCAATCTATTTTAGCGGCTACTGCATTTAGTATTGTGCCACGACACGTATTAGGAAAAGGATATATTCCTCCAAGTGATCAATTGACCAAAGGTATAGTTGGAACAGGTGGTATGGGTCGTGGACATATTCCTTATGCAGGAACACGTGTGGTAGCAATGTGTGATGTGGATCAGAAAAATCTTCAAATGGGATTGGATATGGTGGAGAAAGGAGTGAAGTCTTTTTCTGATTACCGAGAATTGATTCAATTGCCAGAGGTAGATATCGTGCATGTAGCAACACCTCCACATTGGCATGGAATTATTGCTGCTGATGCAGCACGCGCTGGTAAGGATGTTTGGTGTGAGAAACCCATGACAAGAACCATCGGTGAAGGAAAGAAACTAATGGAAGCCGTTCAGCAACATGGAAGAATTTTTAGATTAAATACTTGGTTTCGCTTTGAATCTAATTTTTATGGGATGAATACTCCTGTTCGACCAATTAAAAAATTAGTTGATTCTGGTTTATTGGGTTGGCCATTGAAATTTACCATTTCCAAACATACGGGCTTCGATTGGAAATTCTATTGGATAGGTAAAACAGATTTATCTTCCCAGCCGGTTCCAAAGGAATTGGATTATGATGCTTGGTTGGGACCAGCACCTTATAAACCTTACAATATACATCGTACTCATGGTACGTTTAGAGGTTATTGGGATTATGATGGTGGAGCTTTAGGAGATATGGGTCAACATTACTTAGACCCCATTCAGTATTTATTAGGTAAAGACGATACTTCTCCTGTGTATATTGAAGTAGATGCCCCTGTTCAAGATGCCGATGCAGTAGGTACTTTCCGTCGAATAACGTATACTTATGCCGATGGTTGCCAGATTGTCTTAGATGGGGAAGGAAAGGATGATAAAGTGGCTTATATTGAAGGACCAAAAGGAAAATTATTTAAAGGATTTAAATCTGATATCGAGGATTTGGATCGCAAACTGGCGGAGTTTCCTGAGCCTCCTTTACAGCAAACAGATTTTGTGGATGCTGTAAAAAATAGAAAAACATTTGCTTTGAACGAGCAAAATGGTCATCGTTCTTGTACCATTGTTAACTTGGGATTAATTGCCATGCGAGTGAATCGTAATTTGAAATTTGACCCGATTAAACAAGAGTTCATCGACGACGAAGAAGCGAATCGTTACATCAATCAACCTATGCGTGCTACTTATACTATGTAATTATGAAAAAGAATATATTCATTTTAAGTGCCATTTTTTCTTGTAGCTCCTTGCTTACGTTGGCTCAGGTGAAATCTAAATCCGAATTAGAGCAAATCAGAAAAGATAAAGTAGCAAGCCAATTAGCTATATTATCAAACAGTTCTGCCATTGATTTAAAACAAAATGCTTTACAAGCATTGCAATTTGTTGCACATGAGGAGTCGATTGACGCAGTAAAAGTTTATTTGAAGGATGCGCATTTGCAAGGCGCAGCATGTAGAACTTTGACTGCTATTTATCCATTTGCAAAGGAAAAAGTAACAGCTGTTTTATCATCGGAATTGAAAACGGCATCAACGAATCATTTCAATTTAATCCAAGCATTAATTGAAACAGGCAATTCTCAAGTGGTACCGTTATTAGAAAAGGTATATCCACAAAAAGATGCTCGATCTAACCAGTTGTTATTGAATGGACTTGCTCAATTTGCAAAACTTTCTTCTAAGCAAATTTTGCAACAAGCTGTTACTTCTTCGCATACGAAATTTGATGCTCAGCAGGCTTTAGAAGCTTATGTATTGTATTTAACAAATACCAAATCCGTCTCGGATTTGATTACTTTGTCAAAATCATCTTCCTTAAATTCGGCTTCCAAATCATTAATTGCTAGTGCTATCGTTCGTGTTAGTGAACAACATGTTGTAACTGCATGGAATCAATTTGCGACATTAGATAAAGATGCATCGCAAGCCATTTTAGCCAAAATGGTTCGAGTGGCAAGTAAATCAGATTGGGCAGTATTTGCTAAAAAATTTAATAGTGTTTCAATTGCTAAGCAAATTGAATTATTAGATGAAATTGCAGAAGCTCAACCCAAAGATTCGCAAATATTGTTATCAACTTTTCAGTCCAAAAACACCCATGTGAGAACTTCTTTAGCTAATGCGCTCATTTATGTTAATAAGGAAGGAGCATTCGAAAAAGTATGGGCTATGCTTGGGGAAGGTAATTTGGATGGAGTTTCCGTTGGACAATCGTTGAAAACCATTTCTGTTTCTTCTCAATTAAAAAGTAAATTGTCTTCAGTTGATCAATTATCTAATCAACAGCAAGCAGCCTTGATTTTGTATGGGGCGTCGCGTAAGTGGGATGCCGTTTTGCCTTTTATGTGGAAAGCTGTTCAGTCTAATGGAGTCAACCGTTTAGCTGGATTTTTAGCATTGCCAAATCTTGTAAAAGTGCAAGATTTCGATTTAGTGGCTGGAAAATTGGGTCAAACAAATATCGAAGCTGAAGTGAAGGCTTTGCAAACGTGTGTAGGCAATATTTTGAAGTCTAATCCTGAGTTTGGTTCAAAATTGAATGGTTTTGCTTCAAAATCACCATTTTCAGAGAATTTTTTAAATTTCTTAAATGAAGTTGAATCGTTACCACTGGTGTATAAAATTGCCAAAAAATCCAAATCGGAAGATGCCATTCGTGCTTATGTTCGAATCAATACCAGAGTATTTAATAATACACAACAAATTTTAAATTTCAGGAATGCATTGGCCTTGACATCTAATCCATTACTTCGTGAGGAAATTTATAAGCGTTTGTTGAAATGTCCGTCTATTGCTTCTTTAAAAGTGTTAAAAGATGGTGTGAAGGAAATGGCTAATAAATCTACTCTGGCAGATGGAATGGTTACGATGTTTGTTGGGAATACTGAATTGCAAAGTCAGATGACCAAAGAGTGGATGCAAGAAGTACTTTCGTTTGTTTCTACGCCCGAATTAAAGGATCAATTGACGAAGGAATTTGCAAAAACAAATGGCAAGACAGGGTTTTACACCATGTTTAATGGAAGAGATTTAACAGGATGGAAAGGATTAGTTGATAATCCAGTCAAGCGCCGTGTAATGCATCCAGATACACTTGCAAAAAAACAAATTAAGGCGGATGATATCATGCGAAAGGGTTGGTATGCAAAAAATGGCGAGTTGCATTTTACAGGTCATGGTGATAATCTTTGTTCAGTTAAGGATTACCAAGATTTTGAAATGTATGTAGATTGGAAAATTGAAAAGGACGGAGATGCTGGAATCTATTTGAGAGGTTCCCCTCAAGTACAGATTTGGGATATTGCAAGAGTAAATGTGGGTGCTAATGTTGGATCGGGAGGATTATACAACAATCAGAAAAACCCAAGTAAGCCTTTAAAATTAGTGGATAACCCAATTGAAGAATGGAATACATTTAAAATAATCATGAAGGGTGAGCGAGTGACTGTTTATTTGAATGGAGAATTGGTAGTAGATGATGTTATTTTAGAGAATTACTGGGATCGCAAAATTCCGATTTTTGTAAAAGATGCGATTGAATTACAAGCCCATGGAAATCACATCATCTATAGAGATATTTATGTGAAAGAATTAGAACCTCAATTGTTAATGGAAGTTAGCAAAGAAGAAAAAGAATTAGGATTTGAATCACTTTTCGATGGTCAGAGTTTGTTTCAATGGACTGGCAATACAATAGATTATTTTCCTTCAAATGGAGAATTGAAGATTGATCCTAAAAGAGGAGGTAAGGGGAATTTATATACCAAAAAAGAATACAATAATTTTCATTTAAAATTTGAATTTCAATTAACACCAGGGGCTAATAATGGGTTAGGAATAAGAGCGCCTTTAGAGGGTGACGCAGCCTATGTGGGTATGGAATTACAAATTTTAGATAACACCGCAAAAGTGTATGAAAAACTGCAGCCCTATCAATATCATGGATCTGTATATGGAATTATTCCAGCGAAGAGAGAGTTTTTGAAACCTGTGGGTGAGTGGAATTCGGAAGAAGTGATTGCTCAAGGGAATCGAATTCAGGTGATTTTAAATGGAGAAACGATTGTTGATGGCGACATTGCGGAGGCTACAGCTAATGGAACACCAGATCACAAAGAACACCCTGGATTATTCAATAAAACAGGTCATATCGGTTTTCTTGGTCATGGATCTGCATTGAGCTTTAGAAATTTACGTATTAAAGAATTAGGAGAAGGACCATGGAAAAAGCCAAAGAAAAAATAATTTGGCTTGATTGGCTACGCGTTTTTGCAACATTAGCTGTTATCATCGTTCATGCCGGAGCAAATTTGAATAAACAGTTTGGACAGGTGGAGGAGATTGAATGGTGGGCTGCGAATTTTTGGCAGGGATTGTCGCGTTTTTGCGTGCCAATATTTTTTATGATTTCTGGAGTAACCGTTTTGGGAAGAGAATTACCCATTAAAGAACATTTTAGAAAACCATTTGTTCGAATTATAATCCCTTTTTTATGTTGGCATACAGTTTATATGATTTTCAATTGGATTATCCGGCTTCGAATGAAACCAATGGATTTTTTAGAAATGCTACAATTTATTGGTCGCCAATTTCAAAATTATTCCTCCTATCACTTTTGGTACATATATACTTTAATCGGTATTTATTGCATACTTCCTATTTTCAATAAATGGATAAATAAAGCTTCTAAATTAGAGATTGAAATTTTTCTATTGATTTGGTTGTTGACTTTTTTGATTAATAATGAAGGATTATTTGGTTGGAAATTCAGGATTGAATTGCCTTATAACAGTGGATATATTGGTTACATGGTTTTGGGGTTTTATTTACATCGACAAGTGTTTGATGAAAAAATAATAAAAAAGCTATCACTTTTTTTCTTTTTAGTAGGAGTGGGACTTGTATTGTTACCAACGTACTGGATTAGTAATTCCAGTGGAAAACTTGATTTGCGATTTTATTCCAATTTTACTCCAGGAGTATTGTTTGAATCAGTTGGATTGTTTTTGATGGCAAAGTATTATCAATGGAATTGGAGTGTAGGAATTTTAAATACTATTCGTGATTTTGTGAGTAAGCAGAGTTATGGTATTTATTGTGTGCATTTACTTGGGTTATTTTATTTAGCAAAGTTGGGAATACATTTTCATGTTATGCAGCCTTTTTTAGGAATCCCATTAACTGGAATAATCTGTTTAATTTCATGTGGCATATTAATTTATCTTTTAAAGAAGCTCCCATTTGGAAAGTACTTTGCAGGATAATTAGAATAATTTGGTTATTTTTGAATAGTGATTTCTTTAGATTTATTGTTAAAAGTGGAAAATTTATCTTCGTTTTTAAAACCATTTGAAAATTTTATTTTATCCAAAATTTTTGTTCAAAATAATTTTTGGGCTCGATTTATCCCTGTTTTATGGGTTCTTTTTTTTACACTTGGTATTTTATTTTTATTTGATGTTGGATACTTTTTAGTTTTATTTAAAGGCTTTTATCAATTAGCATTTTTTGGTAAGCCTCAAGATGGATATTTTTGGCAAGCTATTATTGATCAAGGAGGAAAATTGTTTGATTCAACGCATAATCAGTTTTTAATTGATCATATGTCGAGTCGGAAATTTAGAATTGTCATTCCTGTAATTGCACATTTTCTGCATTTAAATCCTTTACAGCTTTTTGCTATTCAATTAGTTTCTGGAATTTTATTTGCCAATTTATTATTGGGTTATTTATGTAAACTTTTTGATGATCGATTCCTTGCATTTTTAGCATTCATATGCTTTGAAAATGTCTATATCGGGGCAAATTATTTTATTAATTTTTATGGACATTTAGACGGATTTACATATTTGTTTTTGTTATGTGCTTTGTTATTTGCTAAGCGTCCGTTAGTCTTTAGTATTTTTTTACAATTGTCTTTTTGGTCAGATGAACGAAGTTTATTTGCGGTGATTCCGATCTTCTTAATTACTTATTTTGAAACATCTAGCAATCAAAAATTAATTAAGAAGCAAGTGGTTACTTTTGTGTTTAATTATCTATTTTATTTTGTATTGTATGTATTGATTGGGTATAAGTATAAAATTGGTCCATTCTTTTCAGACCAAGCAGCTTCTATGACTCAATTTTTGCAAAATTTTTATGGATTATCTTTATGGATGGGGAATAAGTTGTTTGATGCTCTTGAATCAATGTGGATCATTGTTTTTTTAGGAACTTATTTTGTACTTAAGAGTTCAGATAAATGGTTTATTAAATGGTTATTTTTAGGATATATAGGGGTTGTGTTTTCAATCAATTTTTTTGTTGCTGATACTATTCGGTCAACAAGTTTTGCTTTAATAATGATATGTTATTGTTTGTATCAATTAAAGCAAAACTTGAGTCCTAATTTTTTAAAAGAATTATTGTATTTCGTAGCTATTATGTCTGTCTTGAAACCTATTGTGTTTCCTTGATTTACATGGTTTTCATGTCGATCACAAAGCGATATTTTACATCGGATTTGATAACACGTTCAAAGGCATTGTTGATATCTTTCATTGCAATAACTTCCACATCGGAAACGATGTAGTGTTCAGCGCAGTAATCCAACATTTCTTGTGTTTCCTTGATTCCTCCAATCATGGAGCCAACAATACTTCTTCTTTTTCCAATTAGTGTACCCGCATTGAAGCGATTATCTTCTGGTGGGATACCAACTACCAGCATTTTACCATTGATTTTGAGCAAATTTAAGAATTTGTTCATATCGTGCTTGGCCGCGACAGTATTAAGAATGAAATCAAATGAATTTTCTAATTCTTTCATTTTATTTTCATCAGTTGAAAGCGCAAAATGATGTGCTCCGAGCGATTTTGCGTCTGCTTCCTTCGAGGGACTTGTGCTCAACATGGTTACTTCTGCGCCAAATGAAGCTGCAAATTTTACGGCCATGTGTCCAAGTCCACCTAATCCTAACACAGCTATTTTGTGTCCCTTACCTACTCCTGCGTAGCGAAGAGGAGAATAAGTAGTAATTCCAGCGCAAAGGAGAGGAGCTACCTTTTCTAAATCTTTAGTAAAAGGAATGTGTAATGCATAATGTTCATCGATTACATATTTATCAGAATAACCGCCATAAGTTGGGGTTCCATCGCGGTAATATCCATTATAGGTTCCTGTCATGCCTTCATCACAATATTGTTCAAGATCATCTTTGCAACAAGAGCATTTACGACATGAGTCGACGAATACACCAACACCTGCTGTGTCGCCCACTTTAAATTTGGTCACTTCAGCACCTACTTGAATTACTTTTCCAACTATTTCATGTCCAGGTACGATTGGATAAACTGAAGGTCCCCACTCAGAACGAGCCATGTGGATATCTGAATGGCAAACTCCACAATAAAGGATATCTACGAGAATATCTTTAGGTAATAATTCTCTGCGTTGAACTTCTAAAGGTTGAATGGGTGAACTAGCAGTTGTAGCACCATATGCGTTTACTTTCATTTTATTAGGCTTTTGTGTTGTAGCCGCAACGGGAATCGAACCCATATCGAACGTTTAGGAAACGCTAATTTTATCCATTAAACTATGCAGCCAATAAAGGATGTAAATATACGAAAAGATATGAATTGAAAGGGGATTGTTTGTTCTGAATTTAGGGTTTTCGAGAATCACTTTGTCAGCTAATCAGTCCTTCAATTGGTTAGGAGTTTAAATGGGCGATTTAAGAATTATGTCAATGCAAAGTTTGTGAAATTAGTAATGGAAAAATAGGAATATTACCTATTATTACCCATTATTGCAAAGCTTTTATTATTGAAAATTGAATAAATTATTTGTAATAGTTAGATTAGAAATAGTTCAAAAAATCAGAGTGCCTTAAGATGAAGTCTATTCAATTATTTTCATTTAAATTATTCCTATTCCTGTTTGTCGTAATCTATTCGTTTAATTTGAAATCAAATGCGAATGAATTAAAATGGTTTAGCCCTACATACAAAGGGTTAATGAAAATAGATTTGAAAACTGGACAAGTTTTCAAGGAAAATATAGTTTCAAAAAAATTAGAACTTTTTGGTATTACCAAAGATAAATGTCCCGAAATCGGACCTATTTATAGTAGTGCAACGGAAGTTTTTGAGGCTAGAGTAAAAAATAAAATTTTATTGAGTTTAAAAGGTACAAGTTTAGTTTATCAGCTCATTGATCAAAATAGATCCTTTCAATTAAAGCGATTAGATCGTTCCGTATTTAAAGGGTACAATTTTTATGCGTATCAATTTGTTAGAAAAGATACATTATTTAGTGTTGGTGGTTATGGATTTTGGAGTTTTTCAAAGGTGATTTCCTATTTTGATGATATTAATGGTAGTTGGGAGGAAGTTCATCAATTAAATGAAGGGCCGAATGTAATTTCGTATGATATTTGTGGATATGATCAGCAAAATGATGGAATTTGGACAGCGAATATGCTTAATAATTTTGATTTGGACAATGGTAGAAATTCATTGAGTTTTTATTTTTTTAGTTTAAAAAATCGAAAATGGACTTTAAAAGGAACATTTAATCAATCTATTTTTGAACAATATAATATTTCCTACCTAAAAGCATTTTGGGTGAATCAGCAATTTTTGTTTTTTGGTTCTAAATCTTGTTTGTTGGCCGATCCACAAAAAAATAAGGTAAGGTATTTTACTTATGGAGAAACTCCTCAAATTGCAAATGCTAAAAATGTATTTGAAACGAGTGATTCTATTTATTTTTATCGGGTTATTGATACGGCACCATTAAATATATTTTTGTTTTCTTCGGTTGGTCGAAATCAATTTGATTCATTTTTTCATGACATACATGAGCCCATTTATAAAACGGAGATTCCTTTTGCCATCCTAATTTGGTTGTTGATTGGTGTTGCCTTTTTAGTAATTGCTTACCTTATTTATAAGTCATTTATTAAAGCTAAAAATGAATCGGAGTTTCTAAATGATCAAGAAATTGAATTACTTAAATTGTTGTTTGCAAGTCCGGAAGGAATTAGTACAGATACATTTAATGATTTTCTAAATATATCTAAAAAGAATATTGATATTCAAAAGAATCAACGTAATGTTTTTATTAAAAATTTAAATGCTAAATTTTTAATAAAATTGGATATCGAAAATGTCATTATTAGGAAGAGTTCAGAAAATGATAAGCGGTTTGTTTTTTATTGTTTGAATGATGAACATCTACCATCCATTAAAAATAAAATTCAATTATAATCTTGTGATGTATTGTGATGTTTTTTTGATTCAATTTACATTTTGAAAGCAACTATTCTGTAACTTATACCAACTAAACTATTTGTTATGGAATCCATCGAATTTAGTGTCAATCAGAAAAAAGTTTCAGTACAAGTGGACCCTAATACTCCATTGCTGTGGGTGTTGCGCGAACATTTGAATCTATTAGGTACGAAATATGGTTGCGGAATAGCGCAATGTGGTGCATGTACAGTTTGGTTAAATGGGGAGCCTATTCGATCTTGTGTTTTACCGATTTCATCCATTGCTGGATCAAAAATTACAACCATTGAAGGATTAAGTCCAAAAGGGAATCATCCTGTTCAAGTTGCTTGGGACGAATTAGATGTGCCTCAGTGTGGTTATTGTCAGGCTGGACAAATCTTGACAGCTGCTGCTTTATTAAAGAAAAATCCTAAGCCAAGTCCACAACAGGTTTCAACTGGCATGTCTGGAAATATTTGTCGATGTGGTACTTATCATCGAATTAATAAAGCAGTTTTAAGAGCGTCAGAAATAATTCAGGATCAATCTAAAAAGAAAAAATCATGAGAACGTCAAGAAGAAAATTTATTCAACAAACAGCTTTATTTAGCTCTGTTTTTACACTTGGATTTGATTGGTTTGCAGCTGAAGGTTCTAAAATGGTTTCAGTAAATGATACTTCATTATTGGGTCGTTGGAATGCTTATTTAAAGATTGATTCTTCTGGGAAAATTATTTTATATTCACCTAATCCTGAAATAGGTCAAGGAATAAAAACAGCCTTCCCAATTGTGGTAGCTGAAGAATTTGATGTTGACTGGAAGGATGTAGAGGTCCTTCAGGCTGATTTAGACACAAAGCAATTTGATCGACAATTGACTGGTGGATCAGGGGCCTTAAAACATTCATGGGATCGATTACGGATGGCAGGAGCAACGGCTCGTCAAATGTTTTTACAAGCAGCTGCAGAGAAATGGAATGTAAATGTATCAAATTGTTCGACTCAAAAAGGTTGGGTGCTTGGTCCAAATAATTTAAAAATTAAATATACAGAAATTATAGATGCTGCTTCCAAACAAAAAGTACCTGATAAAATTTCCTTTAAAAATCGGAAAGAGTATCATTTAATTGGCAGTTTTGTGAAAGGAGTTGATAATCCTGGCGTATTAGTCGGAAAACCTATGTATGGTATTGATTATCAAAAGGAAGGCATGGTTGTGGCGCAAATTGTTCGTCCACCTGCATTTGGAGCAACTTTGAAATCTTTTGACGCTTCAGAAGTAGAGAAGATGCCTGGTATAATTGAAGTAAAGTCATTTAAAAACAAAGTGGCCATTGTAGGTCGAACTACCTGGGAAATTATGCAAGCCAGAAATAAATTGGTTTGCGAATATGAGAATCCTGCCATTCCAGAAAGTAATAAGACACATCAAAAGTGGTTTGATGAAGGTAAATTGACTGATAAGGTACAGGTTTTGCGGAAAGATGGGGATGTGAATTTGGCTTTTTCAAAAGCTAGTAAAATTATTGTGGCGCAATACGAATGTCCTTTTATCCCACACAATTCGATGGAACCAATGAATTTTTTTGCAGATGTGCAAAAAAATGCAGTTCATTTGGCAGGTCCAACACAAGTACCACAATCAGCTCAAAAAGCAGTTGCTAGTTTGTTGGGAATTTCTGAAGATAATATAACAGTTGAAATTACGAAAATAGGAGGAGGTTTTGGAAGGCGTTTAAATAATGATTATGCCTTGGAGGCTGCTGAATTGTCGAGTATAATTCAGAAACCTGTAAAAGTACTTTGGACTCGGGAAGATGATTTACGAGGTGGGATTTATCGCCCATCAGTTCGATATTATTTTAAAGCGGGTTTAGATGCTAATGGTGAAGTGATTGCTTATCATGTAAGAGGAGTGGGTTTAAATGCTGGTAATTCCGTTCGACAAGATAATTTTCCAGTTGGCGCAATTGACAATGTACTAATTGAAAATGTTGAACAAAAATCGGCTATTACTACAGGTCCATGGAGAGCTCCTATCACTAATTTTTTAGGCTATGCGGAGCAAGCATTTTTAGATGAAGTAGCAGAGAAATCGGGCAAAGATCCTGTAGAAATGCGTTTGAAATGGTTAGATAAAGTGATTAGTAAACCTGTTGGTAAGATTAGCTATGAACCGTTGAGATTTAAAGAAGTCATTCAGCAAGTTGTAAAAAAAGCAAATTGGAAGAAAAAGTTAGATGTTGCTCAAGGATTTTCGGTATATTTTTCTCACAATTCCTATGTTGGACAAATTGCAGAAGCAAAGATGGTAAATGGAAAGCCAATCATTCAAAAAGTGTATGCAGTAACGGATTGTGGAGAAGTGATAAATAAAAGTGGTGCTGTCAATCAGATTACTGGAGCTATCGTAGACGGGTTTGGCCATGCGATGTTTGGGAAATTAGATTTTAGAGAAGGCGAACCACTTCAACATAATTTCAATGACTATCGGATGATTAGAGGAAATGAAATTCCTGAGGTCGACGTGTCTTTTGTTGATAATGGAATAAGTCCAACCGGATTAGGGGAACCTGCATTACCACCTACAGGAGGAGCAATTGCGAATGCAATTGCTGCTTTACAAGGTAAAAGATTATACAGACAGCCCTTTAATTTGATCTAAAATAAATTTATTAATAAAAATATTTTTATTTATATGGTCATTAGACTATATTAGTATCAATAAACGTTTTCTAAATTGTTAATACTATTATCTACCCTAGGCTTTCTCGTTGGTTTTCTGTTGATTATCTTCAGAGATAAACCACATACTAGTAATATTTGGTTGGCATTATTTTTTGCATCCAATGCATTTTATGTCATTTTAACGAATTCTTTGCTCGTTGATGAGAAAAAATGGATTGTCTCAACCTTTTTTCCTTATTTTGTTTCTTTTAATTCCAGTTCTGGAGTGTTTCTATATTTTTATTTTCTATTAAAATTAAAACCAGAGAGAAAAATTACTTCTAAGGATCTTTGGCATTTTTTAATTCCTTTGATTTTATTTATCAACTCAACGCCATTCATTTTTTTAAAAACGGAATTTAAAGATCAACTTCTACATAGTATTCAAGCAAATCCAAGCAACTTAGTTAAAATACCAACATTACTGTTTGGTTATTATTATCAAACAGCCGTCCGCCCAATATCTTCTTTTATATATGTACTTATTTGTGGATTTCTTTTGTGGAAAAGTCATAAAAGGGATGCTTTTAAATTTGTGAGTGCTTATGAAACAAGGTTTTTAGTTATTTTAATTGCTTTAAGTTTAATTCACTACTTTACCTCAGTTACTAGTTTATTTAATTTGTTATTTATTGATTTATCTATTTTAAGTCAAGAATTGTTCGATCGAATGATTTTTATTCCAAGAGCAGCATATGTTTTAATTCTGTTATCTATATGGTTTTTTCCTCAGATTATCTTTCAGAAGTTTTTCCCGAGTTCACATTCTGAAACCCATATATCTACTAAAAAATCAAATGCAGCTTTGCCTCAATATGATTTGGATGCAATACATGAAGTAGTAAAGGAGTATTTAAAAGAAAAGCCCTGTTTAAAGCCTGGATTTTCTTTATTTAAATTTGCTGAGGAAACGAAGATTCCCCAACATCAATTAACCTATTATTTAAAGGTAAAATACGATCAGACCTTTAATGATTTTAAGAATTTTGTCCGAATTCAACATGCAATTGAGTTATTAGAGTCGGGCGTAGCAAAAAATCACACACTTGAGACCATTTCTATTACATGTGGTTTTCGTTCTAGGACTAACTTCATTGAGTCCTTCAAAAAAGTAACCGGAAAAACCCCTTCAGATTATTTGAAGGCATAATTTGTAGGAAGTCCCCAATTGTAAAATTTAGAAAATAGGACTTGTACTTATGTACTAAATTTTAAAATTAGAACGATTGGTTTGCTCTGTTTTACGATTTGAGGTCAAATTTGACCTTTTTTTTATCCCTTATTATTAAGAAACCCTCGTTACTTTGTCATCCCGACTAAGACCCGGGAAGAAGACTTTGAGTAATAATCGTAAAACCATCATTCACTCTGTTTTCTAAATTATATTAGTTCTAAAACTTATAAAATTACGATTATGATGCTTGACTTCAACTCATTGATTGGCATTTTAGTGGCCATTCTTCTTCTGGTCAACATTGGTAGAG
>JACCDK011081348.1_pt1 | contig 23720 bp, 38 predicted proteins | sample 7445871 | NCBI WGS metagenome assembly JACCDK01 (sample SAMN15323436, study PRJNA562643) | freshwater metagenome | isolation source: river surface water | place: USA:Blue River Watershed | collected 2017-08-15 | reverse complement strand
GTGATAAAGGAGACAAGGGTGATCCTGGTCTCCAAGGTCCAAAGGGTGATAAAGGATCTGATGGTGCTCCTGGAAAAGTTGGACAGAAAGGTCCAAAGGGAGACAAGGGTGATGCTGGCCCGCAGGGAGAACAAGGATTCCCTGGTCCAAAGGGTGATAAAGGTGATCCTGGAGAAACTGGACCTCAAGGTCCAAAGGGTGATAAAGGTGATCCCGGTCTCCAAGGTCCAAAGGGTGATAAAGGTGACAAAGGTGATCGTGGTGAACCCGGCCCTCCTGGTCCCCCAGCTGAACTTGAACCAGTTCTGAAGCCACACTTGGACAATCTCAATCGTTGGAGAGAGAACGTTAACAAATCACTCGCATCACTTGGTGGGGGTGGTTCATTTGGTATCCTCGACAACCGTGATGTCGAAAAGAAACCCCTAAGCGTAATTGCAGACAAGGCACTTCTCGTCTACAATATAAATAAGAAGAAATTTGTAGTAACCGATCTACAGGAAATCTTTGCTGAATTTCAGGCCTCGAGCGAACCCATGTATAGCAGATTGATCGACGTAGATGGTGATACGACTTATATTGGGGAAGCCTTGCCTGGCACTTCTCTTTCTTCAGGTTCATGGAGAATCAAGAGAATTGTCAATGACAACGGTGACACTACAATCATGTGGGCCAATGGTTCCGCAGAATTTGATTTTGTTTGGAATGACCGACTCACTTACACCTACAGTTAAGGGTAAACATAAATGGCTCTCATCACAGATCCAGACAACCTGAACCAAGCAACAGAGGTGATCTTCACCACTGGTACAAAGAAAATTGCTCTTCGCAGAGCTGGTAACCTTTCGAACGACGGTGTTACCATGAAAGCACTCTACTCTTTCTGTAAGGAAGAGTGGAAGAATGATGCGAACCTTATCAAGTTCCCATTCCCATTTACACCAATCACCGATGAAAGCTTCGAAATGAAGGACGGTTGGGATTTCGATTCCAACGGATCTCGTTATTTGATTCGTACATCAGGTTGGTCGGTTCTTGATTCGACTGGTCCAGTGACCCAAATTTGGTCTGGTATCATCGGCCTTGGTTCTATCGAAGCTGACGACCAAGTTTACTACGAAGCTGGTGTAGGGGCTACAAACTTCCAGCTCCCAGGGCAAATCAATCAATCCATTCAAGTTTATTCAGATCCAAATGGTGATGGAAATACTTCAGATGGATTTGACCGTCGGTCGACCCTTAGTCTGTTTGTTCGTGAACAGGGTCAGATCTTTGGTCAATCAAACCTCGCAGCAATTGGTGTTAGCCAACTCGCCCCGCAGGCATATCGTTTCCCTCTCTCGACAGCTACTGACCTAAAGATCACTGACTCAGATGGCGTGATTGCATCTTCATCTCCATTTACTGGAATGTCGATCGTTTACCATGCCACTCCTCAGGTTCGTTCGATTGGTGGGTCAAACTACAACTTTGGTATCATCATCAATGGTAATGGTGGTACAGCTGAACAAATTTACGAATTCGTTCAGTATCAGCTTCGTCAAAACTCTGATATCGACTCTGATGGAAGCGTCCTAATTGGTAAGACCGCCGATGAACTTCTTCAGTTTGTTGGTGACACCCTTCGCACCAAAACTGCTACAAACCCATCGGGTGGTGGTACTGGTGTTTACATCGACAACTTCTTGACTGCTGATACCAACCGTCTTGAATTTGTTGACAACACTGGCACAACACGTACCTTCCCATTCGTCGCTGTGACCACAATCCAATTCAACCAGAACCTTATCAACGACTCTGATGCAATCTATCGCGTGTTCTTTACGAATGCTGGAGGAAATGCCTTCAACACTGCAAGCGCGATCATTGTCAACAATAACTCAGGATCCCCAGTTTCCGGAAACATTGGTGGTCAATCGTCAATTCAATTCGACTTTGACTATGATGGAAACGTACAAGGTGGTCGTACTGCAGGTACAGATGCTCCAGTTACTGTGGTCGCTATCGGTCTCACAACCGGTCAATACGTTACCGCGACTGGTACAATTCAACGCTCTACTGCAAACAGTATTTCTCTCGTGGCTCCTCTCGAAAGAAACTACAGCAACACCTAAGGATAGGTCATGGCTACAATTACTACCGACACCTTTCTCGATGGTGGTGTAGCGCGTACTGCCGGCGAAACTTGGACAATGAACGGGGCGCGCCTAACAATTCGCACCGATACACGTTGGCATGCTAATGCGCCAGCATCTATGACAGGGTCATTGGGAAACATGACCATCTCCACTACACTAGGAGGTGGTATCACAATTGATGGTCGAAATGTGCGGTGGCTCCCATATAACACTGGGGCTGGAAACGTTCCAGCGATTGGAACTACCATCACTCAAGGTGGTATCTCGGGTTATCTTCTTGGGGTGTGGGCATCTCTTACTGCAGCTCCGACCGCAGTTGGTGCGGCAATGCCAGCATCTGGTTTCATCAAATTTCGTGAAGTCACTGGTGGCACATTTGCTGCTGGTGCATTGACTGGGATTGGCGCTTCTGCTACCGGCCCTGATGTTATTGGTTGGATTGAAGTTATGATGGATCAATCTGCGGCAGTGACTGTTCCTCGCCTTGGTGACTTCACCATCCGTGGTAAATGGTATGAATTAGGAACAACTAATGGCGCTGCAAACCAAAGTGTCCAGGTTCCAATCAACGGAGGAACTAACGGCCACGGTCTAGGTGTATGGATTGATGATGCTCCTGTAACGATCACCGGAGTAACATGGTCTGGAGGGGTCGCCACTTACACAGCATCTGGTCATGGATTTACAAATCCAAATAGAGGTGATCAGCGTAGAAGCGCTTTCATTCAGGGAATTACTCCATCAGGATACAATTTTGCTGATGGGACAATTATCACCGTCGTTGATGAAAATACATTCACAGTTGCTATTGAATCTGATCCTGGTGCATATTCTTCGGGTGGTACAGTAAACACACACGTGTTTTATCCAGCAGTAATTGCTGCTGAAATGACCACCACCAACTTTGGTACTGATATTCGTTCCAAAGTTGTTTTGATGAACACCAATGGTACAATGGTCATCGGTCATAATGGTACAACCAATGTTGGGTATGTTCCCCCATCAGGTCGAAAAGTCAGAATTCCAAATGTGATTCTTCGTGGGTGCACAACTGCCGCCCGTGCTACAAACGCTGCTCCATCAACCACACTATCAACGAACCCAGACTTTACTACAACATCAGCCGGTCAGATTGACATTGATGGCGCTTTCAGCAATTGGTACCTAGAATTTCTCCAGCCATATTCCGTCATCATGAAGAATACCGCATCATTGATGCGATTTGGTATTGGTGAATGCGCTACTGAATTTGATGTTTTCAACGTTGGACTTGGGCGCACAGTAGTATCAACCAACGCCACACTCGTTGTAACGTCATGCTTCGCTGGTGGTAAGTTGACCGATTGTGTTCTACCAGGATTCTCAACTAGTAACAACTATGTTAACGTACAAATTGCAACATGTGAAGACATTGTAATCACTCGAGGTGAATATGGTCTCCATGCCAATGGTAGAGCTGGTACTACTACAGCCCTACAATTTGCCACTGGTGCGAAAAACAGTACCGCATATGATTTCACGGTTATTGGATCCAGAATTCAAGTTTCAACCCAGTGCTCAAATATTGAGTTTTATGGGGTAAACTTCTGTGATCGATATCAGGGAACAACTAACGCAACATCGGCTTTGCAGGTTCTCGATGTCGCGACCTCCAGTGATATTTTGCTTGATGGTGTGTCGTGGGGATATGGAGGAACAATTGCTAACGTGCATCCATATGCTGCAATAGCGAACCTGACCACCAGCTCCAATATCAGAATCAGAAATGGTGGAACCAGAGCAGCAATACTCAATGGTGGGTCAGCGAACAGTATCGGTGTTGCAATATCGTCGGGTGGTAATAACAACGGCATCAAAGTTCAACGTGTTTATGTACAACCAACCCGAACTGAATTGGTAACCTTTGTTAACACTGATGTAGATACTGTTGTTGAAAATTCATTTGGTGATTTTGCTGACGTTCAGGAATTGGTTGCACTCAATTCTACAATGAAGGGATGCGGATTTACCGAAACAACCACAGGTCAGGTTTCTGTGTATGGATCCCATTTCTGGGATGGATTTACTTCCAACACTGTTGGAAGAGTGGTTCTTTCTATGAATGAACCAACAGCTGAAACCGACCCGTTTGTGGATCTTGTGGCTGGTACACCAAAATTTACCTCAGCAGGTGGCCTCGTGCTTGGTGCTGTTGGCGATGAAGTTCAGTGGACCCAAGATTACTACATGATCGGACATACTGCACTTTCAGCAGTAGTTCCAGTGGTAACCGGTACAAACGTTACATTCTCTTCCGGTTCCCGTTGGGGTAACCATGATCTTTACTATCAAATTGACAAGGGAGCAGGGTTCAATGGAACATGGAAAAACCTTAATGCCACTGAATTGTCGGCTGAAACTGGGATTGACCCAGCTACTGGTTTCCGACTAAAGATTCGAGCGGTCTGCGCTATTGCAAACACTGGAAACCTGCTCTCATACATCCGAATCAACACAACATCGACTCTTGCAGCTCAATCAGATTATCTCTACCCACTAGACCCAACGAGTGCAAGTCTGACCCTTACCGGACTTCAGGCGAACTCAGAAGTTCGAATTTATCGTGCGTCTGACATGGTGGAAATCACCGGCATCGAAAACTCTGGAACAACATTCACCTATAACTATGACCATGTTGGTATTGATACTCCGATCGTAATTGTCATCCACGCCCTTTCATATATAAACATACGATTGGAAGGATTGTCGCTTACTTCTAGTGGGCTTACTGTTCCAATCCAACAGCAGATTGATCGTCAGTTTGCGAATGCTTAAGGTGATGTATGGCTGATTTTCTTTTCGATGGAGTAAACAAACTCATCACTGAGCCATCAGGTTCAGGTGATACGGTTTACGATGTTGGAAATGACATTTACAGCGCTTGGAAAAGATGGGTTCTCTCTGGTGATGGATCTGGTTTTGCCGCTGCATTCATTATCGAAGGTGGAACACCAATTGGATCCACCGGTCTTTTTACCGGTACCACCTACATTCTTACAAATGGGTGGAAGATTCGACCAGCAAATTACGACCACCTATTGACCCTGAACGGTAACATTTTCAGTGATGATGGAATTGTAACTGTGCCAGCTGCAACAGCAAACGCGACGGTGTTCATTAACTCATCGGTGAACGCCCAAGGTGTTGCAGTGAGCGGAGCATCTGCTGCAGAACTTGCAGCAATCAACGCAAAACTTGATGGGTTGCTCACGAAGCAAGACTTCATAGCTCTAAGTTGAAAACTGAGCTTGTATAAATAAATCAAATTGGAGAGAAATAGAATGTCCAAAACCATCGAAACCCTCATCGCACAGATCCTTGATAAGGATTTCACCTCAGCGAACGCTACATTCGACGCGCTTATGAATGAGCGCATCGCAGTCGAGATGGACGAGCAGGAAAAGATCATCGCTGCAAAAATCTACAATGACATCGACCTCGAAGATAATGTTGCAGAAGCAAAGAAGGATGACGAGGAAGATGACGAGGATGAAGAAGATGATTCTGATTCCGACGACGAAAATGAAGATGATGACGAGGACGAAGAGCCTAAGTCGAAAAAGAAGATGAAGGAAGACACCAAGCTCGATGAGCTTTCCGGTGCAACCCTTGGATCCTATTACGTCAAAGCAAAGAAGAGCCGTGACGACTCTAAGGAAAAGGCACAAAGTGTTTTCAAGCGTGGTATGAAAGCCAAGGACGTTATGAAGGCTCAGGACACTTACAACAAGCATTCTGATACCTACAATAAGCGTCAAAAGGGTATGAACAAAGCTATGGACAAACTCACTGGATCCGGCTTTGCCAAAGTTCACGCAAAATAAGAATGTCTAGAATGAAGCTCATTACCGAATTCACTCAGCAGGACATCGAGTACGTCACCGAATCGGTTGGCGGAAAGAAGCGTTATGCGATTGAAGGCATCTTCGCTCAGGCAGAAAAGACTAATCGCAACGGTCGTTGCTACCCAAAGCCAGTAATGGAAAAGGCAGTGACGAACTACGTTGAAAATCAGGTGAAGCAGAAGCGTTCAGTTGGTGAGTTGAATCACCCTGAAGGCCCAACTATCAACCTTGATAAAGTATCCCACCTCATCACGGATCTCCAGTTCGAGAAAAACGATGTGGTCGGTAAGGCAACCATTCTCAATACTCCAATGGGGCAGATCGTACGTGGTCTTCTTGATGGTGGTGTAAGATTGGGTGTCTCAACTCGTGGTATGGGTAGCCTCGTACGTGAAGGTGACCGTATGGTTGTGAAGGACGATTTTGTTCTCAACACAATCGACATTGTCCAAGACCCCTCAGCACATGACGCCTTTGTAAATGGAATCATGGAAGGTGTTGAATGGGTTTGGAACAACGGCATCCTTGAACGTCGAGAAATTGAACGAATGGAGACTGAAATGAAGAATGCTGGTCGTACAGCACGCCCCGACGTGCAGATCAGAGAATTCAAGAATTTCCTCTCGCAAATTTCAAAAACATTGTAAGGAGTTAAAACTCTATGACTAAGAAAGCACTCAAGGTCGAAGATGACGAACTTCTCGATGACGAGATGGAATTCGATATTGACGATGAAGATCTCGACGACGAAGAAGTTGAAGAGGGCTTTGAACCTGCAAACGCTCCAAAGCAGAATTCCGATTCTGTGATTGCAGCGGGTCGTAAGACTGGACCAGCCAAAAAGCGTCCAAACGACAAGACTGGTGGCGATAAGACCGCCCCACGTGCAGACAAAGGCATCGTTCGTGAGCTTTACAACAAGATGAACACCATGTCAATGGAAGATCTTCGTAAGCTTCACGGTATCATGATGGACGAAACCTTCGACATCGATGATTTCTCCGCAGACTCTGAGGATGTTCTCGAAGACGTTGAATACGATTTCACCGACGATCTCAAGGATCTCGTTGAGTCCGAAGCAACTCTTTCCGAGGAATTCAAGGAAAAGACTGCTATCATCATGGAAGCAGCAATCAAGTCTAAACTGAAGACTGAAGTTGCTCGCCTTGAAGAATCCTACAATGAACAACTCGAGGAAGCTGTTGAAGCGATCCACGAGGATGTCATTGAAAAGGTCAACAGCTACCTCAACTATGTCGTTGAGAACTGGATGGAAGAAAACAAGCTCGCAATTCAGTCGGGTCTCCGTACTGAAATCGCCGAAAAGTTCATGAACAAGCTGAAGGATCTCTTCGTTGAGTCCTACATCGACGTTCCTGAAGAGAAGGTGGATCTTGTTGACGACCTTGCAGAGCAAGTTGAGTCTCTTGAAGAAGAACTCAATGCTATGATCGAGGAATCGATGACCATGCGCGAACAGCTCGAAGCTTACAAGCGCCAGGAAATCATCTTCGAAATGGCTGAAGGACTTGCAGACACTCAAGTCGACAAACTCGTCGAACTCTCCGAAGGAGTTGACTTTGATGATGAAGATACCTTCCGTAAGCGTATCTCCGTAATCAAGGAAACCTACTTCAAGAAGTCGGCACCAAGCAAAACCACTCGTGGCATCGCAGAAGATACCTCAGACGATTCGGAAGATGAAGTCGAAGTACCAGCATCGATGGCACAGTACGTCAACGCTCTCAAAAAGAGCCACAAATAACATCACAGGGGTAAATTGATGCTTCCTACTATCTCTTACGACAAACTCGTCGAAAAGTGGGCACCAGTTCTGAATGAGGAAACTGGTGGTAAGATTGCCGACCATCACCGTCGCACTGTTACCGCAGTTGTTCTTGAAAATACCGAAAAGGCTCTTCGTGAAGAGCGTTCGGCAATGAACTTCCTCAACGAAGCTGCGCCTTCGAACAACACCGGATCGGCTGCAAACTGGGACCCAGTTCTCATCTCGCTCGTCCGTCGTTCGGCACCTAACCTTCTTGCATATGACTTCGCTGGTGTTCAGCCAATGACTGGCCCAACCGGACTCATCTTCGCAATGAAGGCACGCTACAATGCTGGTAACACTGGCCAGACTGAAGCGCTCTTCAACGAAGCTGATACTCGTTTCTCGGGTACCCGCACCTTCACTCCATCTACCGCTTCTGGCCCATCGGGTCTTGGTGGTATTTCGGACGACTCGGGTTCTAACCCAACCCGCACCACCGACTCGTCGATCGATGACTCGCGAATCACCAACACCTACGGACGTGGTATGACCACCGACTCGGCAGAAGCCCTCGGTACCACCAACCAGTTCGCAGAGATGGGATTCACCATCGAACGTTCGACCGTGACCGCAGTATCTCGTGCCCTCAAAGCTGAGTACTCGATCGAACTCGCACAGGACCTCCGTGCGATCCACGGTCTCGACGCAGAAACCGAACTTGCGAACATCCTTTCGACCGAACTCCTTGCTGAGATCAACCGTGAAGTTGTTCGTACCGTCAACTCCCAGGCTAAGACTGGTTGCCAACAGGCAAACATCGCAACCAAGGGTATCTTCGACCTTTCCACTGATGCGGACGGTCGTTGGTCGGTTGAAAAGTTCAAGGGTCTCGTCGTTCAGCTCGAGCGTGAAGCGAACATCATCGCAAAAGAAACCCGTCGTGGTAAGGGTAACGTGGTTCTCTGCTCTTCGGACGTAGCAACCGCACTTGTCGCAGCAGGAATGCTCGACTACACCCCAGCCCTCTCGACCAACCTCCAGGTCGACGACACTGGTAACCTCTTCGCAGGTGTCCTCAACGGACGTACCCGCGTCTACATCGACCCATATGCAACTGTTGACTACGTCACTGTTGGATACAAGGGTTCGAACCCATACGACGCTGGTCTCTTCTACTGCCCATACGTGCCGCTCACCATGATGCGTGCCGTTGGCGAGAACACCTTCCAGCCAAAGATCGGCTTCAAGACTCGTTACGGAATGGTCTCCAACCCATTCGTCGGTGCGACTCCTGCAAACGGTCTTGCAGCTGCGAAGACCAACCAGTACTACCGTATCTTCCGCGTCGACAACATGCTTGTCTCGTAAGAGAAGTACAAACAAAAGAGGAGGGGAATCAACCCCTCCCACCAAATTGGGTCGGCTTCGGTCGACCCTTTTTTATGTCTTCAGAATGTCAAGAATAATGTGCCGGCCATGGCCAACCAGACTGCGACAGCGGAGAAACAGACCACACAATTCTGAATACGCTTTGGATTGGTTGGATAGAAGTGCCAGCGTTCTTTGATGGCGATGTCCAGAACCACATACGTCAAGTATGTCCAAATCATCAGACAGATGAACAGAATCCCTTGCACAATGATCATGTCTTTGCTTCCTTTTCGAGGGCATCATCGATGAATTTTTCGAGTGCCTTTAGTTTCAGTGATGGGTCAATGTAACCCCGGTCGACTAGATCATCAACGGTTGTGACGATCCGAATGTAAGCTTCAGTCGTGAGACGAGCTTTCTTTTCCTCAAGTGACAACATGAGGACGAAGTTCCAGCATCAGAAGTTTGATGTCTTCCTGGATGGATTGGATATCGACAGCAATATCGTACGGATGACGACCCGACGGTGGCTTCTTCAGTGATTCCTTCATCTTTTCGAGAGACTTACGAAGGGTCTTGATTTCCTTGTAAGCTATCTTCTTCTCAGGATCGAAGACGCTTGGATCGTTGTACTGACATGGCATGATTGGTTCTCCTATTTGGTGCAACTTACACCATCTTCGACTGCTTGTACATAGTGTACTTGTGCAGGAGTTCATTTTCCTTATCGAAGGCTTCGATCTCCCAGGGTCGGTTGTTGTAGTCCAAACCAACCATCTTCTTCCCCAACCAATAGGGTTGACCGTTGATGTATTGAAGTCGACCGGTAGACATCTGTTTGATGTGAATCATCTCATGAAAGATCGCACGGATCACATCATCTTTCTTCAACCGAGAACTGATCTCGATGTCGAACCACCATCCATCATCTTCCTCAGGGTCGTAATCCTGATCCATGACACTGGCTTGGGAATAGAGAGCCATACGTTTGAATTCAATCGCCACATGTACATGTTCGGGTAGATTGAGTTCCAACATCACCCAATCGATTGCTTCAAGAATGCCAGCATTCTTTAGTCGCTCTGGCATAAATTCAGCATAGTACATCATTTCTTGTGCACTACCACGCTTACGTTCGGTGGCAGATCGATTTTCACCGATTCATGCTTTCCATGAAGTTTGAACTGCACATTGCCAAATTCGGCAAACATTGACGGCCAGATGTTGCGCCAATTGTTCGTCAATCGAACGGTATTCTGAGCATCGCGATTGGATTGGAGATAGAAGTCAGTGCAGGAACGGAGATCGAAGTCAAAGATCGAATCGAATCCGTACATGTGGATCATATCCGGTTTGTGTTTGGTCGCCAAATAATGACATGCCATATGACCACATGAAAGGTCGGTGTAGTTGGGAACGTACTTTGGCAGGGTCAGATAGAACTCTTTTACCTGCTGAGCATACTTCATGTAGAACCCAGGATTGGTCGACATGTAATGCTTTGGTCGATACCCGAGAATCCAATCGCCGGGAACCACAACAGAACCTTCATTGATGGCATACATCATTTTGAAGTCCACCATACAGGTCCCGATCGCATTGTGCACCGGGAATGGTGGAAGGTTACAGGTTAGGCGTCTACCATCGGAGTTATGATCAAACAACGATGCGGTAGAACCATTACCAATGAGATGTGCCTCTTTCACGAATCTGTCTCCGAATTTCGTCTTTGCCTTTTGCACCAGTCCAGTGCATGATCTTTTTGTTGGGTGAATCCTCACCATCAAGCAACTGGATTCTCAACCAGTTGTACTCATTTGGTAGGTCTTTGATATTTATTGCTCGAACTTCAGGGCTATGTCGAACCATCGAATGAAGAACTTCTTGGTCTCCACGAACAGTACCGAATGGACTTGCTGCGATTTTGCATTCCATAGCCCAATGGTAGAGAGTTTTGCATGTTCCTGGCATAGATCCAACCACACCAGAGTTGTGCCACTTCTCACCCATTCGACGAGTCCATGGACGATCTTCAGCCATCAGGAGTTTGTTTGGTTCTATGAGATCGAAGATCCCATCAGGATTCGATAGGACTTCACAATCAGTATCGATCCACACAACCCGCTTTGCTTGAGCATTCAGCATCGCTTCAGGTTTCTTGAACCATGACAGATTATACATCTGTGGCTGGCTCATGTACATAATCCCCGAGAAACTATCCTCGATAAGTGGCATCAGTTTCGGTGATACACCAAAGTCAGCAAAGATGAGGGGAAGTGATGAATGCTTCTTGAAGTTCTCGAGGAACCATGGAAGCATCCATTCAGAATGCTGGTCACACCCGGTGACGTACGCACGAGGGATCATAGTATCTCATATCCGGGTTTGTAACGGTGCTTGGCGACACACCCAGCCTCCCGTTGAATGGTTGTAAAGCTATCCATCGCAATGGCCGGCCATGGGTAGAATTCCTGCAACCATGGGAAGACCTCGATGTTCAGGAAGATGTCGGTCGGTTGGGCCGAGTATTTCGCCACATCCAAAATGGATCTTGCACCCTTCGGTTTCAGCATGTAGGCATGAGCACCAGGAAGGTACCGCTTCGACGTGAGTGGGTTCACACCAATGAAGAGGGGATCGTTGTACTTCCCGTATGATGGTTCTCCAAGAGAAAGCAATCCATCATAGGCAGCATGAACTGGAACCGGGTTGATCAGAACTGCATCATGTTCGAAGATGACATAGTCTTCATTCGTAACCACGCATTCATGCCAAAGCATGTAGTGCGAAAGGAATGCAGAGATCGCTTTCTCTGGGAACGAATAACGGTCATAGAATCGAGCGATCGGTAGTTTCAACCGCTCCATCATTTTCAGTGGATCATCCTTTGGGGTGATGGCCCAAGAATGTTCGATGACATGACCAAATTTGGCACCAGACTCGATACACCGTTTGGCTACTTCCATCGATTTCTCGTGGTCTTTGATTGTGATGACTTTGAATTTCATAGCGTTGTCGTTGATGGAGTTCCCTGAACCCGAGTGTAGTAAGTTCGGGTCACACTAAGATATGGGAACAGTTGATAACAAAGAAGTGCATCGTTTGGCCAAGCACCATGGATCTTTACCTTGGAAAGAACCTCCTTGGCTGCAGAAGGACTAATGATGTACGCAGAGTTTCCGGCCAATCCTTGGGGAATGTATGAATGATCGATTCGAGGAACCGGTTGGATTTCGTCTTTGTTGCTTTGCAGGATCTGATGGAACTCAATCGCCTTCCGGGTTGCACCCAGAGGGTTGTTCAAACCGAGGATGTATGGTTCATCAAGATTCGAGGCAACGCTCACCGGCAGCTTTCTGGTGAATTCTGCGTCATGTTCAAGGATGAGGAATGACTCATCACCTGCAGCACATTGAGTCCAAAGGTCGTAATGTGAAAGGAAGCATGCGATTCTCTTCATGGGGTCGGCTGTCCGATACGCATGAAGCATCAGACCAGTAAGAGGATCAATCATGCTTCCTGCCCATGGAAACGTCCACGGGATTTCATGCTGTCGTTCATAGGCCTTCGCGGGTTTGATTGCGTCAACCCGTTGAATCTCGAATTCGTTACCCACATGCTCAGAACTGTTTTTCAGTTTCAACCAAGCGTGCTGAGAGATGTTGTTGCCTTTGAGAACGATAGCAAATGCCTTCATGAGGATACCAATGGTGGAATGATGATGGTTACAAGGATGATGATTGCGACCACAGCATAAGTGGACCAGAACATCTTTGGGGTGATTTTTCCTTTTTCGCCGATCGCCATTCTGATAACCATAGCGGTTACCCCAGCAATGATGACAGCAAGGAAAAGTACAGTGAGGGGCCAAATCATGTGAGTGCTACAACTCCTGCGATGAATGCGAAGAGATACACACCAACAAGGAATCGGACGACATTTACTTCGTCACGAGCCTTAAGGATCTCTTCTTCTGAAAGATGTGTCATATCAAGTTCCCTTCTGTAGAACGATGACATAAGAGTCGGGTTGGCCGGAAACTATCCGGTTGTCATATCTGGTGATCGTCATACCTGAACCCTCAATCTCCCGAAGGAACATTTCGTTTTTGAAATGATTGTAGAGGTCAGGGTTCTTCACCAACCAATCATGCTTGAGTTCTCGACTTGTCATCTTTTCGAGAGGCCAGACGTCCTCAATGATGTAGTATCCACCAGGTTTGAGGAATCGGTTCAGATGACGGAACGTTAGCATGTTGGCTTCTGGGTGGTGAGCACCATCATCCAGAATATAGTCGTATTGTACTCCAAATTCTTTAGCAAGTACACCAGCAATTTCAGGTTTGGTTGAATCGCCCTTTACTGCCGAGCATCGCCATTCCTGAAGAATCGAAACCTCCTCAGGACGGATTCGAGTGAAGATGTCGATTCCATAGATCGTGCCATTTGGGAAGTATTCATGGAGTGCAGCCATCCCATGGCCCTTCCATATACCAACCTCAAGGAAGTTGATCGCTTCCATTCGTTTTGGTTCGAAGAGCTTTTCATAGATCAAATCATAGGAATGCTTCGATCCCTTATCAGTATGATGTTCGTCAAAGAGTTGGCGGAGTGATTTCATTTGCGTACCAGTGTTGTGTAGCCGACATTTTTCGGATGATGATAGTGAATTTTCCAAGCTGGATTACGAGAAATCCATTCTTCTATTCCGCGAAACATCTCATATTTTGCTTGGGTGTCGTGACATATGATTGACTTTCGAACCGAACTAGAGTGCAGGTCTAATTCTTTGAGTAGATGCTCACGTTGATGAAGTGTGTCAATGTAGAGAACATCAACTGGTTCGACCGTTGAGGTGTCAAGGGATGATTTCTGCTCAGCCCGAAAATTGATGTTGTTGAGCTTTGCAAACTCTTCGAAGAGGTGTCGATACGGCTCGAAGTTAGAAAGATTGATGTCATAGATTCGAACATGATTTGACACATGCATAGCAATCGCAGCTGTTGCGCCCTGATTCACACCTAACTCTCTATAAGAGCATGGTCCCTTGTGTCTGAGATGAAAGACGATTTCTTGATGAACATCCGCGTAATCTTCGCCATGAGCCTTCGACTGAAGTTGACGAATTTCTTTGTAGAATTGCTCGAGGGTTAAACAATGTGTAAAGTCGCCAGAGATCATTTCAAAGCCCATGTGTTCTTCGTTGGACCAGTATCGAAGTCGTACCCAAAGGTTTCAATGTCCTTTGCATACCAGTCAGCAACGATTTGAATCGTTTCAGGAGTATATATGTCCTTGTGATCGACTTCTTTCACAGTGACGTTTCGTTTTGGGAGGACGACCGGCATTCCCATGTAGTTTTGGAGATCTTCATCATAGTTCTCAAATCGGAGAATATCAGCAGCAATCTCTCCCGAATCATCAACCACATAATCGATGCATGGGTACCAGCCTCGCACAGCCCGGTGCCACATATATGGAACATCACCCCATTTCCAACGCTCTTCAAGAAATGCTTCAAACGATGAAACATCAGCATAGGATTCATCAGTCTTCCCTTGATTCAGAAGTTGTTTTGCAAAGAAGTATCGAGAAGAAACCCGAGTCCATGGATTTCGGATGAAAGCAAAGACTTTCATGTCCTTGATGAGTTCGTGATTCACATCACAATATCGAGCATGCTCGTTTCCATGGTGGTCACCAAGTGTTCTCATCATGGCATGAAGTTGACTGGTGTACATTGGAGAGGCATGATACTCAGGAACCGCATCCTGAATCATGCTGTCGAAAAGGCCGAAAAGACGGATAGCAGTGCCACCCGTCTTTGGAATGTGGATGAAGAAGTGAGACTTAGACATTCTTCATGAGTTCCTTCACATTTTCTCCTCGGTTTGGGAGTTTATCCTTGAGGAAGAAGTGTACGAAATGACACTCCTTGATTCGAGTGTTGGCAGAATAGAGACCATTCCATTCCCAACTGAGTGGTTGCCATTGAGTCTCATACTGCATCCAGAAATTCAGCAAGGTTTGATCAGTCGACCATTTCCAAGCACCATCACCATCGATAAATCCTTGGAATCGTGGTTGTGTTAGGAATTCTTTTGCGGTCAACCCATGTAAACGATCGCGTAATCTTGAAGTGATGACCATCACACCCATGTTACAGAATTCATAGCTACCATCCGGAAGTTGATTCTTCATCTTGTCACCAAGAGCTCGATACTGCATGATCGAATAGTTATGGATTTTGCGCTGATACTCTGGAGTGAGTGGCATCATATACTCGAGGACAGCAGCCATCTCAGTGTATGGTTTGATTTCCTTGAAAATACTTGGTGATCCAGGACGAATCCACACATCCGAATCAATGATTGCAATCATATCATACCGATCAAGGTAATCGAAAGCATTCTCTTTCTCATAGATCGGAAGATACCCCAATCGTTCAACCGCTTCTTTCGATCGGTTGGTGGTGAATGGATTCGGGCGGATTTTGAGGATCGGCTCTGTCTGTAGGATGTAATCTGCACCAATAGAATCAGCGTATGCTTTCACAGACGCTGTGCAATGGTCGTACAGATTTGATTGGGCGCCTACGTAAACTTGGTAGATCAGTGTTTTCATATCATCTCTTGGTCATCCACGCGCTGAAGCCCATATAGGCACCAACGATGGAAGCACATGCCAAAAAGTACATGTCAAAAACAGACGAGAGAGAACGGATTCTCTCGTCTGAAATGAGTGGAGTGAGAAGAACTGCCATTGTAGTAACCATTGCAGTCAATGCAGCAATGGCAATCTTCATCTGAGCAGTAGATCGCTCAAGTTTCGATCGAGCTTCAAGCTCGTTTCGGGTTACCTTACCATCCTGGTCGAGGTCATCCGGATGAAAGTTTGTGGACATGTTGTTCTCATTATTGTTGTCCATCACAACCAACTCAGACGAATTTTTCCCGAGTGGTTTCATCATCAATGACTGCCTTGCAGATTTCAAGGACACGTTGCATTTCAGGGCGACGGAAGTTCCATCGATCCCCACCTTTGAGGAACCATTCCATGTTCTCGAGAGTACCATGATGACGATGCTTCGGACCACGGAACTTTCGAACAAGCTCTTCGAACTCGTAACGGAGGTTCAGAATTTCAAAGACGTTCATATTTATAGCTCCTCAATATAGGCTGAGTTTGTCGAGTTCGTTGGCCAGCGCCTCGAGGTTGACTTGCCAACCATCCACGGCAGCTCGCAACTCTTTTCGAATCGTGTTGATCGGAGCACGAGCGAACATCCAGCCACACGACTTGAAAGGTACAAGGTGAGTCACATCACCATCTTTCAGAACATAGGTGGGATCCATGTAGGTTCCACCAAGAAGGTTGAAGTTCTCCTTGGTATACTTCATGTAGCTGTTGATCTCAGCCTCGATGAAATCAAGTTGACGACCAGTGCAGCCGAAGACAAGAGCACGACCAGCAGGTTCAGGATCCGGACGCCATTCTTCCATGATCTTGGCCCACTCGAGACTCGACTGAGTCAACATGCGCAGATGAAGTTCGAAAGCGTTGGTCGCATGGGAAGCCTGAGCGATCGCTCGACCGGGAGTCATGGACGGAACATCATTCCGAACGAAGAGGTAGAGAGTTGGGTTATTGGCCATATCAGGATTCCACGAAAAGCTGCCATGCAAGCAGGGCGATGAAAACAGGGGCGGCATACGCAGGGTTGACCGCATATGCAACGAGTGTGAAGAGAAGCGTGAACATCAGTATGTCCTCATCGCGTCATAGATCTCTTTCCACTTGAAGTACCGGGGGATCGTTGCCGGCGCAGAAGCATTGTACCCATGGTGGATGAGAGCTGACGCAAGACCCAAATCCATTCCGAGTTGGGCATTTTCTATCTTATCTTCCAGCCAAAGTAAACCAGAATTTTGGTATTCGAGCAAAACTTTGTACTTGTCAGCACCAGTATCGGTGAAGACATAGCGTTCAAAGATACCCTGTCCGAAGACGTCTTCAAGGTTTCGGATACGAAGCTTTTGGGCGAAGGGATCGAGTGTCTGGGCAGTGATGCAATGGAAGACATAGCCTTCCTCTTCATGCAACTTCCGGACATACTTCACAGCATCTCGAAGGGGAGGAAGATACCCGATTCGAGCATGTGTGTTGAATTCTTTGCAGAGACGTTTGGTTTCTTCAGCTTCGATACCAAAGCGAGGGCCGACATCATATTCGATGAGTGCCATCTCTTTGTTGAGCTTGTACCCCTTTGACTGCATCCATGCATGGAACCCATGGTCCCAGTTCAGCAGAACACCGTCACAGTCGGTAAGGATAACCTTGTTCAGGTCTGGATTCATTCTCACGTTCCATTATGTATTGTTCATATTCGTATTGCACATCACGGCGGACACGCCAGTAGATCCAGCTTTCCATGCAATGATTAGGGCTATAGTACCACATCTTGTCGATGATGTACACAAGATTTGGCTTACCTTGCCGCTTCCACTCATAGTTACGGGCCGAGAACGTCTGGTTACTCGGCCCACCCGTAAGGGTATTGAAGAGGATCGAAAAGGCGATTCCCACTCTCTGGATGTATCTTACAACACTCTGCATCTCTGTAGTCTGTGATACTCTTTGATCGCACCCAGGAGTTCTTTGTCCCAGTTGTCGCGATGTTCTTTGAATACGATAGGTTCACTACTATCTATATCCATGATGATCACAAGATTTGGAATCGGAATGCCAGTCCGTTCTTCGAACATGATGGCATACGCACAGGTTTGCATGAAGTAGGAACTGATCTCGTCTTTCTCTTTGATTCGACGAGAGGTCTTGAAGTCGACGATTGATGGAACACCATCAAATCTTCCGATGAGGTCACAACGACCTGCCACACCAAGATACTTTGAGTAGAGAGGAAGTTCTTGACCGTAGACTTCCGTGAGACGGGAATCCACAATCTTCTTCAGACCGGTGAAGGTCTTCTTATGAAGAGACATCATCTTTTTGGTATCGATCTCTTCATTCTTGATGTATGATTCCATCAATGAGTGAACCCAGGTGCCTCGTGTAGAAGCTTGGCGAGAGATCCTATTGGCCTCTTCATCACCCACATTCTGTCTCCACTGGGCAAGCTTTTCAGCACCCAGATGGGAAAGGACTGTTGTGATCGATGGATACCGAACCCCATCAGGAGCCCGATAGACTCGACCAGATGATGTAGTTTCAGCCTCAATATCAGCATAGCCCAAATCGATTGGCTTGTGTTCAAACATCATCTGACCGATATGTTGTGACGGAACGGATGTTAATCTTCTTCTTGGTCACGACTCCCTTTTCGGTCATCTTGATCTTCTTGAAGTATCCGTTCCGTGATTCATTCTTATGACGATTCCGTTTACGATTGCCGGAATCAAAACGACCAAACTTGGCCATGTTCACCCTTAGAATTTGGATAGAGCTCTTGCAGCGCCTTCGAGAATTGCTTCAGCAATCTTCTGACGTTCAAATTCAGAGTCAGAAGCAGCTTTGTCAGCTGTGCCTGATCCGAAGAATGGTTCGGTAAGGATCGCTGGTGCCTTACCAGTTACGAGAGATTCGTAACCACGACCCTTGGTTCGTTCATTTCGAATGATAATTCCACGGTTACGAAGACCGAGGGATTCAACCATTTCCATCTGAACTTCTTGGGCCAGGATAGAGGACTTCTCAGATCCTGAAGAAAGGGTTTCGGTTCCCGAGGCTCTCGGATCTCCAGCAGAGTTGAAGTGGAGTTCGATAGATGCATCTGCACCCCAGTCATCAACTTCCTTGTAGACACGACGGATTTCTGCGCCGTAACCGCCACCAGCAGTACGGAAGAAAACCTTCAGGTCAAGGTCATAGTCTTTTGCAATCGAATCCATGTATGCAGCCATTTTGGAGTTGTACACAAATTCAGATTCACCAGTGTCGGAGCGAACAGCTCCTTGGGACTTGGAGTTATGTCCCACTACTATCGCTAGCTTCTTCATATTCGAGCTTTCTGTATTTGACGGCGAATTCAACATCCTTCGCCAGGTTGAGGGCGGATTTTGCATCCATGCGAATTTGAACCACTTCAGCACCCGATGCAACGATATCCCGAATCATTTCAGGGAATTCACGTCGCCGAGCGAGAGGCTCCGGTTCAATGTTAGTGTTGAGCAGTTCTTCCAGATTCTTTGGCATCTTGGGCCTCCAACATTTCTTTGGTCATGATATAGTCACGGACAAAGTCAGAACGAACGATGTCCTCCCACCCAAACTTCACCACCTCGAAATCCTTCATCAGGTTCACGATTCGGAGAAACTTGATTAGGCCTTGACGCTCTGCGTTCTTTTGCAGATCGGATTGGTGATAGTCACCACAGAAGATCACTCGGCAATTTACACCAACACGACCCATCACGGTATCGAGTTCATGGAACGTAAGGTTCTGCATTTCGTCGACGATGATGATCGTATTGTCGATAGTGATACCCCGTTGGAACGAGGTAGACTCAAAGCGGACTGTCTTGTCGGCAATGAGTTTTCGCCATGCATCAGGGTCACCGGTTATCTCGCTGGTGAGGCCGACGTATGGAAGTGTGTAGGCTTCTTTCTTTTCCTTCTCATCACCAGGGAGGAACCCGATGTCACGAGTTGGAACGATGGAGCGTACGAACATGACAGTGTCGTACACACTGGATTTCTCAGTGACTGCCTTCAGCGCGAAATACGTCGCGAGGAAGGTCTTACCGGTACCAGGAGATCCAGAAAGGATAAGGTGCTTGCCAGCATCCCAAGCTTCATAGGCATACTTTTGGTTTTGAGTGATTGGAGTGTAATCATTTATGGAGTCATAAGTGATTTTCTGACGGCGGGGCACTGAGCGTTTGATTGGGGGTGCCATGTCAAGTATGAATGTTGTTGTTTCTGCCTGAACGTTTCTTCATTTGCTTGAGGTGATCTTTCCAAGAATCTGGAGACTTGGCGAGTGCACCCTTTGCTTCACGAACCAGAAGTGGTGCAACCAACTTCTGTGTCCAGTCAGGGTTATTCTTCAACCATTCTTCTCGTTCGGAAAATGACAGGAGAACTGTTTGCTCATCTCCTGTTTCCTTGTGAATCATAGTGTACGTTGGCATCGAAGCCTCTCTGTTACGGTCTACAGACCTATTTATCAGAGAACGATAGCCACCATCATGATAAGAATCATTATGCCAACAATCATCATCTTTTGGACATTGGCGACCATTCGTTGTGCTTTACGGGCTTCTTCGGCTTCACGTTCGGCTTTCTTGCGTTTGATGTTCTCTTCAAACTGACGATCGAGCTCTCTCAATCGAGCGAGTTGCTCATCGACGAGACACTTTTCGTACAGCTTGAAATATTGTGCCATCACATCAGGGTTGTTGCACTTCACATTGATTTCCCCAGTAATTACGTCCTGGGTGGCATCGAACTTGAACCACTTTTGATCGTTCGAAATTTTGCACAACTCAACCACAAGCATTTGCACGCTTCTGATTTTTGCTGTCATTGGTGGGATTCGATGTGTGTACCAACTATTGGATTGGTTGTGAGCCTTTGGCTGAGGACGAGGTTTCGGCTGGGGTGAAGGAGCAGTAATGAGTTGCTCCTTCGTGATCCCATGTTTCTTCATCAGTTTGAAGGCCATTTGCTGAGCACCAGTGCGCTCAGCTTCGGTCGCCCCAGATTGAGGCTTTGCTTTGATCAGAAGAGAACGAATCCGTTCAATCGTTTGCGTGTTGGAGGTCAAGGTACCACTCCGGTGTTTCTCTCTTGGTCCACACCATATCAAATCTCTCACGCTTTGTAAAATAGAAATGTCGATAGGTTTCGACTTGGCTACCTTTCCATGGGAAGTCGCCGACTGCCATGCGGAAAACGGTAGGGATTGGAGAGATGTGTCGAGGAGCGGTTTTCAGGATGTCACCGAGAAGGGTTTCGGTTTTGTGGACCTTACCATACCGGTAGGTGTATTCCTTGCACAGGGCTTCGAAATGCTCGGCATGCCACATGTAGTTGTCATACCCCTCGCGTGTCCAGATGGTGCAGGGGTGATTGATGTGGACCGCCTTATAGAGTACATCATCCAGAGTTGGATGCACCCAGACCTTAGCCTGGCGACCCGATTTGGATTTGCCAATGGCTTTCTTGCCGTCGAGCATGCGATGCGCAGTCGAAAGCATTTGAGCCGATTCGAGGATCATTTTGACGACATGCTTGTCGCATTGCATTTGAGCCGCGATACGCGGGTCTTGATCGAGTAGGAAGATATTCATTCGTCTCGGTCCAGTTCCTTGAGTGCGCCAACGATGACGACAATCATGATGAGAAAGAAGATGATGCCAGGTAGGAATTCCATCAGATGAATTTCTCCACTTCGCCTTCGATCCAGGTGATGGCTTCATCGAGGTGGCGTTCGGAAACTGCGGCAGTACCGTTTGTCGTCACCGACCATAGTTGACGTTCGACAATCACCATCGCAACAAGTTCGACCATAAGTGGATGGAGATCATCAACCCGACCACATTCCCGAAGGATGAAGCGGATCGTGTCTTGATTGGGATTGGGTGTATAACCCAAGTTGACAGTAGCAGACATAGTATCCTCCAGATACAAAGAAGCCCGATTAGCTACACTATAAGCTAACCGGGCGAGTTTGTACACTGTTACGTGTTATGTTCCGACGATTTCAGCGATTCGATTGTCAAGGAATGTCTTCTTTCGAACGAAGTCGGATACTCGGTTTTCCTTTCCTTGGTATCGAAGCTGTTGGATGTACGCTTCGAGTTCTTCCGAATCTTTTTGAAGTCTTTCAATTTGTGCTGAAACCATGGGTTATTCTCCAAGTTGGGTTTCTGAAACTGTGCCGTCACGGCAAAAGAGAAGGAAATGCCTCCTTTGCAACAGCACGGGTAAGACCCTTCGGTGCTTTCTTGTTGATCATATCAAGAACAACTTCGGCATCTCGGGGATGGATCGATTCGAGGAGTTGGATGAACATCGTCTCTCTTCGAAGCGGATGCAGGTCAGGACCCTTGCCACCTTTCACAAAGTAGGCAAGTTTGACGCACTCACGAATGAAGTTCGTCGGGGCTGATTCTGGTTTGTTGGGGGTGTAGGGCGGCGGACTTCCAGTTGGAAGCAGCCATACGATGCGGTCATCGAAAGTTCCGCGAATGACATCACGAAGAGCACCTGTATCGTTCTCTTGTAGGATGGTCACCTTTTCGTCCTTGGTTTTGGCCTTTGCAACCTTATCAAGAACTTCATAGACGAGAAGTCTCATAGAAAATCTCCAATACATTCAAGCAATAGACGACACCGTTTTTCGACAAGGAAAGGCATGACCTTGGCTTTGCCAGTCGGTTTCGTATTGACGTAGGTATTTATAATTTCCTCTTTCAGAACAGGCGGGATCGAAGACAAATCGATCACGGTCTTGTTCCGCTGGAAATTTGCCGCATGTTCGGAAGGAACACCCGACTTGAACCATTCATCAATCTTGGTTTGACGGAGTTGGGTTTGACGGCCACCTTCGGTGAAGACTTTGTCATCAGAGAGAATGTTGGGAACACCATCCGAACCATCACCACGACAGATGTGTTCGAAGAGAGTTTTCTCGGGAGTCTTTTCCTCGATGAAAGCTTTCTTGCGGGGGCAGAACTGCTTGATGTTGTCCCAGATCTGGAGTTGAGCAAAGTCCTTGTCAGACGAAATGATCAACACCTTTTCGTAGTTCCCAAATTCTTGGGTGTATTCGGCCAAGGCATAGACCAAATCATCGGCTTCGCATTTCCAGACATTCAGAACCTTGTATGGGAAGTTGTCGATAAGTTCCTGACGGACCATGTTGATGATCCGAAAGACTTCATCCCAGTATTCCTTGTTGTCCTCACGATCGGTACCACGCCGTGCCTTGTATTCGGCATAGTAGTCCTTACGCCAGTTGCCACCAGCATCGGACACGATGACAACTTCGCCATACTCCTTCTTGAACTTTTTCCGATAGAGCCGGATCGAGTTCAGAATCATGTGACGAATGAGGTTTTCTTCGACCTCAAGTTTCTGTGTGACGATGCTGCCAATGGCAATGGCGTTGTAGTCGATGATGATCATATCAGATGAACCAACCCATGATTGCGCCCAGTGGAGGAACGAAGATACCAGCGACTCGAATGATGAATTCGGCGGTGATATCGGCATTCCAACGTACCAGATCGATCACGTTCATCACCCACCCAATGGCAACGAGAATGGCCAGTATGATGATGAAGAGTCCGTAACCGATGGTGAATTTTTCGAGAAAGCTCATGGTGATTACTCCCAAACAGGAACGCGAGCGATCGAAATGTGACGATCCTCGGGTGCCATTTTCATTGCGGCATCATAGCCTTGACGGTGAAGAACGAGAGCAGCATTCCATGCAGCACCCACTTGTGAACCGGACGGACCGACCCGTTCGTAGACTTCGCTGCGTTGGGTATCGAGAGAAGCACGAAGTTCGTGGCGTTCGTCGTCGGTC
>JACCDK010585016.1_pt1 | contig 23721 bp, 22 predicted proteins | sample 7445871 | NCBI WGS metagenome assembly JACCDK01 (sample SAMN15323436, study PRJNA562643) | freshwater metagenome | isolation source: river surface water | place: USA:Blue River Watershed | collected 2017-08-15 | reverse complement strand
TAATACTTTTTTTACAAGATAACATATGAGTAAAGCAACAGAAATTAATAATATCAAAAATTCTCTTAACTATTATAATTTTATTTATGATGAAGTTTTTGATTATTTCAAAATTCAAAATTGTGAAAATGAACGATACAGATATCTAAATAAGAAAAATAAAAGATTTTTCTTTGAATTCACTTTTCTTATAAATATTTTGACAAATATTTATAACAGTTTTGTTTTAAGAAGGATTTCTAAAAAAAACAATCCAAATATTGTAGTTTTATTTTTAGCCGATCCAATAATTTATAAAGATTTAATATCAGATTTAAATATAAATTTTTGGGTTTTTATAACTAATCCTTTTAAAAATATCTTTAGAAGAAAAAATATTCGTTCATTATTATTAAAAGGAGTCACAAAAAATTTGGTATGCGCATACGAAAAAAATAATTTAATATTTTTAGAAAAAGCAATTTCAAAAATCGAAATTTTATTAAGATCAAGTAAAATTAATTTTATTATATTGAATGATTCAATACATCCATTAAATAGAGCTATGATATTAGTTTCAAAGAAATTAAATATAACTACAATTGAAATTCAACATGCAATTTATCCCTCAGAAATGGTTTTAATGAAAGGATTAGGTCCAGATTTCGTATTTGTATGGGGCGATTTTTTTAAAAACATGTATATTAGACAAAAAGTACGTGAAGTTAATACAGTTCAAGTATTAGGTTATCCTTTTAAATTAATTAAGGAAAAGTATCAAAAAAAGTCTAAAAAAATCATTTTATATTATCTGGCACAAGGATTTCATTTACAAAATATAAATAATCTAGATATCTTACTTTCAAATGCCCTTTTTTTAAAAAAACTTTGTGAAGAATTTGATGTAGATTTTAGATGTAGATTACATCCCAATAGTCCACAAATTCTACTAGATAAAGTTTTACCTCATATTAATTGTACTCCGAAAAATGAAACAATTGAAGATTCAATTTTGAATGGAGACATATTTATTTCTTTTAATTCAACTGCACTTATACAGGCTGAATTAAATAATAAAATATGTTTGCAATTAATTAATATTCCTGTTGAAACAGATAATTTTGAAAAACTTGGTACTTCCATAAAGTCATTTTATAATATTGATGATATGAGAATACATATTATTGACATAATCAATAATTTTGAAAAGTATAACTTAAATAAAAAAAGAAATAATAAATATGTTCAAATTTTTAGCGAAAGTCCAGGAAATAAATTTGAAATTCTAATTTCTGAAATCCTAAAAAACGAAAATAAAAAAATTTAAAAAATGATTAGAATTGGAATAATTGGTTATGGGTATTGGGGTCCTAATTTAGTTAGAAATTTCGCTGTAACCAAAAATTGTAAAATTGATTTCATATGCGATTTTAATATTACGAGACTACAAGTAATAAATAAATTATATCCAGAAATAGAAGCGACTAATGATATCAACAAAATTTTATTAAATCCTAATATTGATGCTGTTATCATTGCAACTCCTGTTTTTACGCATTATAATATAGCTAAAACTGCCTTACAGAATAACAAACATGTTCTTATAGAAAAGCCCATGACTAGTGATGTAGCGAGTTCAATTGAACTAATTAAAATCGCTAAAACAAAAAATTTGACTTTAATGATTGATCATACTTTTTTATATACAGATTCCGTAAATAAAATAAAACATTTTATTAATGCAGGAGAATTAGGTGATTTGAATTATTTTGATTCAACAAGAATAAATTTAGGTTTATTTCAGCCAGATGTTAATGTGCTATGGGATTTAGCACCACATGACATATCTATTCTTTTATATTTGAATAATGAATTTCCAATTAGTGTTAATGCGACGGGAATATCTCATACTGGTAATGATATTGAAAACATTGCTTACTTGACAATTAACTATCAGAGTAATTTTATTGCACACATTAATTGTTCTTGGACATCCCCAACTAAAGTTAGGTCGACCCTAATTGGGGGTAATAAAAAAATGGTTATTTATAATGATTTGGAACCCTCTGAAAAAATTAGAATTTATGATACTAGTTATCAGTTTAAAAACACAGAAGATAAAAATAAAATTTTAGTAGATTATAGGATTGGCGATATTCATTTACCTAAAATTACAAATAGTGAAGCCTTGCTAGGGGTAGCAAATGATTTTATTGAATCTATTAATCACAATAAGGTTCCAATTTCAAACAGCGAAATTGGTCTTTCGGTTGTAAAAATTCTTGAAGCTGCTCAAAAGTCTATAAAATCTAAAGGTAAAGAAATAAAGCTATAACATGACAAAGATTAATATTAATAGTAATGATCAAAAATTAAACAATATTTTAGTCGGAGACAATGTGAAAATATTTTCATTTGTTAATGCATACAATTGTGAAATTGGAGATAATTCAAAAATTGGAACTTTTGTTGAATTACAAAAGGGAGTAAGAATTGGTAGAAATTGTAAGATTTCTAGTCATTCATTTATTTGTGAAGGTGTAGATATTGAAGACAATGTTTTTATCGGTCATGGAGTAATGTTTACAAATGATTTATTTCCTAGAGCCACTAATTCTGATGGCACACAACAAACTGAATCTGATTGGAAATTAATTAAAACTTTAGTTAAAAAGGGTGCATCAATTGGAAGTAATGCCACTATATTATGTGGAATTACTATTGGAGAAAATTCTTTAATTGGAGCTGGTTCTGTTGTAACTAAAGATGTTCCCAATAATTCTATTGTTGTTGGAAATCCTGCTCGTATCATTAAATATATATAAATAATTATGAAAAAAATTAATTGCCTAGATTTATCTATTCAACATCAAGAATTAAAAAGTGAAATTTTCGAAGCCTTTGAAAAGGTATATGACAAAACCGCATTTTCTGGTGGTTTTTTCGTTGAACAATTTGAAAAAGATTTTTCTAATTTTATAGGTTCAAAATTTACAATTGGTTTATCAAATGGAACCGTTGCATTACATCTTGCAATGCTAACTTTAGGAATTGGTGAAGGTGACGAGGTTATATTGCCATCTAATACTTTTATAGCAACAGCATGGGGTATATCTCATGTTGGAGCAAAACCTGTATTTGTAGATTGTGATGATACTTGGAATATTGATCCTACGAAAATCGAATCTGCAATTACATCAAAAACCAAAGCTGTTATTGGAGTTCATTTATATGGTCAACCTTTTGATATTGATGCTGTTAATTTAATTTGCAAAAAACATAATCTTTTTTTAATTGAAGATGCCGCACAAGCACAAGGTGCCAAGTACAAAGGGAAGCCTATAGGCACTTTTGGAGAAATGGCATGTTTTTCTTTTTATCCAGGAAAAAATTTAGGTGCTTGTGGAGAAGGTGGTGGTATTACAACTAATTCCGAATTGTATTTTAATCGATTAAATTCTTTAAGAAATCATGGATCAATAGTAAGATATTATCATGATGAAATTGGCTATAATTACAGAATGAGTGGATTAGAAGCTGCATCATTAAGTGTTAAATTAAAGTATTTGGAAAGATGGAATCAAGCTAGAAATAATATAGCAAAAATGTATAGAGAAAAAATTAAAAATGATAAAATTATATTCCAATCTATTCCCAATTGGGCTGAAAGCGTTAATCATTTATTTGTAGTTACAACTGAGAATAAAACAAGTTTTGTCAAACATCTTGATGAAAATGGTATTAATGCTGCTTTTCATTATCCTGTTCCTTGTCATTTACAAAAGGCATATAGTTTTCTAGATTATAAAAAGGGAAGTTTGCCAAAATCAGAATATCTTGCTACCCATTGCGTAAGTTTGCCAATGTATCCAGAATTGACACAAGATCAAATTAATTATATAATTAATGTGATTAATAAATATTAATGAAACAAGATTTAATTTTATTTCCATTTAACGGAAATTCTATTGAGGCAATAGATTGTATTTCGGAAAATTTTAATATAATTGGAATTATCGACGATAATAAAATTGGCCAAACTTATTTCGATTATGAGATTTTCGATAGAAATTTAATTAATAAATATCCAAAAAGTAAAGTTTTAGCTGTGCCTGGAAGTCCAAATTCTTTTAAACAAAAAGATAAAATCATAAAATCTTTAAATATTCCAAATGATAGATTTGCCAAAGTCATACATCCAGATGCAAATGTTTCAAAATATGCAAAAATTGGTAATAATGTTTTATTAATGGCTGGAGTTGTTATAACTAGTAATGCTTTAATTTCTGACAATGTTATCATATTGCCAAATTCTGTAATACACCATGATTCAATTATTTCAAAAAATTGTATAATAGGTTCAAATGTTGTAATAGCAGGAAATGTATCAATTGCACCTAATTGTTATATTGGCAGCGGAAGTAACATTAAAAATAACATAAAAATCGGACAAAATTCTTTAATTGGATTAGGTTCCAATGTTTTAAAAGATGTTGAAGAAAATGCAATTGTTTATGGTAATCCTGCTAAAAATAATATATAATCAAAATCAATATATAAAGTATTAAAAAATATGAATAATAAAATAAAAAATTCAGTAGTATTAGTTACAGGAGGCGCTGGTTTTATAGGCTCTTATGTCGTTGAAGAATTGCTCTTGCAAGATGTAAAGAAAATAATAATTATTGATAATTTAGTTCGAGGATCTGTTGAAAACATGAAAAATTTTATCAATAATCCTGCTGTAAATTTTATAAAAGATGATATCAGAAATTTACAAATTTTAGAGTCTGCTATTCAAGAATCTGATTTTGTTTTTCATATGGCAGCTCTAAGAATTAATTCTTGTGCAGCTGATCCAAATGAAGGTTTTGATGTTATGTTGAAAGCCACATTTGATTTAGCACTACTATGTGTAAAATACAAAATTAAAAAAGTTATTTATAGTTCAAGTGCTTCAGTTTATGGTTTAGCTCAAAATTTTCCTACCACTGAAATAGACAATCCATACAATAATCAAACATTTTATGGTGCTGCGAAATTATGGGGAGAGCAACTTTTTAGAAGTTTTAAATTTATGTATGGTTTAAATTATGTTGCATTAAGATATTTTAATGTTTATGGTCCTAGAATGGACACTGACGGAAGATATACTGAAGTGATGATTAAGTGGCTAGACTGTATTAGAGATGGTAGTCAACCTAAGATATATGGAACAGGATCTACATCAATGGATTTTGTTTATGTTCGTGATGTAGCAAAAGCTAATATTGCAGCTTTAAAATCTAATATAACCGACGATTATTTTAATATTGGGAATAAAATAGAGACAACTTTATTTCAACTATTAGAATTATTATTAAAAATTAACGATTCTAAATTAGAACCTGAATTTCATCCAGAAAACTCTATAAATCCAGTAAATCGCAGATTAGCTGATAATACTAAAGCAATAAATCTTTTAAATTTCACTCCTTCAATTTCACTAGAACAGGGAATGAAAGAATTATCTAATTGGTATTTTAAAAAAAATTAAAAATGATACCTATTTCAAAACCATTCTTGACAGCGGAAGAAGCTCAACAAGCATATGACACAATATTATCCGGATGGATTACTCAAGGTCCAAAAGTTACGGAATTTGAAAAAAATATTGCAGAGTATGTAGGAACAAAATATGCAATTGCTGTTTCAAATTGTACTACTGCTTTACACTTAGCAATGTTAGTTTCTGAAATTTCTGCAGGTGATGAAGTTATTTGTCCTTCTTTAAGTTATATTGCAACCGCTAATGCAATTAAATATGTAAATGCAATTCCTGTTTTTGCAGAAATAAATCCATTAACATACAATTTAGACATAGATGATGTTGAAAGAAAGATTACAAAAAAAACAAAAGCAATTTTGTTAGTACATCAAATTGGAATGCCAGCAGATATTGATGAATTCTCTAGTTTAGCCAAAAAGTATAATTTAAAAATTATAGAAGATGCTGCTTGTGCTGTCGGCTCTTCTTACAAAGGCAAAAAAATTGGAAATCACTCTGATTTGGTTTGTTTTTCACTTCATCCTAGAAAAGTAATCACCACTGGTGATGGAGGATTTATCACAACTAACCGGGAAGATTATTATGAAAGGTTAAAATTACTAAGACAACATGGAATGTCTGTGAATGATCGTGAAAGACATGTGTCAAAAAAAGTTATTTTTGAGAATCATCTTGAAATTGGTTATAACTATAGGCTAACTGATATACAAGCTTCAGTTGGAATAAAGCAATTAGAGAAATTAGACTGGATCGTTTCAGAAAGACGAAAAATTGCACATAAATATCACGAGGCTTTCAAAAATATTTCTTACTTGAAAATTCCTCAAGAAGAGAATGGTTATTATAGTAATTATCAGTCATATTCTATTTATTTAGAAAAGAATTGCCCAATTTCACGAAATGAGTTAATGCAACAAATGCTAAATTTTGGAATAGCAACACGTAGAGGAATAATGACAATTCATAGAGAGATAGCTTATAAAAAAGAGTTTCAAAATATTTCGTTACCAATTACAGAAAATGTAAGTGACAACAGTATATTATTACCATTATTTGTTCCAATGTCTGAATCGGATTTCGATTATATTGTAAGTAAATTCTTAGAAATAATTTTAAAATAAATGTCAACAGTTATAAAAAATGTAACATTTTTTTTCCCATATAAACAAATAAGTGGAATTCCAGTACTTTTTTCAAATATTGCCAATTTTTTGATTAAAAATTCAAAAATTAATGTAAATATAATTGATTATAAAGATGGGGCTTTGATTCGTAATTGTGTTCCAAATGAAAGAATAAATTTTATTGAGTTTAAAGATTTTGTCCCATGTAAGATTAACTTTAACACCTGTTTAATTTTACAAGCTGGTCTTCCATATAAATTAAGAAAAGAACTTAATATAGGTGAACAAGTTAAAATAATACAATGGGCAGCACATGAATTTAATTTAATTCCATTTATTTCAAGATTTAATTTCATAAGAAAAATTCAAGAAAAAAACAGAATATTTTATTTTTTATTTTGCATACTTAATTTTAAAAAATTTAAGACCTTAAAACAATGGATACCTGAAATGATTAATAGAGGTTCAATTGTTTTTATGACTCAATGTATTTATGAGACAACTCGAGAATATCTTAAATTTAAGGAACCGCATAATATTAAATATATCCCTAATACAAGTGATGGTTTATTTGAATATAATAATGAAAGTGTAAATCGAAAAGCTAAAGAGGTTAAAGACAAAATAGAAATTGGATGGATAGGTAGATTAGCTGACTTTAAAATCCATATATTAAATTATTCAATAAGTTCTTTAAGTAAATTAGCAATAAAAAAGAAAATCAAAATAAACTTTCATATAATTGGTGAAGGCGAATTTCATAATTTATTGTCTCTAAATTCAGAAAATGAATATTTTTCAATAATAAAAGTCGGTAGTTTAGAGAAAAATCAAGTTGATTTGTATTTAGAAAATAATTTACATTGTTTATTTTCAATGGGTACATCAGCAATAGATGGTGCGAGGCTTGGTTTGCCTGTAGTTTTATTAGATCAATCGTATCTGCCAATTTTAAGTGATTATAAGTTTAAATATTTATTTAACTCTACTGGATTCGATTTAGGACATCCTGTAACTTCTGAAGATTTTGAAAAAGGAAATAATTCTTTAAATCAAATTATTCATGACTTGGTTAATGATTATTATTGTATTTCATCAAAATGCGTAAATTATTTTAATAAAAATCATAAAATCGAAATTGTAGTTAATAATCTATTAGAACTTTTTCAAGAAAATTATTATTCCATTAATGAAGTTCCAAAAGAAATAAATAAGCAAGGATTTTTTAGAAAATTATATTTTTTTTATTTAGAGAAAGTAAAAAAAAGTTACTATTAGATAAATACAATTTTCCTAAATAAATATATTAACATGAGTTATCGTTTGTCAAAATCAGTTGTTGGAGAGCGTGAAGCAGATGCAGTTAGGGATGTTCTAATTAATGATAGTTTTTTAGGAATGGGAAAGTATGTAGAAAAATTTGAAAATGAAATTGCAAATTATATCGGTGTTAATTCAGAAAGTGTAGTATGTGTAAATTCGGGTACAGCTGCATTACATTTAGCGGTTGAAGCGATTATTACACCTGAAAAAAATGAAATAATTGTTCCTTCATTTACATTTTTATCTTCATATCAAGCTATTTCGGCTGCAGGTGCCCTGCCAGTTTCTTGTGATATAGATGACAGTAATTGGACTATTGATTTAAGTTTTGCACGTAAATTAATAACAAGTAAAACTTGTGCAATAATGGCTGTACATTATGCGAGCAATCCTATTAATCTTGATGATTTATATAAATTTGCAAGTGAATTTAACATTAGGGTTATTGAAGATGCTGCTCATGCTTTTGGTTGTGAATATAAAGGAAGTAAAATTGGATCAATTGGTGACATAATTTGCTTTTCATTCGATGGAATTAAAAATATTACTTCTGGTGAAGGTGGTGCAATAATAAGTAAAGATTCATCTTTATTATCAATTGTTAAAGATTCTCGACTATTAGGTATCGAAAAAGATACAGAGAAAAGGTTTTCAGGAGAAAGAAGCTGGGATTTTGATGTCAAAAGACAAGGTTACAGATATCATATGAGCAATATTTTTGCTGCTATTGGTATTGTACAGTTATCAAGGCTTGATTTAGAATTCGCTCCAAAAAGGAAACAACTTTTTTCAATATATCAATCTAATTTTTCAAATGTAAAGCAATTAACTTTACAGAAAATAGATACAGATAATACAATTATTCCACATATTTTCCCGGTAAGAATTAAAAACGGAAAACGAGATGCTTTGAGAGAATATTTATCTACTAAAGGTATACAAACCGGGATACATTATAAACCAAATCACCTACTATCGCTTTATAAAAATGACAATGATTTTTTACCAATTACATTAAATCTTTATAAAGAAATTCTTACTTTACCACTTCATCCTGAACTGAGTGTGAGTGATGTCGAATATATAATTTTTGAAATTATTAATTTTTTAAAACAATGAAAACTATTTTGTTAGCAGGGGGCTTAGGTACTAGACTTAGCGAGGAAACTTCAATTAAACCAAAGCCAATGGTTGAAATCGGCGGAATGCCAATTTTATGGCATATTATGAAATCGTATTCATATTATGGTTTCAATGAATTTGCAATCGCTTTAGGTTACAAAGGAGAATTCATAAAAGATTTTTTCCTAAATTATAAGAATTATAAAAGTGATATGCATATAAACTTAAAATCTGGAAAGGTAAATTTAGATAATGATTTATCTGAAAACTGGAATATTGGTTTACATGATACAGGTTCAAACAGTATGACAGGTGGAAGATTATTTAATCTTAGAAAAATTTTCAAATCTGATGAAACATTTATGTTAACTTATGGGGATGGTGTTTCTGATATAGATATAAAAAAATTAGTTGAATTCCATAAATCACATGGCAAAATTGCAACATTGACAGCAGTTCGACCACCGGCTCGTTTTGGATCCATTGAATTAGATGATAAATGCCTTGTAAAGGAATTTAAAGAAAAGCCACAAGTTGGAGAAGGGTGGATCAATGGCGGTTATTTTGTTTTCAATTATAATATTTTCGAATATCTTGAAGGAACTTCAACAATTTTAGAAAGAGAGCCTTTAGAGAGATTATCTAATGAAAATCAATTAATGGCTTATAAGCACAATGGTTTTTGGCACTGTATGGATACTATAAGAGATAGAGATAATTTAAATGAAATTTGGGCTACTGGAAATGCCCCTTGGAAAAAATATTAAATATGTTTAAACAAATTTATAAAAATAAAAAAGTATTAATTACGGGACATACTGGTTTTAAAGGATCATGGTTGACAGCTTGGCTTTTAGATCTTGGTGCACAAGTATGTGGGTATTCTATAGATATACCAACTAATCCTTCACATTTTAATGAATTAGGAATTGAATCCAAAATTGATCATAATATAGGTGATATAAGGGATTTTTCAAATTTTTTTGATGTATGTGCAAGGTTTAAGCCTGATTTTATTTTCCACCTAGCCGCTCAACCATTAGTTAGAGAGTCTTATAATAATCCAAAAGAGACTTTTGAAATTAATATGCTTGGAACACTTAATGTACTTGAAGTGATAAGAATTATGAAAGACACAATTAAAGTAGGTGTAATTATAACAAGTGATAAAGCATACGATAATGTTGAATGGATTTATGGGTATAGAGAAGATGACAAACTGGGGGGGGAAGATCCTTACAGTGGTTCAAAGGGCGCGGCAGAAATAGTTACTAAATCATATATGAAGTCATTTTTTAAATCAGGATTCCCAAATTTAGCAACAACAAGAGCTGGTAACGTTATTGGTGGTGGAGATTGGGCAAAAGATAGAATTGTTCCAGATATTGTAAAATCTTGGTCCATAAATAAAAAAGTAGAAATAAGAAACCCCTTTAGTACTAGACCGTGGCAACATGTCTTAGAACCTCTTAGTGGTTATTTATGTTTGGGAGCAGAATTATACGATATAAATTCGTCATTTAGAAATATGGCTTTCAATTTCGGACCCGATTCCAAGGTTAATAAAAGTGTGGGTGACTTAATTGTAGAAATGGAAAATAAATGGGAGAATTGTCCTGGATGGGAAAATGTTTACATTAATGATGGTAAACCTGAAGCAAGTTTGTTGAAGCTTTCTTGTGATCGAGCAAATATTTTATTAAAATGGTATCCAGTTTTAAATTTTCATGAAACGGTTGAATTTACTACGGATTGGTATTTAAATTTTTACAAAAAAAAATCAAATATTTTTAAATTTACAATTAACCAAATTCGCACTTACTCTTTAAAAGCAAAAGACAAACAAATTTTATGGTCACTGAAATGATCCCAAAAGTAAAAAATGTCAAAATAAATGGATTAAAATTAACTCCCTTAAAACAAATTTGTGATGAAAGAGGTTCAGTTATGCATTATTTAAATTCAGATTCTCCCAATTTTTTAAAGTTCGGAGAAGTTTATTTTTCGACAGTTAAAGCAGGTATAATTAAGGGTTGGAAATTTCATAAAAAAATAACTCAAAATTTTTGTATTCCCTATGGTATTATAAAGATTGTTGTTTATGATAATAGAGAAAAGTCAGATACTTATGGATATATAGATGAAATCATTTTAAACAATCATGATAGCTATTATTTGCTAACAATGCCTCCAAAGCTTTGGTATAGCTTTAAATGCATAAGTGAAAATTATGCTATTATTGCAAATGTCATAAATGAAAAACATTCTCAAGATGAAACAAACTTACAGCCAATTAATTCAATAAAAATACCATATGTCTGGGAATAATGAAATTAATGATGTTCTAGTTAGTATAATAATTAATTGTTATAATGGCGAAGAGTATCTATCTGAAGCAATAGACTCTGTGTATTCACAAAGTTATAAAAATTGGGAAATAATTTTCTGGGATAATTGTTCAATTGATAATAGTTCAATTATTGCAAAGTCATATGGTGATAAACTTAAGTATTATAAATCAGAATTTAATACAACACTAGGGGAAGCTAGAAATCTTGCAATTCAAAAAACAAATGGTAAATATATATGCTTTATAGATACCGATGATATTTGGAGCAATCCAAACAAATTGTCAATACAAGTAAAATTGATGGAAAGTAATCAAGATTTAGCATTGTGCTATGGAAGTATACAAGAAGTTTACAAAAATGGTTCATTTTTTCGAAATGTTAAAACCAAATTAAATAGTGGTTTCATTTTTGACAAATTATTATTACAATTTGATATAAGTATAATAACATCAATGTTGAGAAAAAGTATACTTTTAGATTCTTCCTTAAATTTTGATATTAACATAAAGGCCTCTGAGGAATTTTGTCTATTTATGCAATTGGCGAGTAAATATAAGATTGGAGTTTCAAGGGACATAATGGCAAAATATCGAGTACATCAAACATCTTTAACATCTCAATCACTTTCAATTTTAGGGAAAGAAAGAAGGTATACTCTTGATTTAATTATAAAATCTTCGCCGATGACATATTATAAATATAAGAAACAATTTAATGAGGCGTTTGCTCGGGCTGATTATTATGACGCAAGATGGTATATGTCAAATGGTGAAAAGAAAAAAGCAATAAAGCTGTTACTTAAAAATATAAGAGTTAATTATAAATACTTTTTACTATTAACAGTTTCAATTTTCCCAATTTATTTTTGGAATAAAATACATCTTTTAAAAAGGAATAGATTTTAATGTATTTTATTAATAGAAAATACTTCAATATAGTTAATCCGCTTGTTTTATATACTTTAGTGTGGTTGTTTGTATATTATTTATACTATATTGAGTTTACTAACAACATTGTAGGCTTGAACTATAAAACAAATATTTTAATTTTTAATAGTGTTTTGGTTTTTTTAATAATTTATTTTTTTGCATTTTTTTGTAGATTACTGATTTATAAAAAAATGCCATCAAATTACAATTCTATTGCAAATAGAAATGATAAAATAACAATCAGGAAGTTTGAAATAACAATAAGTAGAATTTTTAAATTTTGGCTGTTTTTTACTATATTCGAAATTATTTATTTTCAAGGAATACCATTAATATCTGTTGTTTTATTAAATCAAACTGACCTAAATTACAAAAGTTTTGGAATACCAAGTCTCCATGGACTTCTAAATGCTTTTTATTACACTTCTGTAATTGGACAATTAATATTATATATTTTAACAAAAGACAAAAAATTTATTAAAAGAATCTTACTTTTACTCTTGTGGCCTATTTTAGTAATGTCAAGAGCTGTTCTACTTTGGGTCTCAGTTGAAATAATTTGTGTTGTTTTAATATTCTATAGACTATCTTTCAAAAGATTCTTCAAAATTATCATTTCGATTTTATTTTTTATTTACATATTTGGAGTTATTGGAGATAGTAGAATTGGTGACGCGAGTAATTTTGCAACAGATAATTTTGTTAATCAAAAGTATACCAAGATTTCAGAAGCAATTCCTTCGGGATTTGTTTGGGTTTATCTCTATGCAACAACCCCACTAAATAATATAGTTGTTAATATAAATAATCTTAAACCGAATTATACTTTTAAATATTCATTATCTGGTTTAATTCCATCATTCATTTATAAAATTTTATTCAAAGACCAAGATATAGGACCAATGGTTTTAGATAATGAGGCATTTAATGTTTCGAGTTTTTTTGCGAATTATTTGTTCGATTTTGGTGTTATCGGTACAATTATTTTTGTTGGAGTAATTCAATTAATTACTATTTTAATTTATTTTTCAATAAATAGTGGTAAATTAGGAAGTGTAATAGCATATTCCACAATTTTTTATGCTATTTTAACGAGCATATTTTTTGATAATTTTATAAGTTTAATTACAATATTTCAAATTTTTCTAGGTTTTTATATCAATCGTTTAGTTTATAAATAAAAAAATATGTTTAACAATAAAGTACTTTTAATTACAGGCGGCACTGGCTCATTTGGCAATGCAGTTCTAAGAAAATTCATCAATTCTAATTTGAAAGAAATAAGAATATTTAGTAGAGATGAAAAAAAACAACACGACATGCGTGTGGAATTAAATTCCAACAAAGTAAAATTTTATATTGGAGATGTAAGAGATATTTCAAGTGTTAATAAGGCAATGTGCGGTGTTGATTATGTTTTTCATGCTGCAGCCTTAAAACAAGTTCCTTCTTGCGAATTTTTTCCTATTGAGGCTGTGAAAACAAATATTTTAGGAACTGAAAATGTTCTTGAATCAGCAATAAATAACAAGATAAAGAAAGTTATATGTTTAAGTACTGATAAAGCTGTTTATCCAATCAATGCAATGGGTATTTCTAAAGCTATGATGGAAAAGGTCATGGTTTCGAGATCTAAAGATTCTGGTAATACAATTATAGTTGGTACTCGTTATGGAAATGTAATGGCATCAAGAGGTTCGGTTATCCCATTATTTTATGAACAAATAATTTCTAAGCAACCATTATCTATAACAAATCCAGAAATGACTAGGTTCATGATGACATTAAATGATGCTGTTAATTTAGTACTTTATGCCTTTGAGAATGGAAATTCAGGTGATATTTTTGTACAAAAATCACCAGCTTCAACTATAGGTGAATTGGCTAACGCAATGCTTAAAATATACAACTCAAAGAACGAAATTCAGATCATTGGAACTAGACATGCAGAAAAATTATATGAAACATTATTATCGAAAGAAGAAGTACTAATTGCGGAAGACCTTGGAGCATACTACAGGGTTCCTTCGGATAATAGAGATTTAAATTATAATAAATATTTTTTCGAGGGTGTAGAAAATACAAATCTTATTGATGATTATCATTCTCATAACACCAAAAGATTAACTCAAGATGAACTTATAAAATTATTAAATAGTATAGGATATTATTAAAACATATTATGACAAAATTAAAATTAATTACTGTTTTAGGAACTAGACCAGAAATAATTAGATTAGCTGAAATCATTAAATTAGCAGACAATGTTTTTGAGCATATCTTGGTACACACAGGACAAAATTATGATTATAATTTAAATGAAATATTTTTTAAAGATTTAGGTATAAGAAAACCGAATTATTTTTTAGGTGTAGCTGCAAATAATCTAGGTGAAACTATTGCAAATGTTATTTCATCTACTTACAATATTTTTTTATCTGAAAAACCAGATGCTCTCTTAGTTTTGGGTGATACAAATAGTGTTCTTTGTACTATTTCTGCAAAGAGATTAAAAATTCCTATTTTTCACATGGAAGCAGGTAATAGATGTTTTGATCAAAATGTGCCAGAAGAAATTAATAGAAAAATATCTGATCATATAAGCGATATTAATTTAACTTATACAGAGCATTCTAGGAGATATTTGTTAAGTGAAGGTTTTAGAAAAGATCATATATTCGTAACAGGCTCACCTCTTTATGAGGTTATATCAAAAAATTCATCAAAATTTATTGAAAGTAATGTTTTATTACGATTAAATTTAGAAAATAAAAAATATTTTGTTGTAAGTTCACACAGAGAAGAAAATGTAGATATAGATAATAATTTTCTTTATCTAGTTAATTCAGTCAATGCAGTTGCTGAAAAATACAAGCTACCGATTATATTTTCTACACATCCTAGAACTCAAAAAAAAATTATTGAAAAAAACATAAAATTTCATCCTTTGGTATCTAATATACACCCGTTAGGTTTTTTCGATTATATATGCTTACAAAAAAATTCTTTGTGTGTTTTATCTGATAGTGGTACAATCAGTGAAGAATCTGCAATGATTAATTTTCCTGCAATTAGTATAAGAACCAGTACTGAAAGGCCAGAAGCTATTGACAGTGGTACAATTGTATTGGGGGGCATAAAAAGCGAAGAAGTATTAAATGCGATTGATATCACACTAAAAACAAATAATATATTAAATCAAAGGTTGCCAAATGAATATTTAGTAGATGATGTTTCAATTAGAGTTATTAGAGTAATTCAAAGTTATACAGAAATTGTTAATAGAGTTATTTGGAATAAAATATGAAAAAAATAAAAGTTTTAATTCTTGGTTCTGCTGGCATGGCTGGACATATTATTAAAGAACACCTTTCTTTTTTTCATAATAATTATGAAGTTTTTGATGTAGCCCGATCTGATTATTATATTAAACCTAGTTTTATATTAGATGCCACAGATTTTTCTAATTTAAAACAATTGATCGTAAATTTAAAGCCCGATTGTGTTATAAATTGTATTGGCATCTTGAATAAAACTGCTGAGGAAAATGCAGACCAGGCAATTTTAATAAACTCCTACTTACCTCATTTTCTTGAAAAAGAAACAAAAAATACTTCTATTAAAATAATTCATATAAGTACCGATTGTGTTTTTTCAGGTTTAAAAGGTGGTTATATAGAATCAGATTTTAAAGATGGAACTGGAATTTATGCACAATCAAAAGCACTGGGTGAATTAAACAATATTAAAGACCTAACTATCAGGACATCTATAATAGGACCAGAGCTAAACCCTTCAGGGATTGGACTTCTACATTGGTTTTTAAATCAAAATAATGATATAAATGGTTATACTAATGCATTTTGGAGTGGAGTAACTACTATCGAACTTGCTAAATTTATAAATGTAGTTCTTACAAATAATATGAATTTAAGTGGTTTATTTCATTTGACGAATAATAAAAAAATTGACAAATATTCATTACTTGTAATATTTCAAAAAATATTTATGAAATATAATTTTAAGATAATTCCCAATTCCAAATATAAAATTGATAAATCACTTATAAATACATGCAAAAATTTTACATATAATATACCAAGTTATGAAGATATGATAATTGAAATGCGTGACTTTATTTTTACTCATAAATTATTTTATGATTACAATATTTTTGAAAATTAGAATTTTAAATTTTTTTCAATCAAATTTTATATATTTTAAATGACAAAAATTTGGATTATTACACAATTATTTTATCCGGAACAAACGTCTACTGCATATACAATGACAAGGATAGCAGAAACACTTTGTGATAAAAATAATGTAAATGTCATATGTAGTTCATCAAATTATCAATCTTCAAATTTACGAACAAATAAATCATTAAATAATAAAATAAATATAGTCAGAATTTATACACCTGCTTTTAATAAAAACAATATATTTTTAAGAATATTATCTTTTGGATATTTCTCAATTTCTGTTTTATTTAAAATTCTATTAAAGATTAAAAATGGCGATACAATTATACTAGTTACAAATCCACCTACAATTTTAGTTGTGACCGCTATTATAAAAAAAATAAAAAATTTTAAACTAGTTGTTATTTTACATGATATTTTTCCTGAGAATGCAGCTATTTCGGGTATAATTAATAAAAAATCAATTATATATAAATTAAGTTTAAAAGCTATGAATTTCGGTTATTCGAAAGGAGATAAATTAATAGCTTGTGGTTCAGATATGGCACAGCACTTCATTAACAAAGGTATTGATTCTTCTAAAATTTCGGTAATCCCGAATTGGGCTGACGAAGATTTATTTGAAACAAATTTTATTGTAAATAGAAATGAATATTTTGGATTAGATTTAGAAAATAAAATAGTTATAGAATTTGCGGGTAATGTGGGAAGAGTTCAAGGACTAGAAAGATTTTTAAAAATATTCAAATCAACTACTAATCAAAAATTAATCTTAGTTATAATTGGAGATGGTGCAATTAAAAAAAATCTACAAGATTATGTAACAAAATATAACATATCAAATGTTTTTTTCACTTCAAGTAAGCCAAGGGAAGAGCAAAAATATTTTCTAAATTCTTGTGATATTGGATTGGTTACACTAACAGAAGGAATGACAGGACTTGGTGTACCTTCAAAAATTTATAATTTGATGGCATCGTCTAAGCCTATATTATATATTGGAGATACTAATTCTGAAATTAGTAAATATATAAAATTCAATAAAATTGGGTGGAGTTTTACTTGGGACAAAGAAAATGAAATTTCAGAATTTCTAAATAATATTAATAATCCAAAAGATTTTATTGATTACGGCATCTGTGCAAGAAATTTTGCTATAAATAATTTCACCGAAGAGAGAATTTTAAGAATATATAAAGAACATTTGAGTTAATATTAATAATGAAAATTTTACTAACAGGTTCAACAGGTTTTCTTGGAAAAATAATTTTAGAAAACATAAAATCTTTTAATGTTAGAACTTTATCACGTACCAATTCTAATTATAATATCGATTTATCAAAATCTACACCAAATTTTAATGAAAATTTTGATGTTGTTATACATGCTATTGGAAAGGCACATACCTTAGCATTTAGCGAATATGAGGAAAAATTATTTTATCAGGTAAATGTAATTGGCACATTAAATTTATTAAATGCATTGGCTAAATCAGGTACCCCAAAGAAATTTGTATTTATAAGTTCAGTAAGTGTATATGGTTTGAAATATGGTGAAAATATAAATGAAACTACTCCATTACTTGCTAATGATCCATATGGGAATAGTAAAATTGATGCCGAAAACATTATTATTAAATGGTGTGAAGAACAAAATGTTATTTGCACTATACTTAGATTGCCTCTTGTTGTCGGTTTAAATCCGCCAGGTAATTTAGGAGCTTTAATCCAAGCTATAAAAAAACGATATTATTTTAATATATTAGGAGTAAATGCTCAAAAAAGTATGGTTTTGGCTTCTGATGTTGCTAAACATATTTTAATAGCAGCTGAAGTTGGAGGTATTTATAATTTAACTGATGGATTACACCCAACATTTAATAATTTAAGTAAAAAAATCGCAATTAAAAATGGTATATCAACAGTTCTTAATTTGCCTTTATTTATAGTTAAATTATTAGCATTAATAGGTGATTTTATGGGTAATTTTTTTCCTATTAATTCAAATAAACTATTCAAAATAACTTCTACATTAACTTTTGATGATCGAAAAGCAAGAAATAATTTTGGTTGGAATCCAAATTCTGTTTTAAATTTTTTTGATTAATTCAAAATAAGTAATTCATTATATAATTTATATTAATATATATAATTTAAAATTAAATTTTAAAACTAATATAATACAATTTTTAATATCAAAATCTAATATGTAAATGTCTAATATAAAAATAACACATAAAATAATTAAAGAACTAATTAGAATTCGAAATGTTGAACAAGCATTTTTAGATTTATTTAGCCAAGGTAAATTAAACGGCACTGTACATACATGTATTGGTCAAGAGTTAAGTGCAGTTGCATTTGCTGGTCAATTAAAAAAAAGTGATTTCGTGTTTTCAAATCATAGATGTCATGGTCATTTCATTTCATATACAAATGAATGGAAGCCACTAATTTTAGAGTTAATGGGAAAGAGAGGAGGTGTGTGTTCTGGTGTTGGAAGTAGTCAACATTTACATTTATATAACTTTTTTTCGAATGGAATACAAGGAGGTATTTTGCCATTAGCGGCAGGCTATGCTTTAGGTAATAAATTGAAAAAATCTAAAGATATTGGAGTTGTTTATATCGGAGATGGCACTCTAGGTGAAGGGATTGTGTATGAGACTTTAAATTTTATTTCAAAAAAAGAAATCCCTTTATTAGTGATTTGTGAAAATAACAAATATGCACAAAGTACACCTATTGAGTATAATTTGGCTGGTTCAATTGAGCAAAGAGCAAAAGCTTTTGGCATAGAATTTAGAGAATCAAATACATTTGATAGTAATATTACAATATTAACTGAAGCTAAAAATTCTATTGATTATGTTAGGGAGAGTGGTAAGCCACTTTTTCATTTAGTCAATACATATAGACTAAAAGCACATTCAAAGGGTGATGATGATAGAGATGTCTTAGAAATACAAGAATATGAAAGAAAAGATATTTTACATCAATTAAAATTACAAGATCCAAATACAATTGAAAATATTTTCAAACAAGTTAATGATGAGATATGGGAATTTATTAATCAAATTATAAACGAAGAAGAATTAAAAATTGAAGAATATATTGGATCAGAATTAATTAATGATTCTAAACCTATAGATTATGTTAATTATGAACCAAGTTCAAATCGACAAATTCAAGATTTAAACTCTATTTTAAGTAAATTAATGGAGGATGATAAGACAATTTTAATTGGTGAGGATATAATTGATCCATATGGGGGCGCATTTAAGGTAACTAAAGGTTTGAGTACAAAATTTGATGAAAGAGTAATCGGTACTTCTATTTCGGAGGGATTAATTGCTGGTGTTGCAAATGGTTTAGCATTAAATGGATTTAAGCCTTATGCTGAATTCATGTTTGGTGATTTTACAGCCCTAGCTTTTGATCAATTTATTAATCACGCATCCAAAATATACAATATGTATAATAAACAAATCAGTTGCCCAGTTGTCTTTAGAACTCCAATGGGGGGTAGAAGAGGCTATGGCCCAACACATAGTCAAAGTATTGAAAAGCATTTTATAGGAATGGATAAGTTCGAAATATTAGCTTTAAATATATATCTAAATCCTAAAATTATTTATAGATATGTACATAAAAGAATACATCCCACTTTAATTATAGAAAATAAAGTTGATTATGGTAAAAAAGCAAATTTAAATTTACCTAAAGGTTATGAATTATATATATCTAATGAAGAACTTCCAAATTTATTAATAAAGCCTAATGGAAATTCAAATGTAACCACAACTGTAATAACATATGGAGGTTGTTCTGAAATTATTATAAATAATATTGAAAAAATATTTTTTGAATATGACGAATTAATCCAAATATTAATATTAACTAAAATTGACCCATTGCCTGAAAGTTTTATTTTAAATAATATTCAAAATGACACAAAAGTTTTAACTATAGAAGAGGGGACAGAAAGGGGATGTATTGGAAATAATATTATTTCATTAATTGCGCAGAATAAAAGAAATATTAATTTCAAAGTTGTTACATCTTTAGATATAACTATTCCAAGTGTTAAATCTCTTGAAGAAAATGTATTAGCAAATGAAAAAATGATTTTTAATATTTTATAATAAACATATTTATGGCCTTAATAAACACTATACTAGCACCACAAGAATCAGTAAATGATCAGTTTTTATCATTATTAACAATTTTTGTAAAAAATGGAGATTTTGTTAAATCCAATTCTTTATTAGCAGAATTAGAAACATCAAAAGCTATTATAGAAGTTAGATCAGAAATCGAAGGTTATATTAAAATATTTGTCCAAGAAAATAGTGATATAAAAATTGGAAGTAAAATGTTTGAATTTTACGATAAGCCTGATGAAATAGATTTGAAAACAAAAAATTCTATTACTGAAAAAATAAATTCAAATACAGAAAAAATTTCTTTAGAAAAAACATTATTTTCTAAAGCTGCAATCAAATTTATTGAAGATAATAAAATTAAATATGATGAATTTTCTTCTTTTTCATTTGTGACAACAAAAGACCTATATTCTAAAATGTCAATAAATGAAGAGAGTTCATTTATTGAGAAAAAAGAGCCAATTTCAAACGAAGTAAACCCGACAGAAAAGGAATTAAAGCCAATTTTAAAAAGTAAAAAAAGAGAATTTGAATATTTATATAGTGTAAATTCATCCTCGGTAATTTCTAGATTAGCCGTTTCTATACAACTCCAAAATAAGGAGACTATTGCTAAATCACAACATTTTATAAAATCTACACCATTACCATCAATTATTCAGGAAGTCTCAAGGTTGCTAATAAAGTATCCAAATTTAAATAGCTTTTATTTAGATGGAGAACAAGCATTCTATAAGAAAGTTAATATTGGATTTGCAATTGATGATGGATTAAATGGATTGAAAGTCGCAACAATTTTAAATACTGACACTCTTAATTTAAGTACTATCGAAGAGAAAATTTCTGACTTATCATTAAAATATTCTAATAATAAATTAAATATAACAGAACTTACTTCTACTACATTTACAATTACAGACTTGTTTAATTCAAATATCATTAATTTCCATCCACTTGTTAATAATAATAACTGCTGCATTTTGGGAATTTCTTCTTTAAATAAAGGGGAATTTATTATTGATTTATCTTTTGATCACAGATTGACAAGTGGAAAAGAGGTTTCACAATTTCTTACAGATCTAAAATTTAGATTAGAATCTAGATTTAATTAATGTTTTAAATTAAAATTTAAATTATGGAAGAAAAAATTAAGTTAATATATTCAGAATTAACTGGCGGTAAGTCGATTTTGAATAATAACTCTTTGATTTCAATCAGGCATTTTAATTCAATTTCAGGAGATAGATTTATGTCTGAACTTAAAACTCTTGGAATAAAATGGGAAGGTAATGATACGACACTTTATGATTTACTGAATAATGTTAATGTACAACCAATTCATAATGATGATGTTATTCCAGTTTCTCATAAAACTGAAAATAAATTATTTTTTATTGGTATTGATATTCAAGAAATTAGTGAACTACCTATTGTCAGCGATTATTGGGAAAGTGAATTTTACAAAAGTAAATTCACGCCCTCTGAAATAGCATATGCAACTTCTAAGGATTTACCTTTACAAACATTTGCAGGTTTATATTCATGTAAAGAAGCTATTATTAAATCGGATAACTATATTAAATGGGAAGAGATTAATATTACACATGGTAGTAACGGAAATCCTATATTTTCAAATTATTCCATTTCTATTTCGCATAGTAATAATTATGCCGTTGCAATATGCTTTAAAAATCTAAACATTTTTAATGAAATTGAGAATCCTGATTCAAAAAAAGAAAAAATTACAACTGATTTTAAAATTCTATTTTTTACTTTTTTGACACTAGTATCTATTTTATTTTTTATTTACATTATATATCTATTTCAGAAGTAATTTATGCTTTTTAATTCAATCCCTTTTTTAATTTTTTTGCCAATAGTATTTTTTACTTACTGGAAAATTCTTGGAAATAAACATGTCTATCAAAATATTTTCATTTTAATAGCAAGTTATTTTTTTTATGCTTGGTGGTCTTGGAAATTTTTAATTCTTTTATTTATCTCTACTTTTATTGATTTTTTATATGGCTTCGGAGTAGCTTCGAAATCAAAAATTAAATCTAAATTATTTTTAATTTTATCCGTAATAAATAATCTATTAATTTTAGGTATTTTCAAATATTATAATTTTTTTGCGACTGAGTTGAAAATTTTACTTAGCACTTTTTCAATTCAAATTAATCCAATACTTTTAAATGTAGCTCTTCCTGTTGGGATTTCATTTTACACATTTCATGGTATGTCTTATGTTTTTGATATTTATAGAAGAGAAAGACAACCGGTAAAAAATTTTTCTGATTATGCGGTTTTTGTCTCTTTTTTCCCATTATTGGTCGCCGGACCCATAGAAAGAGCATCTCATTTATTACCTCAAATAGAGAAAAAAAGAGAATTTAATTATCTTCAAGTTGTACAAGGTTGCAGATTAATATTATGGGGTTTATTCAAAAAGGTTGTAATAGCTGATAATATTTCTGGAACTGTTGATCAAATAATGAATAATTACCAATCATATAATAGTTTTACATTAATTATCGGGGCAATTGGTTTTACATTTCAAATATATTGTGATTTTAGTGGTTACACAGATGTTGCACTAGGTGTGGCTAAATTATTTGGGTTTGAGCTATTAAGTAATTTTAATTTCCCTCTTTTTTCAAGAGATATTGGTGAATATTGGGCTAGATGGCATATTTCCTTGTCTTCATGGTTTAGAGATTATTTATATTACCCCTTAGGTGGATTTTCGAAAGGTAAATTTACTGCTGTAAGAAATACAATAATTATATTCCTAGTTAGTGGATTTTGGCACGGAGCTAGTTGGAATTTTATTATATGGGGGGCAATTCATGCATTAGCATTTATTCCAATTTTATTTTTTAATAAAGATCGTACAAATGTCAGTATTGTTGTTGCTAATGGATATAATTTCCCTAACTATAAGGAAGTAATTCAAATTTTGTTCACCTTTTTAT
>JACCDK011720159.1_pt1 | contig 23736 bp, 24 predicted proteins | sample 7445871 | NCBI WGS metagenome assembly JACCDK01 (sample SAMN15323436, study PRJNA562643) | freshwater metagenome | isolation source: river surface water | place: USA:Blue River Watershed | collected 2017-08-15 | reverse complement strand
TGATTGGTTTCAATCGACCAGACCTGATCGAGGCACGATTAGAAGAAGTGCTCAAATATTCACCAGGATATATCCCAATTCGCCTCTCTATTGATGGACCAAGAAGTGGCAATTACGAAGACTCAGTAAATCAGGCTGAAATCTTACGTATTTCAGAGAAGTACCGAAAAGCGTTTGACGGAAGGATGATTACCGAAGTACAGGCAAACAATTTAGGCTGTGATAACCATATTTATCAAGCGATTACCAGAGCAATGATGCAATTTGAAGCCGTCATTTGCCTAGAGGATGACATTGAAATTGGCCCACAAACAGTGCCAGCATTTATCGACAAGTATATGGCAAGTGGCGACCAGATCATTTGCGGCATGTCCACATTTAAATCCAATGGAAGATTCAATAAAATTTTTCTGACTAACAACTGGAGAGAGGGAAAATACTTTTCTGCATGGGGTTACTTGATCTCAAGAGAATTTTGGAAGAATTTCGCAATAACAACTCATATAAATGCAATTGAGTATAAGCTCGAAGCTTCTAAATTCTGGAAAAAGTTAAACAAACATAAGCAAATGACTTGGCTGGGACGATTCCAGCGAGGTAATATTGATTATCAAATTCAACTAGAAGCATTCAGTAAGAATATCTCAGTTGTTTTACCCATCTTTCGAATCATTGATAATTCAGGTTTAGGCGATCCTCGAGCCACTCACACTTATCATAAACGGCCAAAAAGTATGTTTGGACAAGGGCCATCTACTATTTTTCCTAGTCCTAATTCAAATCTTCGGAATGGATTTCTTGTAAGATTTTTGAATACTGTAGATTCGAATACCTGGGCAGGTGACGGCTTTCTGTCTGTTAGAGGTAGACGGACTGGGATTAGAACAGCATCAAGAAGACTCTTTCAAATAGTCGCGCGAAGTAAAGGGTAAGAAGAGTGAAGTATAACTATTTAAATAGACGCAAGATAAAAGGTTGGTTCTCTGAAATTGATAACAGTATTTTTGAGACAATACTTGGTTACCAAAAAGAATCGAAAGTTAAAGGCGCGACAGCTGAGATAGGTTTGCACCATGGGAAATCATTCATACCTCTTTGCTTGTACTTAACTGATGAGGAACGAGCCTACGGCATAGACTTGTTCGAAAATCAAGAGCTTAATTTGGATTCTAGTGGGAGTGGATCCTTAGAAAGAGTCGTAAGAAACTTGGAAGATTTTGGGATATCGCAGGCTTCCTATTTGCTTGATGGCCGCTCTTCGGATGAAGTTAGTGCAGGCGATATTTTACAGGGCGTTGGAAAGGTCCGATTCTTCTCGATAGATGGAGGTCACTGGGAAGCTATTGTCGAGAATGATCTTCAGCTAGCAGCTAAGGTGTTGGTTGATGAAGGGGTGATAGCCCTGGATGACTATCTTCGCCCTGAATGGCCTGGAGTGGCCTCTGGATTCCACAAATGGTACCAGGAGAAAAATCAAGAATTTCAAATCTTTGCGATTGGTTTCAACAAAGCATTTTTGTGTAAACATAAGTACGTAATCAAGTATCAAGAGGCATTGAAAAGAAATGAATTTCTATCAATCATGAAAAGAAAAGATTACGATATGAACGGAACAGTAATTCCGGTTTTCTATAATTTCTTCCTGCCTGAATGGAGCGTAAAAGCTAGAGCGTATGGATACATCCAACTGTTCCACCCGTTTGCTTTCCAAAAATTCAAGAAAATCAAAAAGAAATTAAACCAGCCTTAAATTACTGATGCCAAAATGACCATAGACGGACTACGTTTCAGTTGGTAATTGGTAAATGAATGATTTCCATCTAGATAAATTGCTCGTTATTGCCAAAGGAAAAGTCTGATCTACTTCAACGATTGTATGTTTTACGCCAGTATAAATATCTGAGGCAGATCTGTAGTTTGATATCGCAGTAGCTCGGACTTCTTTAGTATTCCATTCAGTATGAGAGCTGCTCTCAATCTTCTTGATTATTTCGCTCTCTTCAAAGAGATTGTTGAAGTGCCAACCCCCGTTTTCAATTAGTTCCAAATTTCTGGGTGCGATAAATTCAGGAAGTGAATTAAAAGGATATCTCTTAGTGCTCCAGAAATCTGTTAGCCTCATGAATGGCAATGCATGCCGACGGTGTGCATATGCGCGTTCAATAAATATATCTGCACGCATATGCCCAACGCTACGGAACTTCGAGAAAGACTGGACTCGTCCTCTAGGCCACACCCCATCCTTGGCATTAATGTAGTTTGCATAGTTGTCGAGTTCCAAGATTACATCGACGGGCGTCGACCTAGCAGCTAAAGTTTTTATGATGGAGGCACGTGGAATCTCGTCACAGTCAGTATGAATGATTAAATCTGTAGGGTGAAGGGAAAGCCTTTTCAAATATTTAGATATTTTTTGCCTCTGCATCAATTCTCGGGTTCTTGGGTTTCTTGTAAATGGTTTATCAGTTGATGAGAGAATTACGAGTTGATCACCCATAATCTCCTTCAATGGATTCGGACTGGATAGATGGAGTGCCTTTGGAAGGCCACTGTGAGTGAATGCAGACTCTGATGCAATGAATAAATCGACAGTTTCTTTCAATTCCTGAAATCTGATCTCTAAGGCGTTAAAATCCCTGTTGAATGGAAAAGTATCAATGATCATTTTTACCAACTTTCATATGGCAAAAGAGAAGCTACAATATCCGCAGCTGTATGGATTTCTTCCTCGGGAATGTATATACCTTTTTCGCGCATTTGCAAGGATACGAGCCCTATAGTAGGTGGTAATTTTCTTGGGATTAGGATTGACTTTACTTGGTACTTAAGAGACTTGATAGTGCGATTTTCTCCAACTGTTCTTATTAAGGATTTAACTGGCGAAATTCTCTTTTGTAGTGTTGCGTCAGATTTTATGATTAATTCCCATGATGAAGAGAATGTTGGTAAATCTGTAAATTTTCTATAGATGCGCTCAAGTTCGGTCGCGAACTGCCCAGCCTTCAAGTCATTCTCGGTATCGGCCCACCACTCATGTAAAAATACTTTCCTGTTCCATCCAGAGTGGGACCTGGGGCTTTGATTCCAATTCCTAACCCAGTAGACAAGGTTCAGATACTTTGATTTACCTGCTCCACAAATTGTTAAGACACTGATTGCATCGGTAGCGAGGATTGGTGCTTTCGCATACATTGTCAAACAATCTTGGGCAGCCCAGGTGCGAGTTAAATTGCAAGTAAAAAATGAAGTTAAAGGACTTATGCCGTTTCCCGTGTGCTTGGCTATGCGACTAAATGGTTCACTCTCATCATTATGATAGCCAAAAGTCCGTGGATACGCCCATGAGGCGGCTATTGTTGGTCCATATTCCCACACAGCCAATGCGTATCCACCAGCTGCAACATAATCTGGATTCGCCTCCAGGAATCCTAGCATTTTAAACAGAGAGGAAGGGAGATAAATCTCGTCATCGGCCCCAATTATTGTATATGGAGTTTTGACTAAACTCGCAGCTATTGCAGATCTTTTGGCGAAGGGCTCATCAATATTTAGGTAGGAACAATTTTTGGAAATAAATTTTTCATCCAAAGGTAATGGGGAATTATCCAGAACTAGAAGTCTAATGTTTAAATCCTGATAAAAAGACAAAGTTTTCTCTAAACAATGTTGACGATTATGCGACAGAATGACAAGGGTAATCTTGGATAGATCCATTTTAGATCTTAAATTCCGATTCGAGTAATGAGAATTGAATTGCATTCACAAAACTTGTTTCCCTCTTCAATGCATCACGCAAAATACCCTCACGTTTGAACCCCAGGCTCTCATAAAGCTGGATTGCGGCTGAATTATTCTCCAGTGTGATGAGAGAAAGCCTGTGAAGGGATATTTCGTTGAATAAATATGGAATGAGCGCTTTGTAAATTTCTCTTGCAAAACCCATGCGTCTAAAATAATACGAAACATCCAGGCCAACCTCAGCGCAAGAATTCCGCTTGTCCAAGCGATCTAGACGAAAGACGCCAATCAAGGTGTTTTCAGATTTTTCTCTAGAAACGAACCTTTTTGAGAATGATGAACCTTGAAGCCCTTTAAACCATTGAAGCTGCTCAACTTCGGATACTTCATGGGTGTCAGAGAGCCATTTCAAAGTCTCAGGATGATTATGTAGTGCACGGACTTCTTCGATGTCCCTGAAAGACATCTCTGAAATGACTAGGCGTTGGGTTTCAATCATCTAAGGAGTTGAGCTCATCCAACAAGGAACTAGCGATAAATTCCATATCACCTTTTGAAAGCCACCATCCGCAAGGTAAAGAAATTTGAGTGGTAGAAAACAAATCAGTATTTGGCAACTCTCTATGAAACTCTTGAAAAGCGGAATAGCGGTTATTCGGAAGGTGGACCAGTCCAGCACCAATACCTTTTGCATTTAAATTGGCCATTATTTGATCACGCTGATCTTCGCTTGTCACAAGACGCAACGTAAAAACCCAGTAACTGGAAAGGGAGTCTCTCGTGGAACTAAGTAATTGGACTCGTGGCTGGGAACCCAAATGAGACTGGAGCAAAGCCGCATTTTCGCGATGTTTTTCAAGTATCTCATTCATCTTAGGAAGATTAGCTAAACCAATGGCAGCAGCCATGTTATTCAAATTAAACTTATATCCAACTTCTTCAGGAAGAATATCCGCATCCCATTTTTGTCCTTTCCATTCGCCTTTTGCATCTTTTACTGCATCACGGTCATAACCAAACCATTTCAGTTTTTTGGCAAGCGAATGATCTTCTGAGTTTCGACAGATTAAAGCGCCACCATCACCTGTTGTGAAATGCTTAATTGCTTGAAATGACAGGCAGGTAAAATCACTGAACTCTGAGATTGGCCGACCATGATATCTAGCACCGAAAGCATGGGCCGCATCCTGAATAACTGGAATAGAGTACTTTTCAGATAGCTTCTGGAACCCAATCAAATTTGCTGGCGTCCCAGCCCAATCAACAATCATAATTGCTTTCGTATTTGCCGTGATTATTTTTTCTACGTCTTCAACAGAGATCATTCCAGTGTCCGCATCAATATCTGCCCATACCAAGGTAGCCCCAGAGTTAATGATTGGTGTGTTGGTAGCGACACATGTCATTGCAGTTGTTATGACTTCATCACCTTTGCCCACTCCAATAATTCGAAGTGCAGCAGTTAATGCGCTCGTACACGAATTCATTAGAGTTAAGTTTTGAACTTGAAGGAACTCTGAAAGCTCCCGCTCAAGTTCAACTACCTGCTCTCCTTCATTGATAAACCCCGAGGCGAACACACTCTTGAGGTTTTCGAGAGCCTTATCTTCTTCTAGATGAACTTTAAACAGAGGAAAGGTAGGCATCATCTACCTCGAATTTCTTCAATTTCCCGACCAAGAAAATCGTTGATCTCCATATCGAATATATGAAGTGATTCAAGGTAATCCTCAAGCGCTTGAATATCTAGCACATCCTGGTTTGACGTGTAATTAAATATACTGACATTTGGAGACAGAGTGCTAAAGGGAGAATCAATAACATAATGCCGATTTAGATTTCTTGTCCGAATTGATTCGGGTTCGCTAATCAAGTCTTCATGAAGCTTTTCGCCTGGCCGCATACCAGTAATTTGAATCTTTGAATCCGAACGCTTTGCAAAAATAGTGGCAAGATCTAGAATTCGCATTGCTGGAATTCGCGGTATCCAAATTTGACCGGTAGAGGCGGTATTTATTGTATTTTCTATCAGGTCAATGCTCTGATCAAGCGTCATTATAAAGCGAGTCATTCGCTCATCAGTCACTGTTAGCGCATCTTTCTTTTCAATCTGATGCTTAAAGAGTGGAATGATTGATCCGCGAGATTCTAAAACATTCCCATAACGTACAGCGACGAACTTAATCTTGCTTTCATACGATTGGTAGCTTGTCACGATTCTTTCAGCCAAACCCTTTGTCATTCCATATACATTAGTCGGAGCACACGCCTTATCTGTTGAGACTAGGAGCACTGTATGTAAATTGGGAAGTTGGGAATTGAGCGCAATTACAGTTTCACAGACATTCCGTATTCCCAAAGTGTTTGTTTGAATACTCTCAAATGGAGAAATCTCACATGTGTCTACCTGCTTGAGTGCAGACGCAATTATCACAATGGAAGGCTTGATTTTGGAGATCACCTCCGTGATTCGATTGGAATCACGGATGTCGCCGACAAAGAATGAGATGAGGGACTGGTCTCGCATTTGATTCCTGATAGTCCAATGCTTGGCCTCGTCACGGGAGTAAATTGCAAGAGTATTTGTTCTCGAAAGCCGACGAATTAGCGCCTTGCCTAGAGATCCAGTACCGCCAAAGATAAGAATGTTTTCGTTTGTGAGTTCCATTTAGTACCCCAATTCACAGCAGACAATATCAGAGTAGGGGTTCCTAGATTCGCTCAAACAAGGGTATTTAAAGCGACCCAGCCGCTTAAAATACTGATTAGTGGAAGTCAGTAGAAGCAAACCCCAAAAGGCGCCCGACCAAGAATCTCAATAGTGGCTTCATCCTCTAACGGAAGATAATTCACCGAACCTTGAGATTTTTGGAGCCTAAGCAAAACGATCCAATATGAGATCTTTGAAGATGTACCTACGAAGGCGAGACCCTTAGAGGCAGCATAAAGAGTCTCAATGGTTGGCAAATTCAATGGTGTAAGTCTCTTCTCGTTATTCGATTCCCGTAAAAGCGAAATTGCGATATCTGGAGAATCGGAAAAAATTGAAACTTTCTTGGACTCCTTGATTTGATGTATGGTGTAAGAGATCCTCTTGGGCTCGATGAAATTCTTATTTTTGAGCTCAACCAAATCCCCTAGGCGGTAGTGGAGGGTGATGTCATTTCCCAATTCCTCAAAGTTACTCTTAACAAAATTTTCTAGCCTGAGCGAAAGCAAGTTGAGGAAATCTGGACTCACTTCCCTATAAAAATAGTGTCCGCGAATCGCTAGTGTCCATGGCCGGACCAGACGGCGATTATCGAAATTCTCTTCTGCAAGGAATCCACAAAAAAGAAAGAGTTTCCGTGCCATCTTCCTGAATAACAAACTTGGTGAGGGCTTCTGGAAACCTGAATCGTGGTTGGACCGTCCAGCGAAGTCATCGACGTTCACGAAGTCAAACTCAGGGAATAACTGTATGATTTCGGGCTCTCTACGAGTTACCCCACTGCTATGCAGGACGATAAGCAGTGAACGATGAGGAAAACGCCCTTTAAAATTGTGGGCGAGAGCAACTCCAAATAATTGAGAGCCTAAGCCGCCCCAAACATGTATTCGCAAAGGGGGAAATTTGAAAGGCATCTCGCAATTATAGGCCCGAAGTTACAATAAACTGAATTCATGACCAATGAAAGCGATGAAAAAATTTCAGCATACTTCCTTAGTTTTGTCGAGCCCAATTATTCTCGGTCAGGCACCTTGTTCAATGCTAACTCGAAAGAGCTGAACAAGGAATATGTACGCATTGATTCGAAGTGGCGCAAAATGATTTCGGAGGTGCTAGATATCAGAAAGCAGATCAGCAGGAATTCAGTAGTAATTGTCATGTCTCCTGCTCAAAAAATCGCACCACTTGTAAGAATCTTTATGAAACAAAAACTGATTTTAGATGCAGGATGGCCGCTGACAGATGGCTATTTGTCTCGAGGTCTATCTCAAAAAAATATACTTAACTTGGCACGGAGTTATTTTATAGACTTCATGGCCTTTCACTCTGCAGATTTAGTGTTTGTAGAATCGCAAGCTCAATTGAAAAGAATAAGCCGAATGTATGCTATCTCCGAATACCGCATAAGGGTTTCATATACCGGTGTAAATGAGACGGCATTTTTAAAGCCACAAGTGCCGAGCCAGAGCTACACAATTCAAAAAAAGAGGATACTTGAAGACCCAAAGAAGCTAAACGTCTTATTCAGGGGTAGTGTAAATAATGAATCTGGCATAGACACAATTCTGAGTGCAGCAAAGCTCCTTATAGATGAAGTTAACCTAATAGTAATTGCAAATAGGGAGCGGCTCCCAGCTAATATTTCAAGAAATTGTTTTGTTTTTTCTTATGTAACGGAGGCAGAAATGAAGGATCTTTATGAGCTATCCGATGTAACACTTGGCCAAATTTCAAGTAATAAGAGATTAAGTTACACAATTCCCCACAAGGCTTTTGAAGCAGGCTACTTTTCCAAGGTCTACATCACACCACGAGCACGAGGGATTTCGGAACTGTATTCTTCAAGAGCTGTTCGGTTTCTCGAGCGGACCAGCGTAATTGATCTTGTTGAAACCTTGAGATTTTTGTACGACAAAGACGTACGAACTGGCTATGAAAAACAAATATTTAAAGAATATTCTGAAAAAGCATCCCAAAGCGTGATCTCTTCTCATTTCGAAAAAGAATTAACTCTTCTTAAGCAAAGTATGAATCGATAACCTTCTCAACCATTGTTGAAGCTTGAAAGTAGGTTAATCGACTTTCTTGCATTTCAAGAATTGCTTCCCTATATCCTGAGTCTTCTAGTTTGAGAATTTTTGAAGTGAAATCTGTCGAATTACCGGTTTCACATAATCCTGGGAAATTTGGCCCCATTACTTCAATTATTGCAGTGTTGCGCGAAGCCACAATTGGCAATCCTGCATCCATAGCTTCCAGCAAGACCATCCCAAAACCTTCATATTTGCTGGTCAAGAGAAACACATCTAGTGAACTCAGGTATTTCAATACATCATTTCGTCGACCAATAAAAAACACTTCTTTCTCAAGGCCGAGCGACTTTACGAGACCCCTTAATTCAACTTCAAGAGGACCCCCACCAACAATTGAAAGTGTTGCATTTTGGACAATAGATTTAAATTCTTTGAAGGCGTCAATCATGGTAGGCAAATCTTTTTGTTCTGCCAGCCTAGACACTGTTCCAAGTCTTGTGTTGCCACGTAGTCTGACCAAAAGTTCCGAGCGATTTCTATTCTTGATTTCGTAACCGTAATGGACAACCTTAACTTTGCGGGAATTTTTAACCTCTCCACGTCTAATGATGAAGTCTTTTACTGAATCAGAGATTGCAATAATTTCTTTTGCTCGCATTTCAACCAACCTTGCGAGCAAATTCGAAAAAAGTTTCGGCGCACTTGGAAAGAACGGTTCTGCATTGTGCCGCGTAGTAATCAGCGTTAATTTTGCAGGGATTAACAAACTAACTAACTCAGCTCTTGGAAGATGTGCATGTACAATTACATGTTCTTTTGAGAGTAAATTTGCGATCGCAAATGGCTGTAATACAATTGAATGGGCTGAAACAGAATCGACAACTTTTGCACCAATCTCCTCAAATTCCTGTCTGAGCTCGGCCTCGCCTTTGAGGTAAACGACACTTACCTTGTAACCTTTTCGAATTTGTTCAGAAACCAATACCAAGAGTTGGTTCTCCGCACCACCTCGATTGATTGTAGTGACGATATGGAAGATTGGTTTCAAATCTTCAGTTCCTTTGTAAAATATTCTGATGTCAGCAGAATTCCTTCTGCAAGATTGATTTGAGGTTCCCACCCTAAGAAACTTTTTGCAAGGGTGATGTCTGGCTTTCTTTGCCTTGGATCATCTTGAGGTAGGTTTTCAAAAACAATCTCAGAAGAGGAATGAGTTATTTCAAGAATCTTTTGCGCAAGATTCAACATCGAGAACTCTCCTGGATTACCCAAGTTAATCGGGCTTGAAGGTTGTTCTCCAACCATGAGCATTCTATAAATTCCTTCAACCAAGTCAGAAACATAACAAAACGAGCGAGTCTGCGAACCGTCGCCATAGATAGTGATTGGTTGATGTTGAAGGGCTTGAACGATAAAGTTTGAAACGACGCGGCCATCCCCAACCGCCATATTAGGACCGTAAGTATTGAAGATTCGAACTAATCGAGCATCAACACCATATTGTCTTTTGTAGTCAAAGCAAAGGGTTTCAGCCGCTCGCTTACCTTCGTCGTAGCATGATCTTATGCCGACTGGATTTACGTTCCCCCAGTAAGTTTCAGGTTGAGGAGAAATATTAGGATCACCATAAACCTCGCTCGTTGACGCCTGTACGATGCGAGCTCCAGTCTCTTTAGCTAGATGAAGCATATTGATGATACCCAGAAAGTTTGTTTCAATCGTGCGCACAGGATCCAGTTGATAATTCTTTGGTGAGGCGGGACACGCAAAATTTAATATTGCATCTACCTCTGCTCGAAAAGGTACTCGCACATCATGCTCGTGAAAAGAAAAGTTTGGATTCTTAAGGGAGTCTGTTAAGTTCTCTATCGATCCAGTAGAAAAATCATCTATCCCAATTACCTGATGGTTCTCGGATAGCAATCTATTGGTTAAGTGAGAACCAAGGAATCCGGCTGCTCCCGTCAGGAGAATCTTCATAGACAAATGTTCTCACAGACTGGGGGAAAATAATTCATTGAAGTATGGAAGTTAATGAATTGATCCAGTTTTCCAAGGAGTGATGCTTTAGAGCAATCTCACGCCTTCGGATTATTTCTGCCCTCAGAGATTGACTATTCAGGCCACGCAACGATTTGTACTCCTCTACAAGATTAGGTTTATCCTTACCAGACCATGAACCAAAAATTGTGATGTATTCATAATTTATAGTAACTACGGGAACTCCGAGCATTGTAGATTCAACTAGAGTCTTGTCAAGAGAGCCCTGGTAGCTGTGGAAAAACACCCCATAATGCGACATTTCTGTAGGAAATTCAGACCTCTTTATTGCCTCCTTGAAATGAAGCCAGCCTTCATTCACATTTTCTCTAGATTCTCTAACTAGTTCGCCAGCCCAAAGTTGCGATTCTCGGTTGCTTGGTGAGCCGACTAAGGTCAGCTGCACCTCAGGAATATCTCTTCGAATTCGGATTGCATTTTCAATCAACTCATCAATTTTCTTGGACTTATCAAATCTACCTATATGCACTAACTTTGAAAAGTCTAATTCATTAAAATCTAGTACGTTGAAAACATCTTGGTCGATAGCCTGACCAACAGAAATAACTTTGCCTCCCTTGATTGGGCAAGACCCTTTGGTAGATGTAACAATTGCATCTACCCATTTTGATGCAAATCTTAAATAGATTGATTTATGAGTATGTGCGTACCAGAGAAATTGTCGCCTGCGCCGCAATTTTATGAATGGAGAAAGGATAGCGCACTGTAAATCAGTCATGTGAAAAAAAACAGATCCAAAATCACCTTTAACGATGACTGGTGCAGCAGCCTTAATTAGACGCCAGGCACTTAGGGTTTTCTGCCCCAACTCCCAATTGGTTGAAATCATTCTAACGTTTGCAGGAATGGCAATATCTCCCACATGCCCAGTAATTACGGTGACCATTTCAAATTTCTCAGCAAGCGCGCAAACCGCTTGATGTTGATGCGAAAGTAGGCTTGAAGATTTATCCATTTCAAAGTTGATAACGAGTAGACTTGATTTCGGAACCATCAAACTAGTGTAGAGTTAGTATCTGGACATTGCGTTCTTTCACTAGGAGTCGTCGGAATGAAATACTTGATAACCGGTGCGGCGGGTTTCATTGGGTCTAATTTGTCCGCAAGACTTGCGAGTGGTGGTCATGAAACACTCGGTCTTGACAATTTCAGTTCATACTACTCGCCAGATCTTAAGCGTCTGCGAGTAACCAAACTTTTGACCCCGCTGAATATGAAAGTGGTCGATCTCGATCTAACAGATTTGACAAACACGCAAGAACTAATTCAAAGCTTCTCACCGGAATGCATCATTCATTTAGCTGCTCAGCCTGGAGTACGAACTCCAATTGAAAACAGTTATCAGTACATTCAAAACAACTTAGTTGGATATACGAATATTTTGCAATCTGCAGTTATGTTTGAGGTCCCTAATTTCTTGTACGCATCGTCATCAAGTGTTTATGGAAATTCAATGAATATCCCATACACAGAGAGTGATCGCAGTATCCAACCCATTAGTATCTACGGAGCGACAAAAATAGCAAACGAAGTTCTTGCGCCACCATTTATTCAAGGAAGCAAAACAAAAGCCAGAGGTATGCGGTTCTTCACAGTGTACGGACCTTGGGGTAGACCAGATATGGCTTACTTTAGAATCATTAATTCAGCATTAAACGGAGGAGAGTTCAAGAAATTTGGGGATGGAAACATAAAGCGCGATTTTACATTTGTCGATGATATATCAGCGTCCATCGAGGCATTATCCAAGGAATTAGCTCAAAGACCGCCCGGATACTCAGACATAGTTAATATCGGTGGTGGAAACCCATATTCGCTAAATGATTTGATTGAAGTTATTGAGGCGCATACGGCCAGATATGTGAAAATACAAATGTCAGAAAAGAATCCAAACGACACCTCCTACACTCGCGCGAACGTGGATTTTCTTCATGAATTAACTAGATCTATTCCCAAGGTGGATTTGAAAAACGGCGTCGAAAAAACCATCGAATGGGCACAGAACTTCGAGATAACCAATCGAATGCCCGCTTGGGTGTCGTCAACAAATTGAATTTAGACCCATGAAGCAATGAGTGCCCTCCTTCCTTCAGCATCTCTCTTTTTTTGCTCCCGAATCAAGACTTCTTTGTCGCAAGAGGTTTCAAGTGAAAGTACGTGCTGGATTAATTCGATAGCTTCCGAGCTATTCTGAAATAAATTTATCTGTGATGGATATTCGGCCTGAGCTTCTAGGGCACCTCTCGAATACTGTGCGACCACGTGTAAACCGCTCAAGGCAGCCTCGCGAATTGTTAGCCCATAGCCTTCTGACGGCGCAGCAGAGAGGAGTACCTTCGATGACGCCAATAGTTCTGCCACCTCGCTCGCTGTCAATCGCCCAAGAAGTTTAATCGATCCGTCCTCAATCCAATTCGACAATTGAAATTCGAAGTGATGAAGATCTGGTCCATCCCCAGCAATCCCAATCAAGCCAGCTGGATTTAAGTGCTTGAATGCAGAGATAATACTTATGAGATTTTTTGTTCCTCTTTCAGCATGCAATCGTCCGATTATACATAAATGAAATTTTTTATCTGAGGAGAAAAGGGCAACCTTTGAGAAGTCAATTGGAATTGGTGCAAGAACAATTCTTTCGCGAGCCGTACTAGAGATTTTAATTAATTCACTAACTTGAAAACTCGAGACTATCCTCAATGAATCAGATTTGATAATCGCGAATTTTGACAAAAATACCTTAACCAAAATCTTGAGGTTTCTCTGACCGTCAGTTGAGTATATATTTCCGTGGAATTGCGTTTGAATTCTGATAGCCTTCCTGCTTACTGCTCTTAATACAAGTGCCATTAGAAAACAAACATGCGTATCACCGCAGACAAAAGTAAAATTTTGATTCGACGAAGCGATTAATTTATACAAATGAAAAATTCTTGAAGCAAAAAACTTAGATTTAAACCCATACGAGACGTCACTAAGTTCTGCAGTAAACAAGTGTCTTGATTGTAAATCTGACAACTTCCTGAAGGTGAATACTCTGATTTCAGAATTCCGTGAATAGGATTGCAGTTCTTGGAGATAAGAATGCCATCTTTGAGAAAGTTCAGACAGTTCAGCATCATTATCGGGGATCTGTGATTGTAAGAAAATTACATTTCTCATAGACATGCATCCTGTATCAGTTGCAAGATTCGACCAAAATTTGCATTTTTGTCGAAGCGCTTCTTTACATCAACTTTAGCTTGTTCACAAAGTTCATTCCACCGATCTGCATCTTGAAAAGCGAATTCCACCACGAAGTCAATACTCTGATGAGCGTTGATTAAGTAACCGTCTATTCTGTCTGTCACTACTTCTTCTGACCCTGTTCCACCTCTTGCAACTGTAGGAACGCCTAGAGCTCTTGCTTCTATGAGGGCATGAGGTAGCCCTTCATAGTAGCTATTCAAAACGAAAAGTTTACTCAAATTCAAAAGTTCGATCACATTTGAATGATTTACATCTCCAGTAAACACGACCTTGGCTTTCAGTGAAATCGCAAGGGATTCTAAGTTCTCCCTTTCAGGACCATCGCCGACAACAATTAAGCTACGGTTAAACTTTGCTGCATATCGGATTACTTCATCGACCCCTTTCCAAGGTACTAATCGGCAGACGGTTATCAGATCGTAGACAGAGACTGGCTTTACATTGTCACCTAATTGAATAGCGTCAACTGAGTTAAAGATTAGCTTGATTTTTTCGCGGGTAACGCCCCAATTCAGACAAAGATCAAATAGTCCCTGAGAAGGAACAATCACGAATTGGGCACGTCTCAAACTTTGTGAGTACAAGAATCTGAATAAAGAATACTTAAGATTAAGCTTAGAATCTTGAAAATTCTTAATGTCAAGAGTTGTTAAGTTATTGTTTTTGGCTCTTTCCCAAACAATGTCACCGGGCACTTTGACGATGTAGGAAAATCGAAAAACTAGGGATGCTATAAATGTCTCCAAAAAAGCTCCAACGGCCATGACCGCGAATCCTTCTCTCGCAGACCGGCCAATTTTGCTAACCATAGTCAAATACCTTTTTGCAAGAGCATATCTTCGGTCTACTCGAGTTATAGATGGAAAATTCATTTGTTGAAAGACATCAATGTTGTCTGCGTATGTGATGACACTCACCTTAGTGCCGCGAGAAGTTGCCCAAGCTGAGAACTCAGAGGCGAATTTGGCTGGCCCTCCAGCATCAGGCGGGAAAATGCCTGAAATGAGAAGTAAAGTGTTAACCATGCCCTGAATTTACCTCACCAGTAGAATTATCTTCTAACTTCCGAGTTAAACTTCCTTCCGAGGCAGTTAGAGGGAGTGAAATGTTCAATAGGTCATTGATTTCACGGTCTTTTAAAATACTTTCACCATCCGATAGGGGAAAAATTCTCGCGGTAATCCTGATACAGATTTCTTTTGGGCTCCTCGATCTCGTGGGAGTTGCTCTATTTGGAATATTAGGCGCGCTAGCAGTGACAGGAGTGCAGTCTAAATCCCCTGGAAACCGAGTCTCAGCCGTGTTGAATTTTCTTCAGTTGCAAGATCAATCGCTCCAACATCAAGCAACAGTAATTGGTTTATTTGCTGCTGGATTATTAATCTCCAAAACCCTATTTTCAGTATTATTCGTTCGAAAAACTGTTTTTTTCCTCTCTCGGAGAAGTGCTGCCATAAGTGCAAATCTAATTTCGCGCCTTTTGTCTCAACCTTTGATTAAAATACAGTCCCGTTCAATGCAAGAGACACTTTATGCTGTCACGGCTGGTGTTGATGCAATTGCAATGGGCATTTTGAATACAACAGTTCTATTGATAAGTGATATCTCGCTACTTTTGATATTAGGTACAGGTCTGTTTTTTGTTGATTCACTTGTAGCGTTCAGCACGCTTGCTGTTTTTGCATCCGTGGCTTTTTTTCTGTATCGGATTATGCAGGTTAGAGCTATAAAGTTAGGCAATTTACAAAGAGAGATTTCAATTGAGAGCTCAGAAAAAATTCTGGAAGTTTTAAATTCATATCGGGAAGTAGTAGTGCGCAATAGACGTAGTTTCTACTCAAGAGAACTTGGGTACTTGAGATTTAAGCTGGCGGATGTAACCGCTGAAAGATCCTTTATGCCGAACATAAGCAAATATGTAATTGAAGTCACTCTAGTAGTAGGTTTATTATCCATTGCAGCATTGCAATTTGCAGTTAATGAGGCATCACGTGCAATTGCAGTCCTTGCAGTATTCATGGCGGCAAGCACCAGAATTTCACCCGCAATACTGCGTCTACAACAAGGAGCTATAAATATTAAGTCGAATGTTGGCTCTGCGACACCCACACTTGACTTAATTGAAGAATTGAATGCAGCGACTCTAAGCAAAGAGTTCGTAGATAAATTGAATTTCGATCACTCCGGGTTTCAGGGTTCAATAACAATACGAAATGCGACTCTTACTTACCCGACTAAAAGTAAGCCAGCTATCAATGATGTCTCTTTGGAAATTCAGCCCGGTGAGGTAATTTCCTTTGTCGGCCCTTCTGGCGCAGGTAAGACAACGATTGTGGACATGATTTTAGGCATTTTGGAACCCGATAGTGGAGATGTAAAAATCGACGGATATGCACCCCTAGAAGCGATAAAGAGATGGCCAGGAGCAATCGGATACGTACCCCAGGATGTCGTGATATCGAATAGCACAATTAGGGAGAATGTATCTCTTGGATATCCGACAGATGAAGTGTCAGATTCAGATGTCTGGAGAGCTCTAGATATAGCGCAACTTGGAAACCACGTTAGGTCTCTCCCTGAAGGGCTAGATACACATGTCGGCGATCGCGGAACACGGCTTAGTGGTGGGCAGCGCCAGAGATTGGGAATCGCGCGAGCGATGTTTACTAAGCCTCGCCTACTTGTGCTCGACGAAGCGACGAGCTCACTGGATGGGTCAACAGAGGCTGACATCACCGATGCAGTGAACAATCTCAAGGGCGGTGTAACAATTGTGATAATCGCACATAGACTTTCAACGATAAAGGAATCAGATTCAATACATTATCTTGAGGATGGAAAATTAGTTAAATCTGGAACATTCGCAGAACTGAAGTCAAGTGTTCCGGAATTTGCAAAACAAGCACAACTGATGGGGCTTTAGTTCACTTAAGTTTTGCTTTAATTCCTTTTAGATAGGCTGGATTTTCCCGAATAGCTTCCCACTTCCACGCTGAAAGCTGTGTCATTGAATTAGGAAATATCTTACTTCTCCACCGAAAAACTAAGGAGGTATAAGCCCCCTTGTTCCAGATTTGTCCAAGCTGCTCGTGGTCTGCAATGACAGTAAATTCGCTGAGGGCTTTCCAATAGCCATCTAACGTGTCATCAAGATGCCAACCAAATCGCTTTATGTAATTTTGAAATAGATATTTCTCAGGAAAATCAAATTCTGTGCCTCGAGCGACCAATTCAACATCCCAAAACGCTTCAATATTCTTGACTAAACCAAACTGTATTTGGTCAGATGGAGAGAATAACCTAAATAGAAACGAATTAAAACTAGAGAAGACTATTGAATTGTCATAACCTTTATTGAGCATAAAGTGTAGATAAGAAATGAACGTTGGACTTTGCAAAAGTATATCTGTGCGGGACTTTAAGATGTGAGTACAATTTTGCAGTTTTAGGGCTTCTATTCCCTTGCGTGTACTTATTATCTGAAGGTTTACATTTGAAGGGCCTGGATTACTAGGGAGATCCGACAACACAAATTTAAGATTTTTGCTGGATGATTTGGCAAAGTCAGCGAAATCGGAATCTGCCCATGTCGAAATCACAATTGGGATATCCGGATAAATCCTCTCGTAGTAGGCCGATATTGATTTGGTTAGGCGTGGAATTACTGGTCCTTGAAGAAGAATTCCGTACCGTGCTGATGAATCAAATTGCGAATCACCCCCCACGTGTTCTTCAAGGTCAACCAAATCATATGAAAAGAAACGCCGGGAGTACCTAAAGAAATAGTTGCCCGTGCGGAAAAGAATCACCTCCTCTAGGCGTTTTTGCCACTTCGACTTTTTTAACCACTTGGCACTCAAGCGCGATTTCCTCATAGACTAATTAAAGTCCCTATTTCTGATCCTCGGTCTAAATTGGACTGCGACGAGGTAAAGTCACACCATGAGTTGGCGGCCGAGTATTTATGCTCATAGGGGGCTATGGAGTGAACCCGTAGAGCAAAACTCTGCGACCGCCATTCGGAGAGCAGGAGAGCTTGGATTCGGCGTCGAGACTGACTTTAGAATCCATGCCGGGGAGCTGACTCTTTCTCACGATCCTCTTCCTAATTCAAATAGCACCCCAGTTTCAAAAGTAAACTTTAAGGGAATCCCGACTGCTATAAATGTTAAGGAAAACGGCTTAATTCAGAACTACGCGGATTTTCTTGCACTAAATCCCTCCCCTAAGTCATTCATCTTTGATGGTTCAATTCCTGAAATGTTACAGATTCATAAAATGGGCCTTCCGCATGCATTGAGAATGAGTGAATATGAAAGAGAAATCCCCTGGGAGTCGACTTTTCTGTGGATAGATGGCTTTGAAAGCGAATGGTGGGCAGACCTTGATCAGATGTCGCGATTGGCTGAGAAGCATTTTCTAGTATTTGTATCGCCAGAACTTCATGCCCGCGAATACGAAAAAAGTTGGGATTTCTTTAGACTCCTGAGTATCTCGCTTGAAGGCAATTTTGGAATATGCACGGATTATCCATTGGAACTATCTGAGGCCATTGATGAATAACACACGAGCCGTACTTTTCGACATGGATGGAGTTCTAATTGATGCGCGCGAATGGCACTTCCAAGCTCTAAATGAAGTTCTCGAAATATTTGGATACGAGATAAGTCGTGAAATGCATGAGACCAGATATGACGGTTTATCTACACTAAAGAAGTTAAACATGTTGACAGAAGAACAAGGGCTTCCAACCCATTTGCATCAGATGATAAATAGAATTAAGCAAGACAAAACACTAAGGATTGCGGCCCAAAAATGCTATCCCAATGTCTCTCATCAAGTTCTTATCGGAAAGCTAAAGTCACAAGGCATAAAAATAGGCCTGGTTACAAACAGTGTCAGGCTAACGACAGAATTTATGCTCACGTATGCCAGATTGATTGATTTGATGGATGTGATTATTACTAATGAAGACGTGGAATTGCCTAAACCAAATCCAGAAGGGTATCTGGAAGCCATGAAGAAACTTGGAGCTATTCCAAGTGAAACTGTAGTAATTGAAGATAGTCAATATGGTATCGCCGCCGCAAAAGCAAGCGGTGCGAACGTTATTGAAGTAAAGGGTGTTGCCGATGTGAATTTAGACCTTTTCTCGCACCTATTAAATGGTGAGAGATTATGAGCCTTGATCACACAGTCCTAATTCTTGCTGGCTCAACTCAGCGGTATCAGGATGCCAAAGGCGGAAGCTTTAGTAAATATTCGTTCATGATTGGTGATGAATCTCTGATTGAATGTATTTCCAAAATCTATTTCGGCGCAAATACTCACTTAGTTATTTCTGAGCTTGAAGATGCCGAAATTCCAAAAAGGCTGCATAACAACTTGCATCGTGTGCGAAAAACTCAGGGGGCCCTTATTTCAGCTTTAATGGCACTAAATGAAGAAAATCTTGACGATCCATTGTTGATTGTGCCTGGGGATTCGCTCATTCGAAGAGACTTGTATGAGGAATTTGTATACGACGCCGCTGAAAACGAAGTTGATATTTCGTTAGTTGTATTCAAATCAGACAATCCAAATTATTCATACGTAAGGACGCGTGGAAATAACATTGTCGAAGTGTGCGAAAAGAAAGTTATTAGCTCTAATGCGACTGCTGGTATATTCTATTTCTCAACAGCTAGATTATTTATTGAATGCGCTGAATGGACAATCACGAATAACGTCCGCACTCATGGTAACTTCTATGTTGCTCCAAGTCTCAACTTCGGAATAATTCAGAATCTCAAACTCACATTGTTTGAAATCTTAGAAGATGAATATTTTCGGTTTTCAAATTATGAAGAAGCGTTACATTCTAGAGAGAGGTTTAAGCGTGAAAGTCACTAGAATTGAAGAGTATGTGAACGGTTGGTTTGTAGGAAACTTCTCACCAGCTGCACTTCCGTCGAAAGATTTTGAAGTTGCGGTGAAGTGGTTTAAAGCTGGGGAAACCGAACCGCTTCATAAGCAAATTGTTTCAACTGAAGTGACCGTAGTAATTGAAGGTTATATAGTGTTAGGAGAGCGAACTTTTTCAAAAGGCGATGTGATTTTGATTCCACCAGGAGACTATGCTGCCTTCACATCACTCACAGATTCAGTTCTTGCATGCGTGAAAACACCATCCCTTCCGAACGACAAGGTTCTAGGTTAGGAACATGCCCATTAATCTGGTAATTCCAGCTGCGGGTCTTGGTAGTCGCTTTCGGGTAACAGGTGTGAGCACTCCGAAGCCTCTAATCTGCATCGAGGGCCTACCTATGATTTGTTGGGTTATTGGAAACTTTCAATTACAGGCAGAAGACAAGATTTTTATCATCTCTCGGTCTGCGGATGAACTTCCAAAGTCGCTAAGCAAATTCCTAGGCAAGTTCAGAGAGAACGTTGAGTATATAGAAATTGATGAACTCACAGACGGTGCAGCAACGACGCTTGAGCTCGGGTTAAGTCAGATATCAACAGAGTACCCAGTTCTTTCGGTTAATTCTGACCAGTATATCTCGGCAGATCTTTCGAGTTTTATGAATTTGGTACGGTCGGGAGGGTGTGCAGGTCAAATCCTTTTAATGTCTGCAAAAGGAGATAAGTGGTCTTATGTTGAACGTGATACCCACGGCAAAATAATAAATGTTGTCGAGAAGATTCAAGTTTCAGATGAGGCAACAGTTGGAGTCTATGGATGGCGAAATGCACAAACGGCCTTAGGAGCCATTAAAGCAATGAAGAGACAAAACTTCAGAGTGAATGGTGAGTTTTATGTTGCGCCTGCATACAACTATCTCGATGAAAAAGATAATGAGATAGTGTCTTCAAATATCGGGGATATTAGAACTGAAGTACACGGACTGGGAACTCCAGAGGATCTTGAAATTTTTATTGCCAATCCCAGCATAAAGATGTTTGTGGAAAAAGTATTTAAAAACTTAGGAATTTAGAAGATGAAGTTAATCGGCAATACTTTCACTAATATTTCAAAAACTAATTGGACTATTTCACTCTTGTCTCTTGTTATATTCATGAGTCAGTTACCAACTTACTATGGCGAAGACATCATGAATGCCCGAGAGAATTATCTTCAGGGAGCAAAAACAGATTTTTGGGGTGGAATGTCAACACTCTTTTATAGTCACGTTCCTAGTTTGGGTTTTAGGTGGCAGATCTTATTGGCACTTACCCAACTTGTAATGGCTGCATTAGGGCTATGCTTAACAATTACTGAATTGGCTCGCCACAAACTAGCCAAATCTCTTCAACTTGTATTAATCTATTTGGCTTTAATGTTTTCGATACAAATGACCCGTGACGGTCTAATGTTTAGTTTCTTGCTATTGGGCGTTGGATTCCTACAAAGCGTCGATAGATTTAGGCATCACGGGCTTTTGAAATTCTTGGGAGTTACCTTAGTGATTATCGGTATGAGCTTACGCCCTTGGTTATCCCTAGCAATTATTCCTCTTGTGCTCTATCTGATATGTATTTCTAATTCAAAACTCACAAAGTTGGCAGCTTCACTAACTTCGTTATTGATCCTAATCGTCCCTGTGGTTAGCGAATTGACTTCTTCTAAAATCCTTGACTTAAAGAGAAGTTTCCCAGAACAACAAGTGATGATAATGGATGCTGCTGCTAGTTATTGTTACACAAACAACATTTCCACTGGAAATAAGGCTCGTGAGATACTAGAAATCTTCACCCCTGCGGATGAGTTCACAAAGCACACATGCCAATTTTTCCGAGCAGATACGTGGCTCAGCCTGACAAGTTCGAGGAATACTTCTTCCGTTGGACTCCAATCAGATTTTTGGATTATCCCAGCAGGCAGTTTCGAGCAGTACTATCAATTGAGGGAAAAATGGATTGAACTAGTCATGGCAGATCCCGTGACTTACATTCAAAATAAGATTGTTTTTTCGGGTAAGTTAATCATTGGCTCGGACTCAAGAGGTTTCGGACTTTTGCGTGCTAATGGTATCTCTGAATTGATAAGCGGAATAGTGAAATTTCCTTACGAGATTTTCATTACTTTACATCTTCTTTCGATTCTCGCAGTGATCTTATTTCTGATAATGGTCTCGACTTGGAGGTCAATCAGAGCAAGAATTGGCTATGTCAAACTTGAAATAAAGACTCTTGTGTTAATTCTTTCGTTAACCCTTTGGACTGTATGTAGCGCCATTGCTTACATTGGAAGCAATGGCAGATATACGTATGGAATTTCTCTACTTGTAGCCGTGATCTTTATTTCAGATCACAGTAATAAGAGAGTTCTCGGCAGATGAAAGCTATTGCCTTCGTAGTACCGTGCTATAACGAATCGACAAGATTTTCTACTGCTTATTGGCGAGAGATGCTCGATGCGACACCAGAAGTGGACTGGCTCTTCGTTGACGATGGAAGCACGGATTCTACGAGTGAGATGCTTAGAAAGTTTTGTCAAGAAAACGAGAGTTCATTTCTCGCAATCACCAGTAATCAAGGCAAAGGGAATGCAATACGCAAAGGCTTTCAAAAGTTCCTAGAAACTTATCAAAAAATCTCATACTTAGGATATTTGGATTCAGATGGAGCATTTTCTATTTCGGATGTGAAACGTTTGATATCGTTGACGGGAGTTGCGAATGGGGTCAATAATGAATCATCTTGGGATGTCATCATTGCATCGAGGGTGGCGATGGCGGGACGGCAAATAAATCGAAAAGTAGCGAGACATTACTTTGGACGAATCCTCGCAACGTATCTGACTCGCGGCTGGAATGATGCACCGTATGACACACAGTGCGGTTTTAAGATATTCAAAATGAATCAGCAGCTTCAGGATTCACTTGCATATAGTTTTAAGACGCGTTGGTTTTTAGATCTTGAATTGATTTTAAGAATGGAAATGCGCTCCGAACGCCCATTGCGGATTTGGGAAGAGCCACTTGTTTTCTGGGCCGATATTGACGGCTCGAAAATAACTTCAAGCCATGCTCTATCGATACTTAACGAATTAAAATTTACAAGAAAGCAAGTTAAGAAATTCTTGAGAATGAAAGTGGCTAAAGATGGACTTAACTGAAGGTAACTTAGCAAATCCTATTACTCACTGGTATTACAAACACAAATTTTGGTTTGTGGAGAAAATCTTTCGAAGATACGATTCTTTAGAAGTTCGTGTACTAGATGTTGGCGCTGGTTCAGCCCTCTTTTCTAAAGAGTTGGTGAATCTCGAATTAGTTGCAACAGCCGTGGCGCTAGATACCGGATATTCAGAAGGTGAGTTAAATCAAGCTGGTCCAATCTCATATACAAAATCTTGTGGTGCAGGGGGATTCACTCATATTCTCATGACGGATGTACTTGAACATATAGCGGATGACTCATCTTTCTTAACGTCATACGTTTCTGAGGCTGATGAAGGAACCCAATTCATCATAACAGTGCCAGCGATGATGAATTTGTGGAGCAGCCACGACATTTATTTAAAGCATTACCGGAGGTATAGAAAGAGTGAACTTAGAACCCTCCTGGAATCCTCGGGACTTAAAGTCCGCAAAATTCGCTACCTTTATTCCACCGTCTATCCTCTAGCCTTTTTTTCGAGAATGCGAAATAAAAAGACCTCTCCCGCCACTCAACTCAAAGATTTCTCGGTGCCAATTTCGGCACTTCTAACCTTGCTTTTGATCCCTGATAAGTGGATTTCATTTCTGCCCTTTGGTGTATCAATCCTGGCAACCGGAGAGAAGGATTAGTCCGTTTTATTCGTTTTGTCCCCTTCCCGCGACAATCTAGACTGGGATTCGTAGTAGGGGATAGAGGCAGCGACGGCTGGCTCTGCAGGACAAAACCGGTTAATGAAGGATCCATAAAGTGGCACTTAGCGTATGGACAGTTGCTGAACTGGGGGCTTTTTACACTGAG
>JACCDK011103849.1_pt1 | contig 23776 bp, 21 predicted proteins | sample 7445871 | NCBI WGS metagenome assembly JACCDK01 (sample SAMN15323436, study PRJNA562643) | freshwater metagenome | isolation source: river surface water | place: USA:Blue River Watershed | collected 2017-08-15 | reverse complement strand
AGCTGAATTAGATAAGCCTTTAACTGAAGAAGATTTTGATAAAATTTTAGCCGGATTAAAACTAGAAGATGGTGAAATTAAGGTGGATGATTTAGCAAGAGTTACACCAGATGGCTATGTAATAGGTGTGAAAATTCATTCAGGGAGAAATCGAATCGTTCGTCGAATCTTTGAACATTTAGGGTATGAGGTAACGAAATTAGATCGAACTACCTTTGCCGGATTAAGTAAAAAAGATTTACCAAGAGGAAATTGGAGATTTTTGACGGAGCGAGAGGTGATTAAATTAAAGTATTTGATTTAAAACAAATAAGCCCGGTTGAACCGGGCTTTCTTTTTGTATTAAATATTCATCAAAGATTCTCTTCGTCTCATTTTGCCTGCAGGAATTCCAAACATCATTTTGAATCGACGACAGAAATAAGCCGTATCTTTGTATCCAACTTCGGAACCAATCGCTCGAATAGATTTTTTGGTAGTTCTTAATAAACCAACTGCTGCTTCCATGCGTTGGTATTCAATATAATCTTGAGGATTAATACCAGTCAACATCTTAAAATATTGTCCTACGTAATCTTCAGAAACATTTGCTACATTGGCCAAAATTTTATTAGATAAATCACCTCCTAAATTGTCTTTAATGAAAGCAAAAATATCTATCAAACGTGGGTCTTTGAAATACGTAGAATTAGTGGCCAATTGCTCAACAAATAATCTATGTACTATGATATATCGAATAATTTCGATAACAATTTCTTCTGTTTTAATTTTAATGATTCGTCCTTTTCCAATGAAATCAGACATATCCTCAACTAAAATTTCTCGAATTGTTTGAGCAAGTTTGTCATCCTTTTTAATAATAAATGGAGGAATGTCTAAACTAGTGAAGAAATTTACGGAGTCAAATACCTTTGCCTCAAAAGAAACCATTCCAAATGAATTTTCTTGTTTTCCAATGTGGTTTGGATCTAAATTTAAATCAAAGTATAATTCACGATGTGTTAAAAATTCTTCGTTATTCACCGGCTTAGGTTTTTCTGAATTTCCGTAAGTTACACTCACCATTTTACCTCCAGGAATAAACAGCATGTCCCCTTCTTCAACATGGGTTTCTTCTTCTCCGAATGAAACTTCACCTTTGTACAAAATCAAGAGTGAATTTTCTACATCGTAATAATTTTTAATTTTAATGGGTTGTAATATTCTTATGTTTCTAGACTTAATGAATTTTACACCCAGGGACTCAATGATTTTGTTATAATCTTCCATTTTTTAGGAAATTTAGGATAAATCCAACGTACTACTAGATTAAATTTGGACAAATCTAATAAATCAGATAATATTTCCAAAGCAATTACAATAAAAATTTGTATTATTTTTTATTTATTTAGTCAACTTTTTTTGTAATATACCTATAAGTTAGCTTGTCACCCTAGCTATTTTACCAAAATGGTACAATACATAGTTTTTATAATTTTTTTGAGGAAATTCTAATTTTGTTCAAAAATAATCAAATTGCTAATAAATTATCATTAAATTTGTTATTCTGCCAAATGGCACAACGATTTTCATAGATTTTATTTGACCATTTATGGGATTATTTAATTTTCTTTCCAAAGACATAGCAATTGACCTAGGTACTGCTAATACCTTAATTATTCATAAAAACCAAGTTGTAGTAGATGAGCCTTCTATTATAGCCTTGGACCGTAATTCCAACAAGGTAATGGCAGTTGGAAGACAAGCCATGTTGATGCACGAAAAAACGAATGATAATATAAAAACTATTCGTCCGTTGAAAGATGGTGTAATTGCCGATTTTACAGCAGCTGAATTGATGATGCGTGGTTTGATAAAAATGATTGATAAAGGAAATTCGTTTTTTTCTCCGGCATTGCGCATGGTAATATGTATTCCTTCAGGTATTACCGAGGTTGAAAAGCGTGCGGTAAAAGATTCAGCAGAGCATGCTGGAGCCCGTGAAGTTTACATGGTTCATGAGCCCATTGCAGCAGCAATTGGTATTGGAATTGATATTGAACAACCCAACGGATCTCTAGTAGTTGATATTGGTGGTGGTACAACTGAAGTGGCCATCATTTCATTGTCTGGAATTGTTGTCGAGAATTCTATTCGTGTTGCTGGTGATGAATTCACAAGAGATATTCGCGATTATTTATTACGTGAACACAAATTAGTAATTGGTGAGCGTTCGGCCGAACAAATAAAAATACAAGTAGGTGCTGCATTGCCAGAATTAGACAATCCACCAGCAGATTTTGAAATCAGAGGAAGAGATCAAATTACAGGTATTCCTAAGGAAATATTGATTAACTATTCTGAAATTGCATATGCCTTAGATAGTTCAATCACTAAAATTGAAGTGGCCATCATGGAAACACTTCAACGTGCCCCTGCGGAATTATCTGGTGATATATTCCACAATGGTATTCATTTGGCGGGAGGTGGCGCTATGTTACATGGATTAGATAAGCGTATAGAAAAGAAAACGCAATTAAAAGTTCACGTAGCAGATGATCCATTAAAGGCGGTTGTTCGTGGTACAGGTGAAATCCTCAAAAACTTGGAGAAATATAAGCCCGTTTTAATTACTTAGTCGTAGGCACCCAATGAATCAATTACTGCAATTCCTAGTTAGGCAAAGAGGTTTTATCTTATTTGTAATTTTGGAATTGTTTAGTCTTTGGGCAATTTTTACCTACAACGATTATCAACATACCATTTATTTCAATACTAATAATTCGATCGCTGCCAACATTCTAGGTAAAATTGAATCGGTAAAAACCTATCATCAATTATTAGACGTTAACGAAGAACTTTCCAAGGAAAATGCTCGCCTGCATAATGAATTACTTCAATTGAAAAATTCCAAAGTGTCAGGTGGTGATTTACCTTATTATGCGAGTAGGGAAGTCGCAAATCAATTTCAAATGACCGCTGCAAAAATAATTGTACAGAGCACGCAGGGTTCACAAAATTATTTGACCATTGATAAAGGTACTTCTGATGGGATGCACCCTGGGATGGCGGTGGTTTCTTCAAAAGGTATTGTGGGTAAAATAATATCATGTTCTGAACATTTATCTTTGGTCATTTCAGTTCTCAATACCATTAATTCAGTTTCGGCTAAAATAAAAAAAAATGGAGAGCTTGGGTTTATTAAATGGGGAGGGTGGCAACCAGAAGTGGTGGATATGATGGATGTTTCCAAATATAAAAAAGTTGCAAAAGGTGACACCATTGTTACCTCAGATTTCAATTCCGTTTTTCCACCCAATGTACCTATTGGAGTAGTTGCGAAATTAGGTTTAAAAGAAGATGGGAATTTTCATGATATCAAGGTACTTTTATTTACCAAGTTCAACACATTAAGGTATGTTTATGTCATTAAAAATAAATTGATTGGTCAACAAATAAAATTAGAAGAAAGCATTCCTAAATCCGAATAAAATGAATGCAAAAGGAAATATAAAATTGGTATTTTCATTTTTATTAGCGCTTTTGATACAGGTTTTTCTATTAAGAGACATGGGTATTGGTGGCATGGCATTTCTTTTTATTTATACTTATGTGGTTATAAAAGCTCCTTTAGATATCAATAAAAGCCTTTTAGTTATTTTGGCATTCTTTGCTGGATGGTTGGTTGATTGGTTTTATGATACGCATGGACTACATGCTTTTGCACTTGTTCTCATTGCTTTTTTTCGATCCTTTATTTTAAATGTTCTAACACCGGCCAATGGATATGATGACCGAAGTAAAATTAATTTAAAGGAAATGACATGGTTATGGTACCTCCCTTATGTGGGTAGCATGTTATTGATTCATCATTCCGTTTTATTTTTTTTAGAAGCAAGTGATTGGTCATTATTTGGTTTAAGTCTTTTGAAAATATTTTTTAGTACGCTTTTAGGTTTAGTAGTATTTGTATTGCTTGAATTATTTGCAAAAGACTAAATGGGTCTTTTTGTCAGATATTTCATTTTTTTTTGTTTGGATTAATATTTGTAAGATTATTTCAACGTTATACTTGAAACGAAAAGTGTTGATGGAAACTCCAGTAGAAGAATTATCAATCGAAGAAAAAAACATAGCTCCAGAAAAGGCTAAAGCCATTTTTGAAAAAGAGTTTATGCCTCATTTAGATGCAATGTATAATTTTGCTTTGCGTCTCACCAATGATGAGGATGATGCACAGGATTTAGTGCAAGATACATGCCTAAAAGCCTATCGATTCGCAGGATCTTTTGAACCAGGAACCTATGCCAAAGCTTGGCTTTTTAGAATTTTACGTAATAATTTTATCAATGATTATCGTAAAAAATCAAGAGGCCCCTCTAAGGTTGAATTTGAATGGGTTGAGCAAGCTTATGTAGGGGAAGAGGATGCAGAACCTGCTTTTCAGGCCGATTTAAAGGCTGAAACAGTCAACGATATGATGGGTGATGAAATCACTAAAGCCATTCAAGCCTTGCCTGTTGATTTTAGAATGATAATTATATTGTGTGATTTAGAGGACTTCAGTTACGAAGAAATGGCGAAAATTTTAAATATACCAATAGGTACTGTCCGATCTAGATTGCACAGAGCAAGAGCAATTTTGAAAGATACTTTAGCAGATTATGCTAGAAAAAGAGGTTATGTAGCTGACACTTTGTCAGAGGATGGAACTATTTTTTAAATTCTTATGTTATCTGAGAAAATTACCGATATGAAAAAGCAATGTGAGCACCAGGGAGATTGCATGCAATTGATTCAGCGTATATTGGATAAAGAAGCTACTCCAGAGGAAGAGGCAATGTTTCTTAATAAAAAAGAACAATGTCTTCCATGTAAAGATGGCTTCGAATTAGAGCAATCATTGAAAAAAGCAATTAAGGAAAAGTGTATTTCGAAATGCCCAGATGAGTTGTTTAAATCAATTAAAGCAAAACTTTTCATCCTGCTTGCCATTATTTCCATTCTAATTCCGTTATTTTGTGATCAAAACAAATAATTTTGAACGGTAAATTAATCATATTTTCTGCCCCTTCAGGCTCAGGAAAAACGACTATTGTAAGAGAATTGTTGGCTAAGAATTCCAATTTAGGTTTTTCCATTTCTGCTTGTACCCGTCTTCCTCGCGGAGCTCATGAAAAACATGGGGTAGATTATTATTTTTTATCAGCTGAAGATTTTCGTCGACGAATTGCAGAAAACCAGTTCGCAGAATGGGAAGAAGTATACCCTGGCACCTATTATGGTACCCTTAAATCTGAAATTGAACGTTTATGGTCTCTGGGAAAACATGTTCTGTTTGATGTAGACGTTAAAGGTGGTTTAGCATTGAAAAACTATTACAAAGAAAAAGCTTTAGCCGTATTTGTTCGGGTGCCAAGTGTCGAAATTTTGGAGCAACGCCTGAGAGCAAGAGGTACAGAAAGTGAAGAGTCTTTAGCCAAACGAATCGCAAAAATGAATTTTGAGCTTTCCTTTGAATCAAACTTTGATGTTGTTTTGGTGAATGATGATTTGAATGCAGCAATGGCCAAAGCTCAGGAATTAGTGGATGAATTTATAAATTAATATGAAAATTGGGCTGTTTTTCGGGTCATTCAATCCAATACATCATGGACATTTAATGGTTGCACAAGCTGTGTTGAATCAAACGGATTGTCAAGAAATATGGTTTGTCGTTTCTCCACAAAATCCGCATAAAAAATCAAGTTCTTTGTTGCATGAGTTTGATCGAATTGATTTAGTAGAGGCAGCTATTGGAGATCAATTTCAGTTTAGATCTTGTGACATCGAATTTAATCTGCCAAAACCATCCTATACCATTGATACCCTTGCACATCTTGCAGAGCGCTATCCGCAGCATCATTTTGAACTCATTTTAGGGGGAGACAACCTGGAACACTTTACTAGTTGGAAAAACTATGATAAGATTCTTGATTATTTTGGATTGATCGTATATCCTAGAGGGGAACAAAAATCCTCTGAACTTTGGGAACATCCAAAGGTAAAAACAATCAATGCACCTTTTCTGCACATTTCTGCAACCTATATTCGTGATTGTATTAAAAAGGGACATTCCATAAAATATCTACTTCCTGATTTAGTAATCTCAACAATTCAGCAGAAAAAATTCTACCTTTAGGCAAATTGCCTAACCGTGAGAAGCTTATTTACATCCTTTCCGATGCTTAGAATTCTGTTCATTTGGATTCTAGGAATTTGTATAGATTATTTTTTTGTAATACCTGCTCTTCAAGTTTTGACAACTTTTGTTTGTCTAGTAATCAGTTATATTATAATTAAATCACCTCTTTTTCAAAGCTTGGTTGTTTTATTATGTTGGTTCCTACTTTCGATTGCTTACAACCAATCTTTTTTTGAATATAAGCACCTAGGAATACCATTTATCGCTGCTTTTTCAATGAAAATAAGTAAATCAGCAAAGCAAAAACCCAAGACTTGGGAGGTAATTGGTGATTTGAAACAAATCAAAGTGGCTAATCATTGGCAAAAACCACCGGTTGAATGGAAAGTAAAATGTTATTTTTCAAAAAAACTAGCTCAACCAAAATTAGGACAGATATGGTTTGTTGCCGATTCTATCAAGCAATTTGATCAACCTGCATTTGATTTCGAAAAAAATTGGAAAGATTATTATGTTGAAAAAGGGATTATTGGAAGTGTTTTTGTCCATTCGAATAACGCAAAAGTTCTTCGTCCTTTTGCCAAAATTCCAATAACAAGCCACTTTCGGAACATACAACGTTATTTTTTAAAAGGCTTTGAATTTATCTCAGATAATGCTAACAGAGAAGTGGCTGAGGCGATGGTTTTGGGAGAATCAGATGGAATTGATTCTAATTTGCAGGAAGCATATACTAATTTAGGGGCTATTCATATGTTATCGGTCTCCGGAATGCACCTTGGTATTTTATTTGTAGTAATTCATTTTTTGTTTCAAAAAATTGAAAAATTATGGCCCAAGGTCAAATTTATAAGTTTTATCATGTTGCTTTTAATCCTATGGGGATATGCTGGTATTACTGGCTTTTCGGCACCCGTATTGAGAGCAACATGGGTTTTCTCCTTGGTATTATTGGCGCGTTTTTTTTTATTTCCAATCAACTCATTAAACCTTTTGGCTTGTTCCTGTTGGTTTATATTGTTATGCAATCCTTATGATTTACTAAATCCAGGATTTCAATTATCTTATTTGGCCGTGTTAGGATTGATATTTTTTCAAAAATCAATTACCCAAACAATCCGTTTTAATAAAAAAAAATGGTGGGGCACTTTCTTACATTATCTTTGGGAATCTACTTCAGTGGCAATTGCTGCCCAAATACTAACCTTGCCTTTAGTAATTTTCTATTTTCATCAAATGCCCAATCCTGTATATTTTTTTCTTCTGAATCCACTATTAATGGTTCTTTCATCCATAGCATTAGTTTTAGGCTTTATTTTGATTGGAATTTATCCCATCAGTCAAGGTTTTGACTCCTTTTGGTTGATTTCAAGCGTAGGAAAATTGACAAATTTTTTCTTTGAAGTACTTCATCAATGCATGCTCTATTTTTCATCAGGCAAGTCCTCTGTCTTTTCATTTTTAAACCTTTCCTTGAAGGATATATGCTTGATATACCTATTGCTTTTTTTAATCATTTTATGGTTGAAGTTTCGGAAGTCTTATGTCTTATGGTTATTAAATGGTCTAATGTTTTATTTCATTTTTGAAATAGTTTTTTTGTTTCCATCTCAAATTGAAAACCAGCGATACCAAAAAATAGTTGAATTTAGAAAGGAAACGATTGGGATAAAGATTGTAAAAAATAAAATGCTTGTATTGGGGCCAAGTAAATTTATCTTAGATCGGAAGTGGTTTTCGAGTCATCTAGTTCCTATGGCAGCTCATTTTTTTATAAAAGACACTTTTCTCATTGATACAGATAGGTTGAATAAGTTCAAATTTTTTGATAAAAAGAAACTCTAAGTTTTCGCCTAGAGTTTCTTTTTAATTACTTAACAATTAACTATTCTTTTGTTCATACCTCTTTCTTTCATTTGCATCTAAGTATATTTTACGCATACGAAGTGATTTAGGAGTAATTTCTAGGTATTCATCTTTTTGTATAAATTCCATACATTCCTCCAAAGAGAAACTTAATTTTGGGGCAATTTTTACGTTATCATCTGATCCAGATGCCCGCATATTGGTTAATTTTTTAGAGTTTTGAAGGTTTACTTCAATGTCGTTTTGACGGTTATGTTCTCCTACCACCATTCCAGTATATACTTCTTCTCCTGGATCGATGAAAAACACCCCTCTGTCTTGTAATTTATCTATCGCATAGGGCACTGCAGCACCAGTGTTCATAGAAATGAGTGACCCGTTGATTCTTCCAGGAATTGGGCCTTTGAAAGGTTCATATCCTATAAATCGATGAGCCATAATGGCCTCACCATAGGTTGCAGTTAATACTTTGGATCTCATACCAATTAGACCACGAGAAGGGATATTGAATTCAAGGTGTTGTAAATCACCTTTTGGTTCCATAATTAATAATTCTCCTTTGCCTTGAGTAGCTAGTTCAATTACTTTTCCTGCTACCTCATCTGGTACATCGACCACTAAGGATTCTATTGGTTCTAATTTTTGACCATTTTCATCTTCTTTGTAAATTACCTGAGGCTGACCAACTTGTAATTCGTAACCTTCTCTTCTCATAGTTTCAATCAAAACCGATAAGTGAAGAATTCCTCTACCAAATACTAAGAATTTATCTTCGCTTTCTGTTGGAATAACTTTTAAGGCTAGATTTTTCTCAGTTTCCTTAAATAATCGATCTCTTAAATGTCGAGAAGTAACAAATTTACCTTCTTTTCCAAAAAATGGTGAGTTGTTGATTGTAAACAACATGTTCATGGTTGGTTCATCAATTGCAATGCGGTCTAATGCTTCTGGATTTTCAGCATCAGCAATCGTATCTCCAATTTCAAAATCCTCAATACCTGTAACTGCACAAATTTCACCAGCAGAAACTGAACTTACTTTTACTTTTCCTAAACCTTCAAAAACATGTAATTCTTTAATACGCATTTTCTTGATTGAGCCATCTGCTTTGCACAAGGCAATCTGCATATTTTCTTCTAAGGTTCCTCTTTCAACTCTCCCAACAGCTATTCTACCCACAAAAGAAGAGTAATCCAATGATGTAATTTGCATTTGAGGAGTACCTTCACTTGCTTTCGCTGCAGGAATATGCTCGACAATTGCATCTAATAAAGGTAAAATATTATCAGTTTGTTGTTTCCAATCCAAACTCATCCAGCCTTGCTTAGATGATCCGTATAAACAAGGAAAGTCTAATTGATTTTCAGTTGCATCAAGGTTAAACATTAAATCGAAAACCTGCTCATGCACTTCATCTGGTCGGCAATTTTCTTTATCTACTTTATTGACTACCACAATTGGTTTTAAGCCTAAGGAAATGGCTTTTGAAAGTACAAAACGCGTTTGTGGCATTGGGCCTCCAAATGCATCCACCAATAGAATTACACCATCTGCCATCCTTAAAACACGCTCTACCTCCCCTCCAAAGTCGGCGTGACCAGGGGTATCGATTATATTAATTTTTACATCATTGTATCGAACTGAAACGTTCTTGGAAACAATTGTAATTCCTCTTTCTCTTTCTAAATCATTATTGTCTAGGATTAGGTCACCAAATTCTTGGTTTTCTCTAAAAATTTTAGAGGCATGAATAATCTTGTCAACTAAGGTTGTTTTTCCGTGGTCAACGTGTGCAATAATGGCAATGTTACGTATGCTTTGCATAAATCTTTTGGATACGTTTGTCTCATTTGCCTAATGCTTTGGCAAATTAAGGTGCAAAGGTACGGATATTTTCCTTGAAAAGTACTATTTTGTTTACAATACTTTCGGCATCGATGCCACAAATTTTGTATAATTCTGATTGCTCTCCATGTTCGATGATTTCATCAGGAATGCCTAATCGGATAATAGGCTTAGTATATTGGTTGTCAATTGCAAATTCGGCTATAGCTGAACCAAATCCGCCTTTTAATGCAGAATCTTCTAAGGTTACAATTTGAGAATATTTTTCAAAAATGGAATGTAGAAGGGTTTCATCTAAAGGTTTTGCAAAGCGCATGTCGAACAGGGCCACTTCAATACCTTCTTTTTGTAATATTTCTCCCGCTTTTATAGCTTGGTTTCCTATATTTCCTAAACTTAAAATAGCAATTTCTTTTCCTTCCTTTAGTTGGATACCTTTTCCGATTTCTATTTCTTGAAATGGAGTTTTCCATACTGGCATAACCCCCTCACCTCTAGGATATCGAATCGTGATAGCTTGTCCCAATTCTTTGAATGTATCCAAAGAAGCAGTGTACATGATATTTCTTAGTTCTTCTTCATTTCTTGGAGCAAAGACAATCATGTTAGGTATACAACGCATATAGGAAATATCATAATTACCATGGTGGGTTGCACCATCTGCACCGGCGAGTCCTGCACGATCTAGGCAGAAAATGACAGGTAAATTTTGAATACAAACATCATGAATGACCTGATCGTATGCACGTTGCATGAAACTGGAATAGATATTACAAAAAACTGTTAAACCCTGTGTAGCTAAACCAGCAGAAAAGGTTACCGCATGTTGCTCAGCAATTCCTACATCAAAAGCTCGATCTGGCATTGCACGCATCATGATATTGAGGGATGAACCCGAGGGCATAGCGGGTGTAATGCCCATAATCTTAGGATTTTGTTCGGCAAGTTCTAATAAGGTATGCCCAAAAACATCTTGGTATTTGGGTGGTTGCGGGTCATCATATGTTTTCTTCTGTATTACCCCTGTTGTTTTATCAAATTTTCCTGGTGCATGCCAAAGTGTTTGATCTTTTTCTGCCAATGAATATCCTTTTCCTTTAGTTGTTATGCAATGCAATATTTTTGGACCAGGAATATCTTTTAGGTCTTTTAGAACAGTTACAAGATGTTCCACATCATGGCCATCAATTGGGCCAAAATATCTTAAATTAAATGATTCAAATAAATTACTTTGATTTAAAATAGAGGCTTTTAGTCCATTCTCAATTTTAGAAACAATCTCTTGGGCAGATTTTCCAAATTTTGACATTTTACCTAATAATTTCCACACATCATCCTTCATTTTATTGTAGGTATGCGAGGTTCGGATATCCGTTAGGTATTCCTTTAATGCACCCACATTTGGATCGATTGCCATGCAATTGTCGTTTAAGACAATTAATAAATTATTAGGGATATCTCCTGCATGATTCATCGCTTCAAATGCCATTCCGGCTGTCATCGAGCCGTCTCCAATGACTGCAATGTGTTGCCTTTCAAATTCTTTTTTGTAATTAGAAGCCACTGCCATGCCTAAAGCGGCAGAAATAGAAGTGGACGAATGGCCTACTCCAAAAGCATCAAATGGACTTTCTGCTCTTTTAGGGAAACCTGAAATACCACCAAGCAAACGATTGGTATGAAAAACTTCTCGCCTTCCTGTGAGTATTTTATGTCCATAGGCTTGATGCCCAACGTCCCATACTAATTGATCGTCTGGGGTATTAAATACAAAATGAAGAGCTACGGTTAGTTCGGTTACACCTAAGGAAGCACCAAAATGTCCACCATTTACAGAAACATTATCAATTATAAATTGGCGCAATTCTTGGCAAACATGAGGTAATTCCTTTGAGGCCAATTTTCTTAAATCGGCCGGCGAATTGATTTTACCCAATATTGGTCCTGGTTCAAATTGCATACGGTTCTGTTTGTTGATAATTTACAAATGTAAAAAATCTTTTTCTCTAATTGTTTTTTTGACTTGCTTTAAAAAGTCTTCTTTTTTCAAATTTATTCAAGCTGTCGTATCCTGATTTTGAAATTTTATCTAAAATTTCATTTAATTCATCTTCCTCTATTTCAGATTCCTCTTGTTCCGCATGTGGATAGTATTCTGATTTTAAACTACCTATGTAGCTTACAACTTTAGGTCTTTCTGTTTGATGAATTATCCATTTTTTTCTGAAATTTAATCCAAATAAATAACCCATTAAGGCTCCACCCAAATGTGCAATATTTCCACCGGCATTACCTCCCGTGGTTTCAATGAACGACCAGATGACATAAAAAATGGATATGTATTTAATGGGAATCATTCCAAAAAAGAAAAGAGACACTCTGTAATTTGGACGAATGGTTGCCGCAGCAACTACGATCGCATAAATGGAGGCGGAGGCGCCGTTTAAAAGGGCAGGTCCTCTCATAATAAAGTATGAAAGACTATTTGATACTAACAAATAGGCAATTCCTCCTGCTATCCCCCCTAAAAAATACAATTTAACAACTTGTTTTTCCCCTGTAAAATCACTCAAAATGGTTCCAAACCAATACAAAATTGCCATGTTAAAAAGTAGATGGAAAATTTCAGCATGAACGAAAAAATAGCTAATAAAAGTCCATGGCTTGTAATAGGCAAATGTATATTGATTGGATAGCGAAATCCAATTAAAAAGTGTATTGTATTTTAGGGAGTCATTCCCGAGAATAAATATTACTTTGGTGGCAATAATAGCCATGAAAATGATACAATTGGTTATGATAATTTTCATCAAACCTTTTTGAGGATGAGTGAAAATTGATTTGATATCATTCCAAATGTCGTCCATTTCAATAAAAATTATTGCGTTTGGTTCCCCAAAATTTTAATAAAATCACTGCAAAAATCATACCTCCAATATGTGCAAAATGAGCGACATTATCCCCTGTATTTTTTTCGATTCCTGAATACATTTCATATAATCCATATAATGTCACAAACCATTTGGCTTTTATGGCAATGGGAAAAGGAAACAAATACATCTCAGAGTTTGGAAATAAATAGCCAAAGGCCATGATGATTCCAAAAATAGCTCCTGAAGCCCCGCCAAGGATGGAGGAACTTACAATCTCTTGATAATTTTGTTGGACAAGCGAAATATTGATTAGTCCACCAGGCACAGAGATTTTGCCGTATTTTAACCAATAATCTGTCAAATTAATTGCATTTGGATCATCAAGTACTATTCGTGTTGCTCTTCTAAGATCTGAAAAATCAACATAGTACTGAATACCCATGTATAAAAGTCCGGCACCAACCCCACAGAAGAAGTAGAAAAAGGTAAATCGTTGCTTGCCCCAAATACGTTCGAGCAGACTACCAAACATGAATAAACCAAACATGTTACTGATAAGATGCATCAGTGAGGAATGAATAAATAAATAGGTAATTATCTGGTAAAAATGAAAATCTTTAGATTCAAAATAATGCAAAGCAAGCATCTCAGGCGATAGTAAACCTATGGATGTTAAAAGATAAACCAAGATATTTATACCCAGTAATTTTTTTACAGTTGGTGTCAGTTGTTGAAGCATTTTATTCCTCGTAACCCCAGTCGGTTAAGTTTTTTAAATCCTTTACTAATAAGCCCATTTCTTTGAAATACGCACGTATTTCATCTACTTTTTCATAATTTTTATTGAATTTAAAATCCTTGTATAAATTCAATAAGCCATTAGATAAAGCATCCCAATTTTCATTTTTTTCTTCAACTAATCCTAAAACCTCTTCCATAAAATTAAGGTAATTGGTTTTAAGTATATCAAATCCTTCTTTCCCTAATTGTTCGAAGCCAAGCTGACCTGTGTAAAGTTGATTAATTTTTTTCAATAAATTAAATAATTGAGCAATTCCAATCGCTGTATTTAAATCATCATTCATCCCCTCATAAAATCCAGTAACTGCCTTTTTAACTTCCTCTACATGTTTTTCGTCAATGGCTTCTATTACATTAGTTGGAAATTCCATTCCACGAATAATTTTTAGTCCATTGGCTAATCTTTTATAACCCTTTTGAGCAGCTTTAAGGGCTTCGTTTGAGAAATCAAGGGTACTTCTATATTGGGATTGCAACATGAAAAAACGTACTGTCATTGGACTATAAGGCTGTTCCAATAAAGGATGAGAGCCAGCTATTAGCTCTGAAGGCAAAAATGAATTTCCAAGTGATTTACTCATTTTTTGACCATTCACAGTTAGCATATTGGTATGCATCCAATACTTAACAGGTGACCTGTCATAGGCTCCTTTGGCTTGTGCTATTTCACATTCATGATGTGGAAATTTTAAATCCATTCCACCCCCATGTATATCAAATTGGTCTCCAAGGTATTTATGACTCATACATGTACATTCTAAGTGCCATCCAGGGAATCCATTTCCCCAAGGGGATGGCCATCGCATGATATGTTCGGGAGAGGCATTTTTCCAAAGAGCAAAATCTAGTGGATTTCTTTTTTCTCCAATGCCATCTAATTCACGTGTTTCGGTTAATAAATCTTCCAAGATGCGACCCGAAAGTTTACCATAATCGCCTCCATTTTTATTATAAGCTTCAATGTCGAAATACACAGAACCATTTGATTCATAGGCTAGACCTTTCTCTAATAAGATTTTGGTAGTTTCAATTTGTTCGACGATATGACCAGTTGCGGTAGGTTCTATACTTGGAGGTAATAGATTAAAAGTTCTTAAAACGCTGTGGAAATCATTGGTGTAACGGTAGACGATTTCCATCGGTTCTAATTTTTCTAATTTGGCCATTTTCCCAATTTTGTCTTCCCCTTCATCTCCATCCCCAACTAAATGACCTACATCAGTAATATTCCTAACATATCGAACCTTATATCCAATGTGACTTAAATATCGATAAAGGATATCAAAAGAGGTAAAAGTTCTTAAATTACCTAAATGTACATAATTGTAAACGGTTGGTCCACAAACGTACATCCCAACATGCGGGGCATTTAAAGGTTGAAATAGTTCTTTCTCTCTACTTAATGTATTGTAAATCTTTAACGCTTGCATCGTATATTTTAAACCTTATGCCGAATTTGGACTTAAAGGAATTAAAATTACTGCATTCTTTTTATGTTGCCAAAAAATCAGCAGATAATCACTTATCTTTGTTGTATTATTCTCAGGTATGCGACTACAAGAAATCGGCGAAAATAAAAAACTTCAAAAGCAATTCTTAGAATTCCCTGTTCATTTGTATGCAAATGATGCCAATTGGATTCGTCCATTAGATAATGATATTCAATCCATATTCAACCCGCTTAAAAATCCTCATCTGAAAAAAGGGGAAGCCATTAGATGGTTATTACTCAATGAAAGGGAGGAGGTGATTGGTCGAGTTGCTGCATTTCATGATGGAAAAGAAGCGAAGGAAGGAGAAATTACCGTGGGAGGGATGGGTTTTTTTGAATGTATTGAAGATGAGCAGGCTGCTTTTTTATTGTTTGATGCTTGTAAAAATTGGCTTAAACAGAGAGGATTTGAGGCAATGGATGGTCCGATTAATTTTGGTGAGCGAGATAGCTTTTGGGGATTAATGGTAAAAGGTTGGGAATTTGAACCTACTTATAAAATGCCTTGGACCAAAGAATATTATATTCGTTTTTTTGAAAATTATGGTTTCAAAGATTATTTCCAGCAATTAGTTTATGTCTCTTCTATTCGAAATCCTAATGTATCTGATGCTGTGGAAGAAAAAGCAAGAAGAATCTTTGAAAATCCAGAATATTCTTTTCGACACATTGAGAAGTCTAATTTGGCCAAGTATGCAGAAGATTTTAGAATAATTTTTAATGCAGCATGGGCTAAATTTCCTGGTGTAAAAGAAATGAGTTCAGAACAGGCACAAAATTTAGTCAAAAAAATGAAGCCGATCATTGATGAACAATTGTTGTGGTTTGCTTATACGGAAGAAGGTGCTCCTGTTGCCTTTTTTATTGTTATACCAGATTTAAATCAAATCATTAAACATTTAAATGGAAAGTTAAATGTTTTCGGAATGATTAAGTTTTTGTTATTGAAATCAAAAGGTGTTTTAACTCGAGCTTGTGGAGTTATTTTTGGAGTTGTACCAGAGCACCAAGGCAAAGGAGTAGAGTCAGCCATCGCATTACGTTTTCGTCAGGTAGCACGTGAAGACCCTTTTTATCCTTATGAAACGATGGATATGAATTGGATTGGTGATTTTAATCCTAAAATGTTACGATTTGTTTCACAATTAGGAGCCACTAACGACAAAACATATATTACATATCGATTATTGTTCAACCCCAACCAGGCATTTGAACGTTGCCCACGTGTTGGTTAATTTTATTTCTATGAGTTTATTATCTATTGGTACAGTTGCTTTTGATGCTTTAGAAACGCCTTATGGTAAAACCGATAAAATTATCGGAGGTTCATGTACTTACATAGCTTTGTCAGCTTCTTTTTTTCTACCTAGAGTAAACGTCGTTGCCGTGGTTGGTGATGATTTTCCTCAAAGCTACATGGACATGCTACAATCAAAAAACATCAATTTAGAGGGCTTGCAAATCAAAAATGGTGAAAAATCTTTCTTTTGGGCAGGTAAGTACCATAATAACATGAATGATCGTGATACTTTAGTGACTGAACTAAATGTGTTAGCAGATTTTCAGCCAAGTGTTCCAGAAAGTTACCAGGATTGTCAATATTTAATGCTAGGGAATTTAACCCCTCAGGTCCAAATTGATGCAATTAATGGTTTGAAAAATCGCCCAAAATTAATTGTCATGGATACCATGAATTTTTGGATGAACGTTGCAATGGATGATTTGAAACGTGTTTTAAAGATGGTTGATGTTTTATGTATCAATGATGAGGAGGCGCGACAATTATCCGAACAATACTCTTTAAAAGTTGCCGCTCGTTTGATCATGGAAATGGGGCCTAAAACATTAATCATTAAAAAAGGGGAACATGGAGCCCTGCTCTTCCAGGAAGATAAAATGTTTTATTGTCCGGCCTTGCCATTAGAGGATGTATTTGATCCGACAGGTGCTGGTGATACTTTTGTAGGTGGCTTTATCGGTTATTTGGCTAAAACAGATGATATCAGTTTCGAAAATATGAGAAAAGCGGTGGTTTATGGGTCTGCTATGGCATCTTTCTGCGTAGAAAAATTTGGAACGGAGCGCTTATTTGAGATAAGTGAATCAGAGTTAAATGGCAGAGTGAATGAATTTAAAGAGTTGGCTAAATTTTAGCCAACTCGAACATCTAGCATTTCGTCTAATTGCAAATATTGATTTGCCAATTGATGGATATCTTCTTTGGTACAATCTAAAATTTGTTGTTGGAAGTCATCATAGAAATGTGTTGAAAGATTTTCTAGGCATAAAATTTTAACCTTTTCTGATATTTCAAAGGCTTGGGTTAACTCACCAATGAAACTTCCCAATAAATAATTTTTAACTAATTGTAGTTCATCATCACTTACTATTTCATTTTGTAGTAAATGAATTTCCTTTCGAATTTCATCAATTGTTTGATTGGTATTTTCTTTTTTCACATCCGTTCCCACTACCCAATAGGCTCCTCGTTGAAGGGCAACATTAGAGGATGAAATTCCATAAGTAAAACCCTTGTCTTCTCGTATATTCTTTTGTAATCGAGAACCGAAAAATCCGCCCAATAAGGTGTTTAGTACCGTAAATTTAAAGTAATCTGGATTATTTCTTGTTAGTCCAATTATTCCAAACCGAATGGATGTTTGTAAAGCATTTGGTTTTTCTTGGTAAAATTTTTTGCTAGGACCGGTTTTAAGACTAGGGACTTGTTTAGCTTGAAAATGTTCTATTTGAATTTGTCCAATTGTTTGGTTTACTAATTGAATCTCATGGTCTGAAATTTTACCTGAAATAATGACTATTGGTTGCTGCTTTTTCCAACGTTCGTTATAAAAAGACCATAAATCATCATGACTTATTTTTCGAAGAATTTGTTCATTTGAAATCCTTCCATAGGGATCATTTTCAAAAATGTGTTGTCTAAAATACTGATTTGCTGCAAAGGAAGTTTTCTCCCAATTATGTTTATTTTTTTGAATCTCTATGTTCAATTCTTGTTCAAAATCTTTTGGATTAATTACGCTATCTTGAATGATATCTATTACCAGTGGCAAAAGATTGGGCAAGTGTTTGCAAAGGCTGTAAACAGTGATAGAAGCAGAGTCTAAATTATTTTGAATATCCCAATAGGCACCATAAAAATCAAAAGCTTCATTTAATTCAAGTGAATTTAAAGTTTGGGTTCCTCTTTTTAGCATTTGAGCAGTTAATCCAGAAACGCCAGCTTTATCAGAATGAATAGCTCCTGCAGGGAATATCAACTCTAGTTTGAAGACATTTTGATCTCCTAAAGAAATACAATAAGTTTCTATTCCATTTTTTAAAATGTGTTTGCTAGGAGTAGGAAATTTGATTTGCTCCAATGGATAAGACGCTGGTGCAATTTTTCTGTTGAGGGTCATAGCTTATAAAAAGCAAATGACACCTCATGGGTGTCATTTGAACTAACTAAAATTCTGTTAATTATTTAGCAACATTTCTACTAATATCTCCTACAAGTGAAATTCTCAAAGTATTAGCTAATGGACTTGAGGATTCTGTAGGTAGAATATATGAAAAATCTAAATGATATTTTTGATCAATTTTAAGACCCAAACCAGTTGTGAAATAATTTCTATTTCCTTTTGCCTTATCTTCATGAAAATAACCAGCTCTTAAAGAAATAAGTTTATTTAAATTAAGGTCGGCACCTATCGATGTTGAAATTTCTCTCAACTCTTCTCCGAAACCATCTGGAGCATCAAATAAAGATGAGAAAATACCTCCAATAGCTGTAACATCTTTCAAATTGGATCCATTATTCGCATCTGGAGTAGGAACCATTAATTTATTGAAATCCAAGTATAAGGTAAAGCTTGACTCAGCACTGATATTTTTACTTGTGGCTAAACCAAATCTCAAATTAGTAGGTATAAAACTTTTGTCATTTGCACCATAGGATACCTTACCTGAGATATTTGATAAATTGATACCATATGATGTTCTCCATTTATTTCCTTCAGATTCTTTCGCGGCCCAATACATACCCAAATCAGCAGCAACTGTTTGAGCTGTAATGACTGTTGTAGCTACTAAAGGAGAAGAATTAATGTATTTTAAATTTACACCTAATGAGAATCTTTTACTCATTTGCTGCGAAATACTTCCTGTTAACACATACTCTTTTGAAGGATAAGTCCCCAAAAAATTACCAGAATTACCTGTAGAACTAATAGTTCCTAAATCAAAATAATTTAAAGAAAATCCATAAACCTGATTTTTGGTTTTTGATTTGGTAAAACCAGAAATATTGTAATAGGCCATGTCGTTTGTAATATTTCTCAACCAAGGATTATAGGACAGATTAAATCCTAAATCACTTTTTGTGAAGCCTAATTTGGCTGGATTCCAATAGATTGAATTTACGTCTGATGGACCTGCCACACCAGCATCTCCTAAAGAGGCACCTTTTTGATCAGGTGTTAATAGGGCAGAAAGCATGGTTGCCACAGGAACTCTATCTTGGCCAAGAATGTTTTGTGCCATGATCCCTTTGGTTGATAAACAAATTATCAAGAATGAGAACAATAATTTAGTGTAAGTGGATTTCATCATTTTTATAACCATTTGAGAGAGTATTTGACATAAATACAAAGTATTTTCAAAGATAAGTAAAATAAAATAAAATTTATAATTTTTAAAAAATCTTTAGTGACAATATCATAAACCTGAAATTAATTTAGAAACGTATGTTTTTGAAGAACGATTAATTGGGTCAAATATTTCAAAAACAAGTAAATATTGATTGTTTTTCACAAGACCTGCCATTGGTAAGCTTATGGACTTTTCTGTCAATCCTCCCTCAAAATGTTTGACTAATTGCCCATTTAAATTATAAACTCTTGCCTGGTAATTATAGCTTGTCCAATTGTTTAGCTCCTTAAATTCAATATTAATTTGGTCAATAAATGGATTTGGATAAACCAAAAGGATACTTTGAATTTTTGGATCAAGGCTAATCTTAAAAGTCTTTTCTGTGACATTTTGGAGTAAATCACAAACATGAAATTGGATTGTATTTGTTTGCAAATCAAGTAATTGAGGGTCAATTAATAGACTCCAATTTTTGTCATTTTTAAACGATGTTACCAGGTGCTGGATAGGAATTTCAAGCGATTCATTAATTAAAATGCTAGATTTTTTTCCTAAAGCATCTAAAAAACCAAGCCCAGATGAATCTGAAATAACAAAACGATTATTGTCAATTAAATCTTGTTGAATGATGGGGCCATTTTTATCACCATTCAATTGGGATAATTCGGAAACTTGATTTTCATAGAATCCCCATCGTTTTCCTGAGTTTGAAATTCCATGGAATCGATAATGGATTTTGTTGGTTTTTTGTTGTAAAACAGGAGGAATTACGACATTTGTTGAACCATTTAATAAATTTAAATCCTTTTGGTAAATGATTTGATCAGATGGTTTGAATGAAATTTTGGGGCTTTTAGTTCCTACTGTTTCTATGTTTTCTTTAACTGCAAATAATTGTAAACTTCCATCTATCGTTTCAGATGTATTATTTTGAATCTTTATGTTTTGTGTTTTCCCCCAACTAACATTTTCACCTTTTATGTCGATTTTGTTGCCTGTCCATGGTAAGCTACAGCTGGGATCTCCCAATAAAACAATGTTTCTATTTCCAATTCCAACATTTCCTTTATTTTTTACATCTCTCACTAAATCTCCTAATCGGTAATTCGAATTATAGATATTTTGTAATAAAATGGAATAAAAATTTTTACCAAATACATAATTATTACTTTGAAAAACGGGCCTGCTTGTCCCAATGATAGCCTGTGCACCTCCTCTATCAGAGCCAATCAAGACCTCAGAACCTGAAAGAATATAAGGGTTATCAAATTTAGCAAATTGACAAGTGGCCGTAAGTAGAATTGGTAAATTGGAAGAATTGGTAAGACTCAGGATATCATTAGTAGTTAAAATTTTTTCATCTGTCCAACCACTTTCTGATCCATGACCCATAAAATGAATAAAACCAGCTTCTTTATTAAAGAGTGATTGAATCTTTTTTTGAACCTCTGGACTGGTATACAGGCCATTTGAGGCTTTCATTGGATAGGCATCTAGGTATAGCTTTTGGATTAAAAATTGAGGTGCATTGGTCTCTAATTGTTTCGAAAAATCCTCTGCATCGAGCAGGTGAATATTGTTATCTTCGTCATCTGCAATTAACGCTATGTTTGAATTTTTATCAGAAATATTTTGGGCTTGGATTACTTTATTGACCATTAATTCGGCCTCCTGAATAGTTTTAGCAGGAATTCTCCCAATGGATAATTCGATCTCATATTTTTTATTCAAATTTATATCCCAATCGCCTAAAGTATCACCTAAAATCCCATAATAATCGTCGCTAGCATATGAATTTAACGGAAATAATGATTCTTCACTTTCATAGGTTGGTATAAATTGAATAGCTTTATCTGTACCCAATAAGTTGTTTTTTCCTTTGATATCGACATTTGCATCACTTAAAAGTACCAAATAGTTTAATTTACTTTTTAAATTTATTTTTTGATGGTACAGGTAAGATTTAATTCCTGGTAAACTCATTTTCCCACTGCCAAATTCGGTTAATATGTTTTCCAAACTTCTGATTTCACTTGGAATTTTTTGTTGGTTTTTAAAGGTTGCTAATTTTTTAGCAGCATTTTCAAATGCCTTGGGATAGATGATTAATAATTCTGTTTGAGCGGATAAATTGTTACGAAAGGTTTGTATTTTTTCTACAAAAATTGGCTCATAAGCCAATTTTGAATCAGCCATCAAAAGTTTACTTTTGACTGGCTTTTGAATAACTATTTTTTCATTCGAAATGGACAATAGTTCAAATTGATTGATTTCATTAAATAGCCATGCTTGGGTATCTTTATTTAGATTGGCTATTTGAATAATTTTAGCATTTTCATTTGCCAAATGATTTGGCCATTCTAACCAACTATTTTCTGAACCCTTTACAATTCTTGGATATAGTAAGGCATTTTTTCCGATGCAGGCAGAACCAATTTTTGAAAGGTATTGGAATTGAATTTCTAATTTCTCATTTTCTTTTGGTGCATTGAATTCAAGTTCAATTAGTTTCTGGTCAGCCTTTCGGTCATATCTATCTCCAGAAATTGCATTGAAAGAAATTGTTTTGGAGAAAGAGGGACTTTTGATTAGAATTTGAGAATCTTGAATTGAAGAAGCATATAATTTAGTTTTGAAATAAGATGAAGCACCAGGGTACAGATCCTTTAATTGAAATGATATTATTTTGCTTTCATTTGAATAAATGGGCTCGCTTACCCACAGTTGACCGGATTGTAGGTAGTTGTATTTTTCCTCATCTAAAATTAGCTCTTGGAAAGCGAATGATTCATTTTTACCTTCTAGATTAAGCACTTTCTCATTTACAAATATGCTTTTCTCATTTCCAAAATGTAACAGACAAAAAGTTGAATCAGATTGTTGTGTGATGCTTGCTTTTACAGGAAAAAATAGTTTATCCGAAGGATCAAATTTTAAATCCTCCAATCCTATACCTTTGGTAGGAATCTGTATTAACTGATTTAATTTTTCAGGATGTAACTGCCATTGTAAAGTATCTCTGATACCTCTTATATCTTGGTAAATAGCAATTTTCTCAACATCAATAGAAGAAGGATTTAGTTTGTTTTTAAGTAACCAGTCATACGTAAGCACTTGTAATCCCTCTTTTGGAATATATGTTTTAATCCATGTTCCATTTGAAAAATCTTGCGCAATGATAGACTGCCCAAGGAGAAATAGGCAGATTAGAGAACCCAGGAATTTATGTTTCTGAAATTTCCGGTAATACATTTGCATTTTTTGAAACAAGGTATTTTTTTCCTGTAATAGGATCAATGCAAAAGTAACGTGTTCTATTGAGTTTTTGTTTGATAAGACGAAGGTTTTTAATCCAAAATGCTGAATTTTCAGGTAAATTTTTTAGCAAGATAAATTGACTAATTGGATCATAGGATTTGAGGGCTTCTACTAAAGGAGCATAAGAAGCAGAAGAGGCAGCCGGATTTTTCAAATAGGTAGTTAAAACTTGAATTAATTCCTTGGGTAAAAGATCTTCATCTAGAAGGGGATCAAATAATTCTTTGAAATTTTTCTTCCATTCTATTCCATGTGGTTGAACTTTATTTTTGTAGGTAAGGAATGTCAACAAATGTGCTACCTCATGCAAATAGGTAACTAAAAATGCATAAGGATTTAGGTTATGATTGACCGTAATGGTATGTCCTACTTTTGGTTGGAATCGGTAATCACCATATTTCGAATGTCGTGATTTACTGACAATGAATTTGAATTGGTATTCATCCCAAAGATGAAAACAATATTCAGCAACTTTAGCTGGGAAATGATCGAAAAAGGAAGAAATAGGCTTGCTTTTCATAGCACATAAAAAAAGTCCTTCGTAAACGAAGGACTTTTTTCTCGAATTCGTAATGAATTACTTTGCAGCAGCAGTATCAGCAGCAGCAGTATCAGCAGCAGCAGTATCTACAGCAGCAGCTGCAGTATCAACAGCTACAGTATCAGCAGCAGCTTCAGTTTTCTTCTCACCACAAGAAGCTAAAGTAACCATTCCAGCAACGAATGCTAAAGCGAATAATTTTTTCATTTTTGTAATATTTTAAGGTT
>JACCDK010561180.1_pt1 | contig 23791 bp, 16 predicted proteins | sample 7445871 | NCBI WGS metagenome assembly JACCDK01 (sample SAMN15323436, study PRJNA562643) | freshwater metagenome | isolation source: river surface water | place: USA:Blue River Watershed | collected 2017-08-15 | reverse complement strand
GACATGTTAAATTGGGTCAGTTCTTGGTCCACAATAAAATGCTGGAAATTGGCTTGCACCGGAAAGTGATAACGGAACCCCACGCCATCATCAAATACCCGGAAGATTAAATCTACGAGAACGCCATTGCTGGAAGTATGTAAAATCAATTCATTGTATTGATTGGTAATCTCTTTGACCTCGCCCCATATCGGTTTCCAACTGGAGGAGACGGAAGATGAATCGATGCTGTTGACCGAAAACTTCTTTAATTCCAGCGCTGGTTTTTTCAGTACAAAACCTACGCTTGAATTTGAGATAACCTCTTTCCCCTTCATCAGAACTTGATAGGCTAAATAACCTTCTGGTGTTTTGATTGTACTTAATTGGATTGACTTATTGGGAGAACTTATAGTAGAAACTTGCTGGGCGGAACTAGAAAAGGGGAGTATTGCCAAGAGTAGGCAAAACAATTGCTTCAACATACGTGTTTATTTAGGGTTATCAAAATTAGCCAAATCTTTCTTCATGCCCAATTTTGATAATTTGTAAATTCCTGCGTAAATCGCAGAATCAATTTTAAACCGATGCTTGAAAATTTGATCAACTACTTTTCTGCGATCCCAAGTGCTCATCGTGCGTTGATATTGGCTGGCGGAATCACTTTTTTCTGGATTATTGAAGGAGGAATTCCTTTATTTCGTTTTGGATATAATAAATGGAAACATTCCGGTATTAATTTATTCTTCACCCTGACCACCATTGTCATCAATTTTGCCTTTGCGACAGCCATTGTGCGTGCAAGTGATTGGGCGATTGCAAATGAGTTTGGTTTGTTACCAAGATTAGGCCTTGGGGCATGGCCTCAATTAATGGTAGGGCTATTACTTTTGGATCTTGTGGGAGCGTATTTAATCCATTGGATAGAACATAAGATCAAGGTTTTGTGGAAATTTCACATGGTTCACCATGCAGATACCATGGTAGATACGACCACCGCGAATCGTCACCACCCGGGAGAGAGTGTATTTCGTGCCATATTTACGATTTTGGGTGTTTTAATTTGTGGCGCACCAATGTGGTTGGTGATGTTGTACCAAAGTATTAGTGCCCTGCTTTCGCAATTCAATCATGCAAATATTCGCCTACCCAAAGGACTTGATCAGGCTATCTCGTGGTTCATCGTGTCTCCCAATATGCATAAAATCCACCACCACGTGGAGCGCCCACAAACGGATTCCAACTATGGAAATATTTTTTCAATCTGGGATCGTTTGTTTGGAACCTTCAACGCGACACCGATTGAACAAATTCGCTATGGATTGGATGTGTTGCCGGATGAAACAGCAGGGAATTTTGGATTTCAGTTGGGAGTACCATTTAATCCTAAAATCAAAACGGACGATTAGGACCTAGAACATAATGATTTTTTTATTTTGTCCTGAATTTTGAAAACAGGACATACATTTTAACGCATCTGGGAGAATAAAAGCTGTACGGAGGCGCTTTATTTACGGATTTCGCAAATCTGGACATTCGAGGCCTATTCGCTGGCCAACCACAAATTTGTTTTATTGATTAACAATCAATTAAATTTGTTTCAAAAGAGTTATACTTTATCCTAACTCCGTATTCTAAATTATCAACACAATGATTAAAAAATCTGCTCAGATTTTTTTAAAGCCTATGTACGCAGGCTTTAATTACACACAGCAAACTTTCCAACATTTCGAACCTCTTTCTTACATAGAAAAAGCGTTTCGTTCACAGGTTAAATTGATGACTGCTTTTTTCATGGCAGTTCTTTTGACCTTGACAGTAACTGAAAGTCAGGCTCAATTCAATTTATCTGTTTCCTTTAACGATGGATTTGTTGGTGATAACACAGCAAACAATAAATCTACCAATGCAACATTACTCTCTTCGAGAGGTTGGACGTTAGCTCAATTCACTCAAAATTCCAGTGCATCAATTTTTACTGCACAGGGAAATGATATTATCGGTAATGTAGTATTAAAGGATTTTGGTGGAACTATTCACACGATACCTGGATTCATCAAATGGCGCTCTCCGAGTGGAAATAACCCTAATACGTTGGTTTTCTCCCCTGATCCATCATATTCCCAAGCCTTGTCTGTATCGGGTGGTGGTACCTACACAATTAATTCCACGAAATACATCGGTCTAACATTTAATGGTAACTCCGTTCCTCTAGTTTCTGGTGTGGTAGATGGTAATGCAGCGACTCAAGGATTGCTTGATGCGTTAAACAACTATCTAGCAGCATCTCCCAAATTAAGCATCAACGATGTCAGTGTCAACGAATCTGCCGGAACCGCAACTTTCACTGTAAGTTTATCGGCTAGTTCTGCCTCAGCAATTACTGTGGATTTCGCAACATCGAATGTTTCTGCTACCAGCACAGATTACACGACTACCAGCGGAACCTTAACATTTGCAGCCAATACAACGGCCGCTCAAACCATTACGGTTCCGATTTTGGATGATGCGACGTTTGAGAGCACGGAAACGTTCAGGGTCGTTCTTTCCAATTCTGTCAATGCCGCGATTTCAGATAATACGGGTATTGGTACAATTACAGATAACGATACCCCTATCAACCCTACAGTTGTTGCCTCAGGAGGTTTATCCGCCTTTACTACTTGCGCGGGGACAGCTTCAGCCACCCAATCATTTGATGTTTCAGGTAGTTTATTGACCAATGACATGGTCATCACAGCCCCTACAGGTTATGAAATTTCACTGGCGGCTAATTCAGGATTTCAAACTTCACTAACATTGACCCCGGTATCCGGAACAGTTTCTGCGACCACAATTTACGTTCGCTTGAGCAGTTCTGCATCAAATGCTGCCTCGGGCAATATTACGGTTGCGTCTACCGGAGCTACAACGGAAAACGTTGCAACGGGCACGGCTGTCGTAAATGCCTTGCCAACTGTGACGGGTACCACGGGAGGATCTAACGTTGGAGCAGGAACTGTCAATCTTTCAGGAACCGCATCTTCGGGAGCTACGTTAGATTGGTATGCGGCAGCAAGTGGTGGTTCTGTCTTATCGACCGGACTTTCTTTTACGACGCCAAGTATTTCTACGACAACGACCTATTATGTAGGCGCGCGCAATACAACTACAGGTTGCATCTCTGCGGCTAGAACGGCCGTAGTTGCAACGATTACCATTGCAGATTCAGATGGGGATGGTGTCACTGACGCCCAAGAGCTAATCGATGGTACAGATCCTAACAATGGCTGTAGCTATAAACTTAGCAGTCAAGTATTCGCGAATACATCCAATGCTTGGCGTATTGCGGATTGTGATGGCGACGGAAATCCCAACGGAACAGACTCTGGCCCATTAAACTATTGTCAAGATGGTTCGGGTGCTGTGCCTTCGCCTGGTACTCCAGCTTATGAATTTTACCGTGATGGTGATTGTGACGGAGATCAAATTCCAAACGGCTTAGAGTGTAACAACGGTTCTGGTAGATGTGAAGATTTTGATCGCGATGGTGTTCCTGATTATTTGGATAATGATTCGGATAACGATGGTATCTTAGACTTTTTTGAAAAATACATCGACTCAGATGGCGATGGTCGCATGAACTATGTTGACATCGATTCAGATAATGATGGTATCCTTGATATTCGTGAAACAAGAGCCGATTTCGATGGTGATGGTACGCCAAATTACCTGGATATTGACAGCGATGGCGATACAATCTTGGATAGCTTCGAAGGTTTAGTGAAATTCCGCAATCAAACGGATTCAAACAACAACGGCCGTGTGGATTGTACAATTGATGCCAACGCGAACGGTTTGATGGATTGTGTAGAAACAGCCATGGGGGGTAAATCCCTTGAGGTTCCGGATACAGATGCGGATGGTCGTGTTGACTTTTTGGAATTTGATTCAGATAATGATGGCATCAACGATAACGTTGAATTACGCGGAGATCCCGATGGAGATAATTTGCCGAACTACCGCGACCTAGATAGCGATGGCGATCGATTGGCCGACCAATTTGAAGGCTCGAGAGACCAAGATGGTGATGGAACGCCTAATTATTTGGATTTAGACAGTGATGGCGATGGTATTTTAGATCGCATTGAAGGTCCGACCGCTTGTGTGACTTGTACAGACCGCATTGACAATAATGAAGACGGATTGGATGATCGTTCTCAATTTTCGACAAATCCTTGGGCAGTCGACACAGACAAAGACGGAACCCCTGATTTCTTAGAAACAGATTCAGATAATGACGGAATTCCGGATGCAGTAGAGGCAGGATCAGATCCTTTGAATCCTGTGGATACCGATAAGGATGGCACCCCAGACTTTAGAGATTTAGATTCGGACAACGATAGTATTCCTGATTCCATTGAAGCAGGTTCAGATCCAGCGGTTCCAGTCGATACAGACAAAGATGGTATCGCAGACTTTAGAGACTTAGATTCAGATAACGATGGAATCACGGATACCATCGAAGCAGGAACAGATCCAACCAAGCCATTAGATACGGATGGAGATGGAATCTTTGATTTCCGTGAGACGGATAGTGACAATGATGGCATTTCAGATAATACGGAGAAGGGGCCAACATCCACGCCGGTCGATACGGATCGAGATGGATTGCCAGATTACCGAGATATCGATTCAGATAATGACGGAATTACAGATAATATCGAAAAAGGCCCAACGGCCACGCCGGTTGATACGGATGCAGATGGTACCCCTGATTTCAGAGACTTGGATTCAGATAATGACGGTATCTCAGACAACATTGAGAAAGGTCCATCTGCTACACCAGTCGATACAGATGGGGATGGAACAGCTGATTTCCGTGATTTAGATTCGGATAATGATGGAATTACCGACAACACGGAGAAGGGTCCTAGTGCAACACCAATCGATACGGATGGTGATGGTGTAGCCGACTTCCGTGATACGGACAGTGATAATGACGGTATTTCAGACAACATAGAGAAGGGTCCAAGCGCGACCCCAATCGATACAGATGGAGATGGATTACCTGATTATCGTGATATAGATTCAGATAATGATACCATATCGGATAACATCGAGAAAGGTCCAACGGCAAGCCCGGTAGATACAGATAGAGATGGAACGGCCGATTACCGTGATTTAGATTCGGATAATGATGGAATTACCGATAGAATAGAGGCAGGACCCGATGCAAGAAATCCGGCGGATACGGATAAAGATTTAGTCTTTGACTTTAGAGATACTGATTCAGACAACGATGGTATTTTAGACCGCGATGAAGATAACATCAATATCGCCGGCTTGGCCGACTGCGATAAGGATGGTGTTCCAAACCGTCTGGATCCTGATAAATGTCCGACCTTTATTCCGCAAGGTATTTCACCTAACGGAGATGGGAAGAATGATACATTTATCATTCCAGGTATCTTGAATTCGCAGCCAAACACGGTGACAATCTTCAACCGTTGGGGTAATGTGGTTTATGAAAAAGACAATTACCAAAATGATTGGTATGGACAAACAGATCGTGCATTTGATTTGCTTGCAAGCGATGGATTGTTACCCGATGGAACGTACTATTACATTATCGATTTCAAGGGTAATAAATCAAATGTGAAGTCATTCATTTATGTGAATCGCTTGGAGAAGTAATCTGGATAGCCAATAAACAACGAACAAAGAAATAGCATGAAAGCACATATAAATTTTAATCAGAGAGTAGATCAATTTAAGTGGATCAAGGGTCTAGTGACCCTTGTTTCCCTTGTTTTGTTGAACATGATTTCGACATCAAGTTTTGGACAGATTGAGTCAATGTACTCGTCTTACCGCTTGAACCCACAGATTTTAAACCCAACGCATGCTGGGAGTGATTCCGTGAGTGATATCACCGTAATTAATCGCCAACAATGGTTAGGCATTGATGGAGCACCCATGACTTATGCAATCTCTGGGGACTTTAAATTCAAGCAGCAAAGTGGTATTGGATTTAACGCTATGTATGATCAAGCAGGTCCTGTTAAGGTAACGGCGATTAGCGGGGATTATGCTTATCACATTAAACTGAATGATACCTGGCGTTTTTCAGGAGGTATCCGTGCAGGTTTTTCAAACTTAAGTTTAGACTTTTCGGGCTTATCCTTGGTACACGATGGCGATGCTTTGTTTAGCGGTAGCCGTTCAACCGGATTAAGCTTTAATACAGGTTGGGGTTTGAAAATTAACAACGGGGATGGTTTTTTTGTTAGTCTATCTCAACCTCGTATGTTAAAATACGATCTTGGCAGTGGCGCTTACAAGGATGTCGCCTATTTTTATACCATGGTAGGAACGAAGTTAGCCATCAGCGAACAGGTCGTTTTATATCCAAGTGCCTTAATTCGTAGTGCCAAGGACGTTCCTTTGAGCTGGGATGCGAACGTGTATGCGCAATTAAATAAACGATTTGATGTGGGTGTCAACTACCGTTACCAAGACAGCTGGGGAGCGCGTTTAGGTCTTCAAGCATCGAAGAAGATTTACGTTGGTTATATCTACGAAATGCCAATCTCGGCATTCAGTAAAATGAGTGTACAGTCGCATGAGATTGCCCTCCGATATTCATTAACAAAATAATTCAAAGCCCCAGCGAACCTGGGGCTTTTTTATTGGATAACTATGTAGTTAATTAGGCCGAGGTCTTAAACCTAACCTCTAACCTCTTACCTCTTACCTCTTACCTCTAACCTCTTACCTCTAACCTCCTATTTGTAAAATCGCCACCGGACTTTTCACATGGATATCCTTATATTCAGGCTGTATTTCTCCCGTGTCTGGATTGAATCGGAATTGTTGAATGCGATTCTCCTCTTTGCAGGCCACATAAATTTTATTCCCGCTTATGTTAAATTGAAAATTGCGGGGGACTCGGCCGACAAGCACTTCTTGTAGGAATTTTATTCGGCCATTTGTTTCTATTTGATAAACCATCAAGGAATTTCGCGTAATGCGGTTGGAGGCCACAAGCCACTTCCCATTCGGAGAAATATGTATATCAGCGCTAGCTTTTGGCTTTTCGCTCGCCGATAGGTCTAAAATTTCCCGTTGGATGAATTCCCATTTCCCGCCATTGTTTGAATAGACATCGACGGTTCCACTTAATTCTCCGAGGACGTAAATCCATTTTTCATCACTCGAAAAAACGAAGTGGCGTGGACCCGTTCCTGCGGGGAAATCTGTTGTATGATATTCAGTCTCTACCAATCCATTCGATTTGAGACGGTAATGATAAATCTTATCCCCGCCTAAATCAGATACATGTAATTCGTTTTCATCATTTGATAATACAACCATATGGGCATGCGATGAAGCTTGTTGTGGATATTTTCCAGAGCTAACAAATGTTAATTTTTGACTGATTGGTTCGATTTTCCCTTCCTTCGTTTGAAAGATGGATACACTGCCCCCCATGTAGTTGGCTGTATAAAGAGTATGGCTTTTTGTTCGAAAATTAATGTGGCAAGGGGCATCACCCTCGGTGGCTTGTTGGCTTATTTTTTCCCAATTACCCTCAAGGTCTTTTTTGAAGCCGTAAACAGCCCCTTGATTTTGCACTTGTTCGGATACGGAGAATAGGTATTGTCCATCGGCCGTTAAGTATTGAAAAGAAGCCTGTGGAACATGAAGTTCCGTTTGCTTTTGACCGGAAGATGTTAGAATCATTTCGATGCCTTGATTGCCCTGCTGGGTATAAGAACCCACGATTAACGTATCTGACGATGGTTTAAAGAAGTTAATCAACGTACAAATGAGCATCAGCATAAATTGCTAGTTTAAGGAATACAATTGGCTTAAGCTTTGTACCCAGGATTGAAATAATTGGTTTTCAAGTTCGCAAGCAACTGCAGCATGTGTTTCCCAATCTGGGGAGAATTCAGCAAGTTGCGATTTCATTTCATTGAGATGGCCTACTTCCTCAACAATAATGGATTTCACTTGAATCTTCGATTGTTGGGCCGTCAATATCTCTTGGTAAATGGGATAGAGTTCATCTGCGCGAACTTCAATGGCATACGTTACTAACAAATAAGATGCCCATTTTAAGTCATAGCCGGATAATCCCAAGGTTTTTTTGATGTATTTACTGACCCAAACGTCCAGCATGTCCAAATAGTATTTAGAGGTCTGCGGGCTGATTAGCCAAGCATCTTCGTAATTCTCAAAACCTGTGGGTGCAAGTTTTGAAATTTGCTTTTTCAAATAATAGGCATGACGGTGTTCCTCGGCGGCATGCTTCAGGATAAGTAGGCTAACGTCTGTTTTTGACTCAAAGCGAGAAATCTTTTTAGCGCCCGTATTTTCCATAAAGGAAAGGGTATTGAGCCATTGCGCATGGGTAAATGGGTCCTTGGTGATTTGTTCAATGATGGGTTTCAAGTGTATGGACATGTAGCGGATTTAATTCTTGACAAAGATAAGTCCTATGTGCTGAAATGCGAACAATAAACTACATTTGAAGGAATTTTATCCTGCTGCTTATGTCAATTACTTATTTAGGGAACCCGCCCTTAACCACGAACGATTTCATCGATATTCTAAAGCGCTCTACCCTTGGGGAGCGTCGTCCGATGGATGACCTCGATGCGATGGATCAAATGTTTCGTCTGGGGAATTTATACATTGGGGCATTTGACGGATCAAAATTAGTAGGTCTCGCCCGGGTCATGACAGATTTTGTGTATACAAGTTATTTATCCGATTTAGCCGTCGATGAAATTTATCAGAAACAGGGGATTGGAAAGCAATTAATTCGAGAGGTACAAAAAGCATGCCCTCGTGCGCGAATCATTCTCATTTCCGCACCGGCAGCGGAGGGCTATTATCCTAAGATCGGCATGAAACACCACGCACATTGTTATCTGTTAGGGCCTCAGGATGAGTTAACGTAATATCACGAGCCGTTTTGAAAAGGAACGACCTGTAATTGATTTGAAGTTAATAAAGTAGTTGGCACTTATCCACGTGCTCGTATTGATGGCGATGTATTTCGTAGCCTTCAAGGTGTTTTTATAGACAAGTTTTCCAGCCATGTCGTAGATCTCTAACTCCCCATCCGCCATGTTTTCCCAATAAAGTTCAACTTGATTCGTGCTTGGGTTGGGGCTTAATCGAAAGTCGAAATTCAATTTATCAAGTGAAAACACAGGGATCGCGGAAAATCCAAAGGCACGCATACCCAATTTATTCTTGATGAAAGGGCCTTGGAAAGCATATTCACTTTTTCCTCCGATAAAATCTCGATTGTAATCAGGAAGGTATCCAATCACATTCCCTAAATAGTCTTGCGTAAACGTGATAATGACTTTATTCCCTGAGGCTTCAATTTGCTTAATGTAAGGCTCAAACGTTCCTAGGTTGATTGAATCCCAAAAAAAGTTCCGGGCCAACCTTCTTGTGACGCGATTCCCTTGGTTATCAAAGATGGTTGTATCCAGCGTAACGATTAAATCTTGTCCCTCATCAAATTCCAAAAACAGTTTATTGCGAGTTTGCTCCGATTCAAAATAGGCTCTTTTGATATTTGGACTCTCTATTTGTGGCGAATAAGACCTTTTGTACACATATTTGGAAATCAATCGAAATTGTTCCAACGCGGATTGCTGATATCCTTTAATTGAATAGTGAAGACGATCAAAACCTACCGTTCCTACCGTAGCAAATGATTTTACATACGGATTATTTGTATGCAATTGGCGGACAGTTTCTCTCAAAAGAGCGGCTTCTGAACATTGAAATTCAAAAACGTTTAGTTGGGGAGCAAAAACATACTGAGCAGAAGGGAAGTATTTTTTATACTTATCCAGCAGCTGATTAAGCTTTTTCGGCCATAGTAAAGCAAGTTCTTTATTCGCGGATTCATTTTCACCTTGTCGGTAAATGATTCCTTTCACATCGTTAATCACCCCGGATTTGAGTGCTTTGTAATACATAATATTTCCCCCGTCAATCGCCCCATCTATTTTTCCGTCAAGCTTCAAATGAAAATCGATGTAACTTCCTCCTGCGGCCGAATTAATCATCGCTACGGGAATATTTTCGGATTCAATGATTAGTCGGGCAATTTCTGCCGCAAATGGGCCAATCCGGTTAATTTGTTTCACAGAAACGTCATTGGGCACCGACCATAAAGTATCTGCCTTGTTGTATGGGCCATAATTATTGGGAGGCTGCACAAGTCCAAATGAGCGAACCCACTCTTTCATATAAACAGTTTCATCAATTCCCCCTGTCCAAGCATTGGATTGCCCCGTGACAAAAAAGACATCCCCCGCGACAATATTGTTGCGAGTAACAATTTTGACCGAATCTTTTCCCGAGTAGGCATACATTTCAATGCTATACGATGCTAATTCAGCTTTAATGGGGATTCGTTGAGAAAAAGATGCGCTGTTGTTCGTAAAGGTCAATTTTTGTTTAATGACTCTATTCAACACCCCATTTCGGGTTAGGAAAAACCCGAGATCCGAATAGGTGTTTTTGGATAATTTGCCATCTATCGCAATAAGCCCTTCATTATTGGATTTCCGAGGATATAATTGAAAATCTTGTGGCAATGCTGAAAAGGAAAAATCGCCAAAATTTTGCCCCCATGCAGCACCGATACTACTGCAAAAAATCAAAAAAGTCGTAAAAATTTTCCGAATCATAAATAACCGCCCAAGTAGGTTGAATCTTTCTAGACCTCCAATTTACGATAAATCATCTATTTATTACAATAGTATTTCGAATTGTGATGCTGAAGTCATGACATTGTATTCGCTAAAATTTACCTATCTTGTTGATTCATTAATTATGCATACCTATGAAAATATTCTCCTATCGGAGTTTCGGGGCCATTCTGTTTTTCCTTGCTTATGGACTCCAAGCTCAAGTAAGCTTCCCCATCAATGACGTTGCCAATCCACGTTCAGGCTATTATGCTTTTGTGCATGCAAACATCGTCAAAGATGCGAAAACCACGATTCCCAATGCGACTCTTTTAATAAAGCAAGGACGCATTGAAGCGATCGGTTCCTCGGTCCTTATCCCCAAAGATGCGATCGTCATTGAATGCCAAGGGAAGTTTATCTACCCTAGTTTTGTCGATGCCTTTAGCGATTATGGTATGGAAGCCGTTTCGCCTAGCAATTACAGCTACCGGGCTCCTTCCCAAATGCTTAGCAGCACCAAAGGTCCTTTCTCTTGGAACCAAGCCCTAAAATCGGAGGTAGAACATGCCAAGCATTTTGTTGTCAATGAATCAAAAGCCAAGGAGCTTCGTAAATTAGGTTTCGGAGCGGTTTCTACGCTGCAAGCTGATGGAATTTCCCGCGGAACCAGTGCACTCGTTTCTTTAGCCAAAGACCGTGAAAACATGGTCATCCTAAAAGAGAAAACAGCCGCTCATTATTCTTTTGAAAAAGGTTCGTCCACGCAAGATTATCCAGGCTCCCTTATGGGAAGCGTAGCCCTTTTGCGTCAAAACTTCCTTGATGCACAATGGTACAAATCGAAACCTGCCCAAGAGGGCTTGAATCTTAGCATGGATCGATTTATTCAAAATGCAAACCTACCCCAGATTTTTGCGGTAACCGAAAAATGGAATGTCCTTCGTGCCGATAAAATCGGGGATGAGTTTGGCGTGCAATACATTATTAAAGGAAGTGGGGACGAGTACCAGCGTATGGATGAAATGAAGGCCACCAAAGCATCTTTCATTTTGCCCTTAGTCTTCCCACAAACCATTGATGTGGAAGATCCCACGGACATGCGCTTTGTCAACGTAGCGGAGTTGAAGCACTGGGAATTGGCACCCACAAATCCCGCGGCGTTTGAAAAAGCGAATATTCCGTTTGCCCTAACGGCTAACGGATTAAAAGATATTAGTTCCTTTCTCCCGAATCTACGCAAAGCAATTCAGTACGGATTAAGCCACCAAAAAGCCTTAGAAGCCTTGACGACGACCCCCGCACAATTGTTGGGCGTATCAGATTTGGTAGGAACACTTGATCCTGGAAAGATTGCCAACTTCTTTATTTCCACAGGCCCCGTGTTTGCTGAAAAAACAGCAATCGTTGAGAATTGGGTACAAGGCCGTGGATATGTTGTTCAATCCGACTTATGGACAAATTTAGCAGGTACTTACCAGGTTAGCTTGGGCGCAAGCACGGCGAAATTAGTCATTCAAGGAGAGCCAGGTTCTTACAAGGCCCAATGGATTGCTAAAGATACCGCGCAAGTCGAACTTGTTCAAAAGGACCAGCTGGTTAATCTGGGCTATTCAAGCAAAGCCGATAAATCCCAACGCGTTCGTTTAACAGGGTCCTTTGACGGATCAAGCATTACGGGTACGGGCCAATTAGCGTCTGGCGATTGGGTTTCTTGGAAAGCTGCACGCAACCCTGGATCCTCCTCCGATTCCACCCAAATGAGGTCCATGAAGCCTGAAGCGCTGGGCGATGTCGTATTTCCTTTTAATGGATATGGCCAAAAAACAATTCCCAAACAGGAAACTTTATTGATTCAACATGCCACAGTTTGGACGAATGAGAAGCAAGGTGTTTTAAAGGATACCGATGTGTTAGTAAAAGCAGGTAAAATTGTACAGGTGGGCAAAGGGCTGAAAGATCCAAGCGCCCGTATTGTCGATGGAACAGGTAAACATGTAACCGCCGGTATCATTGACGAACACTCGCACGTTGCGGCAACAGGTGGTATTAACGAGTGTACGCAATCGGTGACTGCCGAAGTACGCGTTGCTGATGTGATTGATCCGGATGATGTAGATATGTACCGCCAATTAAGCGGAGGGGTAACCACCAGTCATATCTTACACGGGAGTTGCAATGTTATAGGCGGTCAAACACAATTGTTGAAATTCCGCTGGGGACAAAATGCCGAGGCGTTGAAATTTGCCAACTGGGATCCATTCATCAAGTTTGCCCTCGGTGAAAATGTCAAACGTTCTTGGAATACTTCGAATACACGCTTCCCAGATACCCGCATGGGCGTAGAACAAGTTTTAATCGATGCGTTTACGCGTGCCCGTGATTATGAGAAACTTGGCCCCGGGAAACGTATTGATTTAGAGTTAGAGACTTTGTTGGAGATTCTAAATAAAAAGCGTTTCATTACTTGTCACTCGTACGTACAGAGTGAAATCAATACCATCTTGAAGGTGGCGGATAAATTCGGATTCACCGTGAATACCTTAACGCATATTTTGGAAGGTTATAAAGTAGCCGACAAAATGAAAGCTCATGGCGCGCAAGCATCTACTTTTGCAGATTGGTGGAATTACAAAATGGAAGTTTTGGATGCTATTCCTCAGAATGCCTCAATTATGCAGTCCATGGGGGTCAATGTGGCCATCAATTCCGATGACGCAGAAATGGCACGACGCTTGAATCAAGAAGCAGCCAAGTCGGTGAAATACGCAGGCATGTCCGAAGAAGATGCCTTGAAAATGGTTACTTTGAATCCTGCCAAAATGTTGCATGTTGCAGATCGCGTGGGAAGTATTGCACCTGGCAAAGATGCCGATTTGGTTATTTGGTCAGATCATCCCTTAAGTATTTATGCGAAATCAGAAAAGACGATAGTCGATGGTGCCGTGGTATTTGATCGCGCGCAAGATGCTAAATTACAGGAGGCATTAAATGCCGAGAAGCAACGCCTCGTTCAAAAAATGATTGCAGCGAAAAGGGGAGGTGCGTCAACACGCCCTTCGGCTCCTACGGCGAAGAAACAAAATATGTGTGAAGACGATCACAACCACGATAAGAGCCTTTGGGAGCGTATCGCTAGCCGTTTTATTGATGAAGAGCATGACCATATTAATGATTAAGAACATGAAAAAGATATTTATACCTATATTTTGCCTCTTGGGCTTGTCATTGATGGCGCAAGAGACCATGCATCCCTCTCCCGCACAAACGAAAAAAATCGTTATTACTGGGGCTACCTTGCACATTGGCAATGGACAAGTTGTTCAAAATGGAAGTCTTACCATTGACAAGGGCAAATTGACTGTATTGACTGCCGCTCCGGCGATCACAGGCGATGTGGAACACATTGATGCGAGCGGGAAACATATTTATCCGGGTTTGATTTCACCGAATACCAACTTAGGTTTGGTTGAGGTAAGTTCAACCAAATCCACGGCTGATTTTGACGAATTGGGAGAAATGAACCCCAACATTCGCTCAATTGTGGCGTACAATACGGATTCTAAGGTGATTAATACCCTTCGTTCGAACGGAGTTTTGTTAGCTCAAATTGTTCCGCAAGGTGGGTTAATTTCGGGATCTTCAACGGTTGTTCAATTGGACGCTTGGAATTGGGAAGATGCGGCTTATGCCTTGGATAATGGAATACACATTACTTTCCCTGCTTTAATTAACCGCCCTAATGGTGGGGGTGGTCGGAGAGGTGCAGACTCAGATGCCGTAAAAGCGGGATTGGAGCGTATCGAGCAGGCACGAATTTTTTTCCGAGAAGCTAAGGCTTATTTGAACGAGAAGACGCATGCTGCGGTGAATTTAAAATTTGAGGCGACGAAAGGATTATTCGACCGTTCGAAAACTTTATATGTTCATTGTGATCTAGTGAAGGAAATGTTGACGGCCATTGATTTTGCCAAGGAATTCAATTTCAAATTGGTTATCGCCGGTGGAGCCGATAGCTGGATGATTGCCGATATTTTAGCCGCGAATCAAGTCGCGGTAATTCTCCATGAGCCCCATTCTCTGCCCGCGGCAGAAGATGATGCTGTAGACCAACCTTATAAAACGGGAGCTCAATTGCAGAAAGCAGGGGTGTTATTCACCATCTGTCAAGATTCGGGAGATGGGTATACGCAGATCCGCAATTTGCCTTTTTTAGCCGGAACCATGTCGGCTTATGGATTAACACGTGAAGAGGCTTTATCGGCAATTACCTTAAATCCAGCCAAAATTTTAGGTATTGCAGATCGTACGGGGAGCTTAGAAACAGGCAAAGATGCAAACCTGGTGATTTGCCAAGGGGACTTGCTAGACATGCGCTCTAGCATTGTTACGCATGCCTTCATTCAGGGCCGCGCCATCAATTTAGATAATAAGCATACGCAATTGTATAATCGCTACAAGTATAAATACAATTTAAAGTAAGCAAATAACCCTATTGAAAAGGTCGGCAGCAGAGTTGCCGACCTTTTCATTTAATTCGCCTATTTTTGTGTTGTGAAACATCGCATACTCCTTTTCGATACAATACTAGATGGGCATCATCCGGATTACCTAAGCTATTTGATTGCCTATTTTAGTGACCAAGCGGATGTTCAGGTCTATGTGGTCAGTGGAGAATCCTTTAAAGCGGATTTTGACAAGAGGATGGAGGAGGAACAACGCGTTTGGGGCTCAAATGTTCACTTTCTACCCATTCGTACGAATGAACTTGCCGCTATTCATGCAAAATCCATCTATGTAAGGTCCTTCATCGAATGGCGTTTGATGTTAAAGTATGCCCAAGAGGTAGATGCGACTCATGCATTGATTATGTATTTTGACTACTTTCAATTGGGTGCTTGGCTTGGTAAAAAAGCCCATTTACCCGTTTCGGGTATCTATTTCCGACCCGCATACGCGGGGTCCAATCGAGGCCTCTATGCTTCATTTAAAAAGTGGATTTTAAATAAGGCCTTGTCAACAGGACAAATAAAGAACCTTTTTTGCCTGGTTCCGTCTGCTGTTCCTCCTATTCAAGCATTTTCCACGAAAACGAAGATTAGCGCGTTGTGCGACCCGATTCGAGTTTTTGAGATTGAAAATGCCCGACTGCAGGCATGGCAAGAACAAATGGAATTGCCAAGGCATAAAAAACTTTACCTTAATTTTGGACATTTGGATGAACGCAAAGGTATCGAGGTTTTTTTAAGTGCTTGCGAGACTTTGGAGCCCTCAATCATAGCGACCATGGCCTTGTGGTTAGTAGGGCCTATACGTCCCGATTACCAGCAAGTTATTGAGAAGGCCATTGAACGCGTGCCCCATCTTCAAGTCATTCGACATTATGGGTATCTGCCGGCACCCGAAGTACAAATGTGTTTTCAATCGGCGGACGTCGTTTTAGCCTTATATCAAGCGCATGTTGGTTCTAGTTCCATTTTGGTCCGCGCGGCAATGTCACAAAAACCTGTTTTGGGCTCCAATTTTGGAATCATGGGAGAGCTCATCAAAGAAAAAGAGTTAGGACTAGGACTGGATGCAAGTTCGCCTCAAAAAGTCAAAGAGGGAATTCTTATCTCTCAGGCGAATGCCCTATCCATTTCCAAGCATAAATCTTTAATGTTTTCGGAAGAAAATTCAGTTCAGAATTTTGGGGATACTATAATGCAAGGTATCGAATCTTAGCTTGAAGGTCTTTCAATAAATTCTTCGTTCGCTCTGGACGAGCATCCGTGATAAACACTTGCCCAAAATGATCTTCGGCCATCATCTCGATTAATCGCTGAATCCGTCGGTCATCTAATTTATCGAAAATGTCATCGAGCAATAACAAAGGTTTTCTAGGCTTAACCGCTGTTAGGGCATCAAATTGGGCTAATTTTAAGGCTACGACAAAACTCTTGGTTTGGCCTTGGGAACCGTATTTTTTCAAAGGATATCCATTGATTTCAAATTCAAAATCATCTCGATGTATCCCCACGGTGGTTCGTTGAGCCGCAAAATCTTGTCTTTCAGCTTGCTTGAGCGCCACATCTAATTGCCCGGCTTCAAAGGTAGACTCCATACGGATCATGACTTGTTCTCGGTCATCCGATAGTGCTGCATAATGTGCTTGGAATCGAGGTAAAAAGTCATTTAAAAATTTACTCCTGGCCTCTCGAATGGATTCGCCGAGTAGAACAAGCGGTTCGTGGTAGCTGGCCAACATCAATGTATCCATCGTTCCACTCTCCGCAAACATCTTTAATAGACTATTACGCTGCTGTACGATGCGATTATAGCGAATCAAGTTCTCTAAAAAAGGGCGATCCAATTGCGCCATGACCCCATCGAAGAATCGTCGCCGGGTATCTGAACTGTCCCGAACCAGATCGGTATCATGTGGATCCATGAGTACGATGGGGAAATTCCCGATGTGGTCTGCTAATCTGGTGTAAGGTTTTTGGTCGCGTAGGAGGGCTTTTTTCTGGCCCTTTTGTACCGCGCAGGTAATTTGTGTTTCGGTTTCGGACAAATGTTCGTCTTTTTGGAAAACAAAGCTTCCCTGCACCATAAAAAAGGAATCCCCATGGCGGATACACAAGGGGTCTGCGACACCTCGGGCACTTTTGGTTAGCGAAAGGAAATGAATCGCATCCAGTAAATTGGTTTTCCCAATCCCATTTTCGCCTACAATACAATTAATGTCAGGGATAAAATCAAATTGCGCCTCCTCGTAAGACTTAAATTGTTTGACCTGTAAAGATTTTAGGTACATATTGAAGAGCGAATGAGCACAATGTTGTAAAAATAAATAATATAACGCGATTTTTTGGCTGCTTGCGTGTTTTGTTTTAATTTCGCTTTGATTTTGACAAGGGCATTTTCCTTTGTCTACAAAAATTTCCGACCGACAAATGGCAAAGAAAGAAACACAAGCACCTAAGTATTCCAAAGAGACCTATATGTATTGGTATGAATCCATGCAGTTACAACGCAAGTTCGAAGAGAAGTGCGGTCAATTATATGGAATGCAAAAAATTAAAGGTTTTTGTCACTTATACATTGGCCAAGAGGCTTGTTCTTCCGGGGCAAAATCTGCCTTGCGTGAAGGCGATAAATACATTACCGCTTACCGTGACCACGGGATTCCTTTAGCTTTAGGTACGTCTCCAAACGCGATTATGGCCGAATTATACGGTAAAATCACAGGCGCTTCGAAGGGAAAAGGGGGGTCGATGCACATTTTCGACAAGGAAGTGGGTTTCGTCGGAGGACACGGTATTGTCGGGGCGCAGATTCCATTAGGTGCAGGTTTGGCTTTTGCTGAAAAATATAAGAAAACAGGGAATGTGTCAATCACCTATTTTGGTGATGGGGCATCTCGTCAAGGAGCTTTGCATGAAGCCTTCAATATGGCGATGACTTGGAAATTACCTGCGATTTTCGTCGTAGAAAATAACGGTTACGCGATGGGTACCTCGGTAGCTCGTACATCCAATGTAACGGAACTATACCAATTAGGCGAAGCTTACGACATGCCGTCAGAGGCGGTAGACGCAATGGATGTGGAGGCTGTACATGAGGCGGTCTCGCGTGCTGCAGCCCGTGCTCGTGCGGGCGAAGGTCCTACGTTCTTGGAATTTAGAACTTATCATTACCGTGGACACTCCATGTCAGATCCTCAAAAATACCGCTCAAAAGAAGAGGTTGAGGCTTACAAAGAGCGCGATCCTATCGAACAAGTAAAGAAGCGCATCTTGGATTTCGGCATTGCTACGCAAGCCGATTTAGATGCCATCGATGCGAAGATCAAAGTTCAGGTGCAAGAATCCGTTGATTTCGCGGAGACTTCTCCATTCCCTACAGCGGATGAGGCCTACAAAGATGTGTATGTGCAAGAAGATTATCCGTTCATCGTGGAATAAGAATCCAGGTATTGATCAATTAAGAGGCACGCGAAGATTTCCGTGCCTTTTTTTATTCGACTAACATCTTATCAATGGCCAATAACTCATCCCGGAATTTTGCGGCTAATGGGAAGTCCAGTTCGCGTGCCGCACGTTCCATTTCTTTCTGAACAGATTCCTTTTGTTTCTTTAATTCTGCCTTACTCATGTAAGCCAATAATGGATCCGCGGCCTGAATGGATTCTTTTGGTGTAATGCCATAAGACTTCATCGGCTTCGCCATGCGGTCGGCTATGGATGTTTGTTCCATAATCTCATCATGACTGCGCCAAATGGTTTTCGGCGTGATACCATGTTCTTGGTTGTAAGCCATTTGCTTTTCGCGTCGGCGATTCGTTTCCGAAATCGCCCGCTCCATCGATCCGGTCATTTTGTCGCCGTACATGATTACCCGACCGTTTTCATTTCGCGCTGCCCGACCAATCGTTTGGATCAACGAACGGATATCGCGTAAGAAACCTTCTTTGTCGGCATCCATAATCGCCACCAAAGAAACCTCCGGCAAGTCTAATCCTTCCCGCAACAGGTTCACCCCTACTAAAACATCGATGACCCCTAAACGCAGTTCGCGTAAAATTTCTACCCTTTCCAGCGTCTTGATTTCGGAGTGGATGTAACGGCATTTGATACCGACGCGATCCATGTATTTGGAGAGCTCTTCGGCCATCCGTTTGGTCAAGGTCGTGATGAGTACGCGTTCTTTTTTCTTGATGCGGTCGTAAACCTCATCCAATAGATCGTCAATTTGGTTTTTGGTCGGACGGACGTCTATCAAAGGATCTAATAATCCCGTGGGTCGGATGATTTGCTCGACCACCACCCCTTCGGATTGTTTGAGTTCGTAATCGGACGGGGTGGCAGAAACGTAGATTGTTTGGCCAACGAGATCTTCAAATTCTTGGAAGGTAAGCGGCCGATTGTCCATCGCTGAAGGTAGTCGGAAACCGTATTCCACGAGCGATTCCTTTCGCGATCGATCACCTCCGTACATGGCGCGAATCTGAGGCATCGTTACATGGCTTTCATCCACCACCATCAAGAAATCATCGGGAAAGAAGTCGAGGAGACAAAAGGGCCTTTGTCCCGGTTTTCGCTGATCGAAGTAGCGGGAATAGTTCTCGATGCCGGAGCAATACCCTAGTTCACGCATCATCTCTAAATCAAATTCAGTCCGTTGTTTTATTCGTTCGGCTTCTTGCAAACGGCCATCTTTCCCGAAATACGCGATTTGGTTGACGAGGTCCGCCTGTATATCTGATATCGCATTGTTCAGGGTCTCGCGGCCGGTCACAAATAGGTTGGCCGGGAATATCGCGACTAGGGTTTCTTTGGAAATTTTTTTTCCGGTCCAAGGATCGATTCGGTGAATCTCCTCGATTTCATCCCCAAAGAAAATGACCCGATAGCCAAAATCCGCATAAGCCAAAAATATATCAACTGTGTCGCCTTTGACCCGAAAGGTACCTCGAAGGAATTCGCCTTCGGTTCGCGAATAGAGAATCTCGACGAGTCGGAAAAGAAACTGATTCCGAGATATTGTTTCTCCCACACCGATACGCATGATGGAATTTTTGTATTCGTCGGGGTTTCCCATGCCATAGATACAGGAAACGGAGGCGATGACGATGATGTCTCGCCGACCAGACATTAGGGCAGCGGTGGTGGCTAGGCGGAGTTTTTCAATTTCTTGATTGATCGACAAATCCTTTTCGATGTAGGTGCCGGTGGAGGCGATGAAGGCCTCGGGCTGGTAATAATCGTAATAGGAGATGAAATATTCGACGGCATTTTCAGGGAAGAAGGATTTAAATTCTCCATATAATTGGGCGGCGAGGGTTTTGTTGTGACTTAAAATCAGCGTTGGCCGATTCACCTCTTTGATGACATTTGCGATCGTAAAGGTTTTTCCGGAGCCGGTTACACCCAGCAGCGTTTGGGCTCTCTCTTCCTTTTGTAATCCGTCTACTAATTCTCGGATGGCATTGGGTTGATCCCCTGTGGGTTGATAGGACGACGCGATTTTAAATTCCATGTTCAAAAGTACATAATATTCGTTTGTATAGAATAGGAATTATCGGCGAAAACTGCTTTTTTTGAAGGCTAAAAATCAACAAATGATTAGGAACCTTGCCTTACTTGGAATTGCTTTTTTTGGATGTGCATCCAAAGAAGCACCCAGCCCTTTTTTATCGACAGAAGTTAAGTCTCCACTCCCTCCCAAGGTGTACACCTTTACCAAAGACCCTATTTGGGTTGATGAGTTTGAAACACCCGGCTTACCCAATGAAAAAAATTGGTCTTATGATGTGGGTGGTTCCGGCTGGGGAAATAATGAGTTGCAATTTTACACGCAAGCGGATTTAGACAATGCGCATATTGAGAATGGTATTTTGACTATCGAAGCACGCAAAGAACCGATGGGAGCTCGGAGTTATTCATCTGCCCGTATTGTGACGAAAGGCAAGCGAGACTTTTTGTATGGGAAGGTGGAAGTTCGTGCGAAGATTCCCGCGGGTCGGGGTAATTGGCCTGCAATTTGGATGTTGGCTAGCCAATCTGAATACGGATCTGCTTATTGGCCAGATAATGGAGAGATTGATATTTTGGAGCATGTAGGGTATAACCCAGGTGTCATGCATTTTTCGATACATACCAAAGCATTTAACCACATGATAGGTACGCAGAAAACGGCAACGACGCGGATGGAGGACTTCGACAAGGAGTTTCATGTGTATACGATGGAGTGGACGCCGCAGAATATTAAATCGTATATCGATGGAAAGTTGCATTTTACTTTTGAGAACTCGGGAAGAGGTTGGGAGGAATGGCCATTTGACAAGAAGCAACATATCTTATTGAATCTAGCCATTGGTGGAAATTGGGGTGGTCAGAAAGGCGTGGATGATACGATTTTCCCGAATAAATTTTTGATTGATTATGTTCGTGTTTACGGATTAAACCCCTAAGAATGAGATACCCTGGAGCTGCAGAAGCCTTCGATCGATTATTGTGTGTCATGGATGATTTACGTGAGAAATGTCCGTGGGATAAGAAGCAGACGATGGACACTTTGCGGCATTTGACCATTGAGGAGACCTATGAATTGTCGGATGCGATTTTGTCCAAAGACATGGGGGAAATTCGGAAGGAGATTGGGGATGTGATGTTACATCTGGTTTTTTACAGCAAAATTGGTTCGGAGACAGGGGATTTTGATATTACGTCGGTACTGCATGGAATTTGTGAGAAATTGATTTCGCGGCATCCGCATATTTATGGGGATGTCGTTGCGGAGACCGAGGAGCAGGTGAAGGCGAATTGGGAGGCTTTGAAATTGAAGGAGGGCAATAAGTCAGTGCTCGAAGGTGTTCCGGGTTCCTTGCCGGCTTTGGTGAAGGCGATGCGAATACAAGAAAAGGCGCGGGGCGCAGGTTTTGATTGGGAGGAAAAAGAGCAAGTTTGGGAGAAGGTGGAAGAGGAGTTGGGGGAATTCAAGGAGACCTTTGTGGGGAAAGATTTGACTGCGGCTCAAAAAGAGGAGGCGGAAGGAGAGCTTGGCGATTTGATCTTTAGCTTGGTCAATTTTGCGCGTTTTGTCGATATTAACCCAGAGACGGCGGTTGAGAGGACCAATCGAAAATTCATTCATCGCTTTCAATATTTGGAAAAGCGCGCAGCAGCCCTAGGCAAAAGCTTATCTGATATGACCCTGGCAGAAATGGATGTGTATTGGAATGAGGCAAAAAAAACACCGCCAGGGGTTTAGGCCTAGCGGTGTGATGATTATCGTTATTTAACAGAAAACTGATAAACGGTTTTCGATGTGTAGGTTTCTCCGGGACGTAAGACCGTTGAAGGGAAATTGGGTTTATTCGGAGAATCGGGATAGTGCTGTGTTTCCAGACAGAATCCCGTGCGCTTGTTGTATTTCGCGCCCTTTTTACCGATTAGGTGACCATCTAAATTATTTCCGGTATAGAATTGAACACCGGGCTCGGTGGTGAATACTTCCATGACCCGACCGGATACAGGTTCCTCCACATGTGCGATTTTCGCATAAGCGCCAGGCGCTTTGTCGAAGGCATAGCAGTGATCGTAGCCGCCACCGAAAGCAATTTGCTCATCCGCAGCATTGATTTCCAATCCGATTTTCTTGGGAGAGGTAAAGTCAAAAGGACTTCCCTTCACTGATTTGATTTCGCCGGTTGGGATTAAGACTTTATCGACGGGAATGAAAAAAGGGGCATTGAGTTGGATGCTGTGATCGAGCACATCGCGCTTAACATTTCCCGTTAGGTTGAAGTAGGAGTGATTGCAAATATTCAAGACAGTTGCTTGGTCTGTTTTTGCAGTATAATCCATCGCAATGGCGTTGTCTTCGGTGAGCGTATACGTGACTTGTACCTCAAGATTGCCGGGAAAACCCTCCTCCCCATCTTTCGAAAGGTAAGATAGTGTTAAGCTTCCGGGTTTTTGGGAAATGGTTTTCCATACTTTTTTGTCGAAACCTTTGAGTCCCCCATGTAGATGTTGGCCATTGTTTTGTGCCGCTAAGCTGTAGTTTTTGCCATCCAAGCTGAATTTTCCTGCGGCGATTCGGTTTCCATAGCGTCCTACCACCGCCCCGAAGTAGGGCGAATCTTTGATGTATTCGGCCACGCTATCGAATCCCAACACAACGTCTTCGATGACCTTGTTTTTATCGGGCACCATGATTTTAGTTATGATGGCTCCGTAGTTCATGATATGTACTTCCATGCCTTGGGAATTTTTCAAGGTATAGAGGGTCACGGCTTCATTGTTAGGTGTTTGGCCAAAGGGCTTTTCCGAATTTAACATATTGGTATTTAGAGGTTTAGATTGTGCCAATCCCATAAAAAAGGTACAAGCAAAAAAGGCTGTATGTAGCCATATAACAGTTTTTTTCATGGTCAATAGGTTATTGAACTTCCAATTTAGCTTTTTTGCTTGAATATAAAATTATTCTTCCTATCTTTGCACCCCAATTTAAAAATTGTTTTACACTTAATTTCAGCACGTTAGCCCAGCGTGTTGATGTATCTAGGGCAAGCAAATATGTCAAAAGTTAAAAAAGATTTCGACTGGGATTTAGTT
>JACCDK010103117.1_pt1 | contig 23804 bp, 17 predicted proteins | sample 7445871 | NCBI WGS metagenome assembly JACCDK01 (sample SAMN15323436, study PRJNA562643) | freshwater metagenome | isolation source: river surface water | place: USA:Blue River Watershed | collected 2017-08-15 | reverse complement strand
GAGTCATACCAGGCACCGACCGTGGTGGCCGTTTATTCAAATGAGGGCATTGATGGTGCCAGCCACCGCTTGCACAGCATGCTGCGCGCGAGGCCAAACCACCCAACCAACATTCGCCCTCGCCCAGTCACTTTGAACGTTTGGGAAGCCGTCTACTTCGATCACGACTATGACAAGTTGGCTGCCCTAGCCGACGCCGCCGCAGAAATTGGTGTTGAACGATTCGTACTTGACGACGGTTGGTTCGGCGCTCGCCGCCACGACCGCGCGGGTCTTGGCGACTGGGTGGTTAGCAAGGATGTCTGGCCAGAAGGCCTCGGCAAGTTGGTTGACAAGGTCAAGTCTGTTGGGCTGGAGTTTGGTCTCTGGTTCGAAGGCGAAATGGTCAACCAAGACAGTGATCTGTATCGAGAGCATCCAGAGTGGATTCTGCACTCGGGAGGACGAACTCCGCCTGAGTTCCGCACCCAGCAGGTTCTAGACCTTGCTCACGAAGGCGCTTATCAGCACGTCTTTAACCAGACCAACGCAATTTTGACTGAGCTCGATGTGGCCTACATAAAGTGGGATCACAACCGAGTTCTAACCGAGGCTTCTCACTTTGGCAAAGCAGCGGTGCGCAAGCAGGTTGAGGCCATCTATCGCATGTTCGATGAACTCAAGGCCGCTCATCCGGGGCTTGAAATTGAAAGTTGTTCATCAGGCGGTGGCCGCATCGACCTAGGCATGGTCGAGCATGCGGATCGCTTCTGGACCTCAGACAACAACGACGCACTCGAGCGCCAGTCGATCAACCGATACACCTCAATTGTGATTCCACCTGAACTGCTTGGCACCCACATCGGCCCTACCAAGGCGCACTCAAGTGGCCGCACCCACAGCCACTCGTTCAGAGCGGTTACCGCGCTTTGGGGTCACGCCGGTCTCGAATGGGATCTAACAGAGGCCTCGGCCGAAGACCGCGCCCTGCTCAAGGGTTGGACCGACTACTACAAGGCAAAGCGGTCGCTTCTGCACTCGGGACGCACGGTTCGAGTTGATGGTTCAGAAACCACCAACCAGATTCACGGTGTCGTTGCACAAGACAAGAGCGAAGCGCTTTACATGTATGCCCAGCTCACCACCTCTGACTACAGCCGCCCGGCCAACATTCGTTTGACCGGCCTCGATGCCGATTCGACCTACCTGGTGAAGATGGTCACGCCCGCTGGCCCAGCAGCCGTGATGCAAAACTTGCCGCCAAAGTGGTATGAAGGGGTGCGTCTTCCCGGTTCATTGTTGGCTTCGGTTGGAATGCGTGCGCCAGTGCTGCGACCAGAGCAGGCACTGCTCATCGAGGCAACTCGGGTCTAGATCGCAACTTAGACTTGAACCCTTATGGGTTTGAGTTCAGCAAGAGGTCGCAGTGCCGAATTTGGCATGGCAGGCGCGTTTTTCGTTCAGGGTATTTCCAACACATTGATGATTCCTCGCGTGCCCGAGTTGATCGAGCAAATCGATGTTCAATTCACCACCTGGGGTCTCATTATTGGCCTCGCGGGCCTCGGTTCGCTACTTGGTCTAACCGTTTCTTCGAAGTTGATCAGCCGTTTTGGCACTCGCCTGGTGGTTCGTTGGGGTGCAATTTTGGCAGCCGGCTTCATGATGACGCTGCCTTTCATCCACGATGCCTGGCTGTTCTTCATGTCGCAATTGGGCATGTCTTTTGTCGGCGCCTGCGTTGGTGTGGCCATAAACGCCCAGGCCGTGGCTCTTCAAAAGCTGTTGAACCGAGTCGTCATCGGCAAGTTCCACGGTTCGTGGAGCATCGGCGCAGCTCTCTCGGTTGCCTTCAGCGGCTCATTAGCGCTGGTTTTGTCACTGGCGATGCACTTTCTAATTCTTGGCAGCATCTGCATAATCGCACTTTTCATCACAACGCACTACATGCTCACCCCCGAAGAGGTAGGTAAGTCTGACGACCGCAAGTTTGGCAAAAAGGTTTCGTTCTTCAAAACTCCAAAACAGGTATGGCTGCTAACCGCAGGCCTATTCGCCGGCATGTTCCCAGAGATTTGCCTAATGGATTGGAGCGCCGTTTTTGCCAAGACCGAAATTGGCGTGAATGCCTCTCTTGGCGCCATGCCATACACGGTCTTCGGCATCGCCATGATTATCGGTCGCCTCTCCATTGGTCGCTTGACCAAGTGTTTTCACATCAGCGAGCTTTCAAAGTGGGGCGGCATCTTCGGTTCGGTTGCCTTGGGTCTAGGCGTTTGGCTTGGCCCAACTCTTGCCGAGTCAGACCGAATTCTTGGACTTGTAGTTCTTGTCGCGTTGTGGTCAATTAGCGGTCTAGGCATGGCCCCGATGGTGCCTTCGTTCTTCAGCGGCGCCGGCTATGTGAAGGGATTGCAGACCGCTCAGGCTCTTGCTCGCATGACGCTGGTCAACTCGATTGTCATGATGGGAGCGAAGATCCTGATGGGCGGAATCGCTCAGGGCGTCGACCTTCAGGTGGCCTTCATTTTCCCAACCGTGATGATGTTCATCGCCGGTTTCATCGCGCATGTGGTTGCCAAGCGGGCCAAACGCGCCGAGGCGGTTGCTAATGCGTTCCCGCCAACCGGGCCAATCTCTATCGGAAGTTAGTGAACTGGATGTCGATGTCCAGGTCTTTGCCTTTTAGCAGGGCCATCGTTTCTTGAAGGTCATCGCGGCTCTTGCTTTGAACACGAAGTTCGTCGCCCTGAATCTGGCTCTTGACGCTCTTCGGGCCTTCTTCGCGAATGATCTTTGAAATCTTCTTGGCCTGCTCTTGGTCGATGCCGTTCTTCAGCTCGCCCTCGATGCGGTATTCCTTGCCCGATGGGTATGGCTTGCCGTCGACAAAGCTCTTTAGCGAGATGCCGCGCTTTACGAGCTTCGACTGGAACACATCCAAAACTGCCTTGACTCGATCTTCGCTCGAAGCCTTCATCAGAATCTTCTCGCCGCTCCAGTCGATCTCTGCGCCGATGCCCTTAAAGTCATAGCGCGATTCGATCTCTTTTTGCGCCTGCATCAGGGCGTTGTTCGCCTCTTGCTTGTCTACTTTGCTTACGATGTCGAATGTTGAATCAGCCATGGGTTCAGTTTACCTTTTGGGTTCGAGTTACTTTTGTGAGAGCTTTGCTGGTCGAGCGGTGCTCGAGCGAATCAATAGTTCCACCGGCCATTCGGTCGACTCTTCAACGCCGAGCTTGCTTTCATAATCCGGGTCGTCGATTAGTTCAAGTAGCATGTTGGTTGCGTTTTGTCCCTGCTCACGAACACGCTGATTGATTGTGGTCAAGCCAAAAAATTCAGCCATGTCGTGGTTGTCAATGCCAATTACCGAGATGTCCTGTGGCACGCGAAGCCCAAGATCCTTAACCGCGATGATGGTGCCAAAGCCCATTTCATCAGAGTTGCAAAGAATTGCACTTGGGGCATCCAAGGGGTTTCCGAGAATCTGCTTGGTCACGTGATATGCGCTCTGAATCGTGTAGTCGGCTTCACCCTGCCAGGCTGGGTATGGGTCTAGCCCGGCTTCTTTCATTGCGTGCAGGTAGCCCTGGTGACGAAGTGACTCTTGGTTGAACTCTTTATCGCCGCCTGGCTTTCCGCTCACGTGGGCAATACGGGTGTGGCCGAGTGAGATCAGGTGCTGGGTGGCAAGCATGCCAGCTTTGAAGTCATCCATGACCAAGCTTCGGCCACCTTCAATCACGCCACCGACGCCGAGCACCGGTTTCTTCATCGCGGTAAGGCTGGCAAGTTCGGCGGGGCTTGGTCGCACTGCGATTGTGAGAACAGCATCCACGCGCTTGCGAAGCAAGAAATCGTTAAAGATCTTTGCTCGCTGGGCCTCGCCACCGCTGAGGTTATACAGAGTCAGGTCGTAGCCGTGTTCGATCAGAGTGTTCTCGATTGCCTCGAGCATTGCCGAGAAGAACCAGCGGTCGATGTATGGCAGAACAACACCGATGTTGCGGTTGCGGCCGGTGGCCAGGGTGTACGCAGAGTGCGATGCCACATAGCCAAGCTCGGCTGCGGCGGCTTCTACTTTTTGGCGCGCTCGGTCAGAAACGTGGTCCTTGCCGCTTAGCGCACGCGATACGGTCGCGGTCGATACGCCTGCAAGTTTTGCAACGTCTTCAATGCCTGCCATGAAATTCCTGTAAATTCGGGGGATTTTTTGTAAAACCCACTGAAAAACATCGTAGCGGAATCTTCTGTAACCGCTTGCGCTGGTTTCTAAGGCCTCAACTATGGGCTAAACTTGGACAGCACCTTCGATCGGCTGAATACAGGCGACCGAAAGTGCATCTGGCTAGTTACCCAAGCGGCCAAAGGGATCTGACTGTAAATCAGCCGGCTCAGCCTTCGGGGGTTCGAATCCCTCACTAGCCACACAAACAAAAGGGACCTGTCGTTTTGACAGGTCCCTTTTGTTATGGCTAGTTCAGGGGTTACTCTTCCCAAGTTCTTTGACTAATTCTCTAGTTTCTTGGCGGTCTCGGCCCTGCAAAGGCATAGCCGCCTATGCTGATCGGGCCTCCGGTTCGAATCCCTCACTAGCCACACAAAGAAAAAGGACCACCTTTCGGTGGTCCTTTTTCTTTTGCCTTGAGACTTGGCTTACTTGAGCGAAATCTTTCCCTTGTCGGTGAAGCCGACAATCTGGGCATCGGTTGCATAAGCAAGGGTGTAGGCGGTGCCGGCGGTTAGTGCTTTGGTGGTGAACTTCGCCACACCGTTAGTCACCTTGGCGGTGTACTTGCGTGAACCGATGGTCAGAGTGGCAACGCCATCGGGAGTGCGTCCGTGAAGGTCGCTCAGAGTCAGCTGCGCGGTGCCCTTTGCGGTGAACTTCACAGCTCGGGTCGCCACGACTGCACCTGGTAGTCCGTCAAAGAACTCATTCAATGCGGTCAGTGCCTGTGCGCCAAAAGTTGCGTTGGCACGAGCTGCGGTTAGCAGTGCCTTCTCGGCGTCGGTCAACGCGGCCTCTGCCTTGGCGTCTGCAGGAAGGGCGAATGACAAACCTAGCTGCGCAGAAGGAGTGGTGAACCACTGCTCGCTCATGAACTCGCGGTAGGTAGCCAGACCGGTTGACGAGTCAACGTTGCGCTGAATCCACTGGCGCTTGATCGAAGCTGAGTCTGGGCTTGCTCCGGTGCCACGCTGGTAGTTGATCACGAACGGAACCTGAAGACGACGAACCACATCCGGGAAAGCAGTTAGGTCGCCACCAGGGTAGAAGCTAACGTGTGCACCGGTGTTTGGGTCGTACTCGGTAACTAGGTTCTTGAAGTACTTGCGAACTACGTCACCGTAGGCCCATGACGGACGGAAGTTGAACACTGCTGGAGTGCCGCCGTTTGCAGCCGAACGAACGTGAATCGGGTTCGCTCCACCGTTGGTTCCGTTTACGGTTCCGCCGTCAAGCACGAGGTCGAAGTTATAAACAGTGGTTACGCCGTTTTCAAGAGCGTTCTGGTTGACCTGCTTTAGAACTGCACGGGTGTTGTGGCACCAGGTTCCACCGAACAAAATCACGTAGTTCTTGTTGGCGCTGCTGTCATCAAGGATGCGAAGCAATTCAGGGTAGGTGATCTGCTTTACAACCCAGCCGTTGTCGTCATCTGCGTTGGTAAGAATGTCGCCACCAAACTTGGTGTCGTCGGCGTAGGCCAAGTCGTGCTTGGTGTTGGCCGAGTCTTTCCACCAGTCGAACTGGCTTAGCTGGTCGATGTTAGAGCCACCGATAGCGGTGAAGGCAGCGGTCAGCGAAGCGTCGACGGTAGTGCTGGTAGAAAGGTCTACCCAGCTAGCGATCTTGTCTGCTGCTGCGCCTGAAACGCGGCTCTTGTCGTAGGTGAAGAACACGGTTGCCTTTGAAGAGACGGCAGCGGTGGCGGTTGAACGGTAATCCCAGATCGGGTTGACCGAGTCGTTGACCACTGAGTCGTCGTTTGTAACGGTGACCGAGGTTCGAGTTGCCGCGGCAACCGACTTGATGCCGTTACCCAGGTACTGGCCAAGCACGTTCTTCCAGATGTTGCCGAAGATGCCCTGAGACGCGGTTCCCAGGTTGATGCTGCTGGTGTTGCGAACATCGAGGCTCTTGATGCCGCTCTGGCCAGAGAGGTTCGGGTCGAACCAGTAGACCTTGACGGCGCCGGCTGCCTTAGCTGCTGCGTTTACCTTTACAAGGTTGGCTGCGAAGCCGGCGTCGGCTGCAGAGCCGATGACAAACGCGAACTGCCCAGACTGGCCTAGCAGCCACTGAAAGCGGTCGTAGGTGACGGTCTCAATTACGTTGTCTGCAGGCAGGTTTGGGCTGACGCTCTGAAGGTAGCCGGTGTCAACTGAAACCGATGCGGTGCGGGCAGCGATGTCTGCTGCGTTTGCTGAGCCAGCGCCAACCAAAGTTGATGCAGCTAAAGCGATAGCAAGAATGCCGGTGGCCGCTCGTTGGGTGGTGATTTTGATGGTCATGATTTTCTTTCGATTAGTTACTGAAATTTTTAAAGGCTGGGATGCGCTGCTCTAGCGCTGAAGCATCATTAGAGGTTGCCTCCTCGGCCGATGCGCCTGCGCGCTGATTGCACAAGAATGGTGCCCGCGCCAGCAACGGCTAGTGCACCGAGAATTAGAAGACCTGTTTCGTGACCTGGGTTAGAAGTCGCCGGCGCGCTCGCCGAAACGGCAACCGGAGTCTCGCTGTTGGTCTCTGAGATCACTTCAACCGCAGCAGCAGATGCCTCAGGAGCCGAAGCTTCGGTCGCAGTTGACTCGGTCTTCGCCGAGTTCGAAATGTTGCTCGACTTTGCGACTGGGCTTGCAGTTGCGATTGGCTTTGAGGTCGAGCTCTTCTGGTTGGTTAGCCAAACCTTATAGCCGCTGGCGCGATCCCATTCGGTCCAAGGAATCGATTTGCCGTCTGCGTAGTGAACCAGGTTCTTGGCAAAGTCGAAGTAGGCGCCCGGAATGTAGGTGCACTCCTCATCGTCGTAGCCAGGAAGCGTGTCGAGACCATCGTGATAGACGTTGCCGTCGTCACCAGTAACGGTAATTGGGTATGGGTTAGACGCCGGGTTGGTAACCGCAGACGCAGACCAGGCAGGAATTGCGACCAGGGCCAAAGCAAGCACGGCAGCGGCAGACTTCGAAAATTTGCTATTTAACAAGTTGAACCTCTTCTTGTGATTCATCCGAGTTGAAAACGGCCTCGTCGAGCAGGCCAACCTGGCGAGCGACAACGGTCGATGAAACTGCGGCGGCAGTCACGTTCGTTGCAGTGCGAGCCATGTCGGCGATGATGCTGATTGGCAGGGTCACAGCGATAAATTCGAGTGGCAAGCCGGCAGCAGCTAGAACGGTTGCCGAAGACACGGTTGCCGCACCCGGCACACCCGCGGTGCCGATCGAAACTAGCGTTCCGATCACCGCAAGAACAGCGTATGAAGCCAGCGAATACTCAAGGCCGTAGGCATTGATGCCCCAGACCGAAATCAGCATCGGCCAGATTCCCGAGCAGCCGGGCATGCCAACAGCGGTGCCAAGTGGGGCGGTGAAGTTTGCGATTTCAGGGTGCACGCCAACCTTGCGAGTAAGCGAAGCGATCGTGACCGGCAAAGTGCCGATGCTGCTCTGAGTGGTGAAAGCCGTTAGCTGAGCCGGGAAAATCATTCTGAAGAACTTCAAAGGCGAAACGTCTGCAAAAACTCGCAGTATGACGCTGTTGATTCCAAAAGCGTGAATTGCACAGGCCAACCAGGTGATGCCCAGTAGCCCGATTAGCGAGAAGAACTTTGGCCCCAGGTTGTTGGCCTTGGCAACCACCTCGACGGTCAGGCTGAGAACCGCATACGGGGTAAGTCTGATCACGTATGAGACTGCCTTGAAAATAACCAACTTGAATGAGTCGACGTTGTCGCGGAAGTTCTTGACCTCTTTGCCGCGGCGCTCTGCAAGAGAGAGGTAAGCGATCGCAATAGTCACAGCGATCACGATCAGAGGGATGATGTGGTTGCCCCCGATATCGCTGACGATGTTGGTTGGGAACAGGTTCACGACTACATCGCCGAAGTTCTGAACCGAGTTCTGCAACACCGAAAGCTCTTCGCCGCCGAGGGTCTCGCCAACTCCGCTGCCGATCTCGAAGAACAAGCCAAGACCCAGAGCCAAAACAACTGCAAGTGCGTTGCTAATAAGTTGCCAGAAAATTGAACGAACGCCGATCGAACGCAGTTGAGCGATGCTGCCTAGCGAGGCAATGCTCGAGATGATCGAAAGCACAACCAGTGGCGCAACCGAGGCCAGCAGCACATTGATATAGATTCGCCCGATTGGCTCGATGTATTCGATGCTGCCCTGGGCGACTAGTCCAATTGGGATGCCTGCTAGTAGCGCGATCAAGGTGATCAGGCTGAAGTTCAGGCGGATGCGACGCAACCAGAACAGGCCGGCGAAGCCAGCGACCACCAGCGCCAAGATGGCGAAGTTGTTCCAGTCCATGAGAAACCCCCGATGAGAAAAAGTGCTTTCATCGATAGAACCACAATCCGAATTTCGGGGGAGAAATGTTACTTTTTGCGTTAGTTGGTTACGGATTATTTCAAGCGAGTAGTCTTGGATGGTAAGTTGCTATCTCTCAGAACTGGAGCGCCGCGCATCGTGAACGAATCAACTATTTACTACACCTACACCGATGAGGCACCGGCTCTGGCTACAGCTTCTTTGTTGCCAATTGTGCAGGCCTATGCCGCCAAGGCAAACGTGAATATTGAGACTCGCGACATCTCGCTAGCCGGCCGCATCCTTGCTGTTTTTGCAGACAAACTTGGCGGAAACCAGCAGGTCGCCGATGCGCTTGGCGAACTTGGCAAGCTAGCCACCACCCCAGAGGCAAACATCATCAAGTTGCCAAACATTTCTGCGTCTATCCCTCAGCTAAAGGCAGCGATTGCCGAGCTGCAGGCCCTTGGTTTCGATCTTCCTGACTACCCGGATGAGGCATCGACCGATGCCCAGCGTGACGCCCGTGCGCGTTATGACAAGGTCAAGGGAAGCGCAGTTAACCCAGTGCTTCGCGAAGGCAACAGCGACCGTCGCGCACCGCTTTCTGTCAAGGCATATGCCCGCAAGCACCCACACGTGAACAAGGCTTTTCCTGCCGGTTCAAAGACTCGCGTTGCAACCATGGGCCAGAACGACTTCTTCTCGAACGAAAAGTCGACGCTCTTGCCTGCCGACGATGTTTTGACCATTCGCCACATCGCTGCCGATGGCACCGAGACCGCACTCAAGAGCGGTTTGAAGGTTCTTGCGAGCGAAATCGTTGACGCAACGTTCATGAGCGCAAGTGCCCTCGATGCATTCTTGGCTCAGACAGTCGAGCAGGCCAAGGCCGAAAACGTGCTTTACTCGCTGCACCTAAAAGCCACCATGATGAAGGTCAGCGACCCGATTCTTTTCGGTCACGCGGTCAAGGTTTTCTTCGCCGACACTTTCGCCAAGCACGGCGCAGCCATCGAGGCCGCTGGCTTGAGCGCTAACGATGGGCTTGGCGCCATCCTTGATGGTCTTGCAAACGTAGAGGGCGGCGCGGCAATCATCGCTGACTTCAACAAGAGCCTGGCCGAGGGCCCAAGCCTTAGCTATGTGAACAGCGACAAGGGCATCACCAACCTGCACGTGCCATCAGACGTGATTGTCGATGCATCGATGCCGGCACTTATTCGCAACGGTGGAAAGCTTTGGGACGTCACCGGTGCCGAGCACGACACCATCGCCGTGATTCCAGATTCTTCATACGCTGGCATTTACCAGGCGACCATCGAAGACGTCATTGCTAACGGCCCGCTTGACCCAGCCAAGATTGGCTCGGTTCCAAACGTTGGTCTGATGGCTCAGGCCGCCGAAGAATACGGCAGCCACGACAAGACCTTCGAAATCAAGGCTGACGGCCGGGTTGAAGTTGTGAACGCAGCCGGCCAGGTTTTGATCTCGCACGAGGTTGGCAAGGGCGACATCTGGCGTGCCACCCAAACCAAGGATGTCGCCGTGCGCGACTGGGTAAAGCTTGCCGTGACCCGTGCTCGCGCTACCCACGTTCCAGCCATTTTCTGGCTCGACAAGACTCGCTCGCACGATGCCGCAATTATTGCAAAGGTTAACGAATACCTTGGCGAGCACGACACAACCGGACTAACAATCGAGATCATGGCTCCTGCCGATGCAACCAAGTACTCACTCGGTCGCATCCGTGAAGGCCTAGACACTATTTCGGTAACCGGCAACGTTTTGCGTGACTACAACACCGACTTGTTCCCGATTCTTGAGGTTGGCACCAGCGCCAAGATGCTTTCGATCGTTCCATTGCTAAATGGCGGCGGGCTGTTCGAAACCGGTGCCGGTGGTTCTGCCCCGAAGCACGTTCAGCAGTTCCTCGAAGACAACTACCTTCGCTGGGATTCACTTGGTGAGTTCTTCGCCTTGGCTGCATCGCTTGAGCACCTTGCCACCACAACCGGCAACGCTAAGGCGCAGGTTTTGGCCGACACTCTAGACCGAGCAACCGGCACCTTCCTTGAGCAAGACCGCTCACCGGGTCGCAAGATCGGCACCATCGACAACCGTGGCAGCCACTTCTACCTGGGTCTTTATTGGGCACAAGAGTTGGCCGCGCAGACTGCTGACCTCGAGCTTGCAGCCTCGTTCAAGACCTTGGCAGCTGCCCTAACCGGTGCCGAGTCGAAGATTGTTGAAGAGCTGATTGCTGTTCAAGGTAAGCCTGTCGAAATTGGCGGTTACTACCGTCCAAACGTCGAGTTGGTTGAAAAGGTTATGCGCCCTTCGGCCACTTTGAACGCTGCTCTAGAGTCGCTATAAGCAGTCGCTGACAAATGTCGCTGAGTGTGCCACTTCGTGAGCTAATCAACGAAGACGGCCGAATTCAGCGCTGTGAGGTGCATGTCTTCGATGTCGAAACTGGCGTCGATACGGTGGTCTATTCCACGAAAGACGTTCTGCTCGAGGCGCCAAACTGGCATCGCTACGGTCACCTGATTCTGAATGGCAATGGCACGCTTTGGGCGCTTCGCCCTGAGCTCAGTGAAAGCATCGAGCCGATCGAAATTACTGGCGTTCCAAACCTCAATAACGACCATGTTTTGTCACCCGACCACCAAAACATTTATGTTTCGGCAAACGACGACTGGCACATCTATAAGGCTCCATCGAGGGGTGGTCAGGCTGTCAAAATCACCACGGATGTCGCAGACCAGCTGCACTTTCTGCACGGCGTGAGCTTCGATGAAACCGAGTTGGCTTACGTGCAGCTTCGCCTAGATGCCGAGGATGTTTTTAACTCGGGCCGCATCCACGTTTTGAATTTGACCACCGGCGAAGACCGTGTTTTGGTGAATGGTGACGGTCCAGAAGACGGCAGCGAATATTCGATCGACGATCAGTGGATCTATTTCAGCACCGAGAACTTTTCACGCGAGCCTGGTCATGCCCAAATTGGTCGCGCTCGTCGCGATGGCAGCGAATTCGAGCAGCTCACGTTTGATGATCGAGTCAACTGGTTTCCGCACCAATCCCTCGACGGCCAATTTTGGGTTTATCTCAGTTATCCAACCGGCACAATCGGTCACCCAGCTGACCTGCCGGTCGAGCTAAAACTCGTTCGCAACGGTGATTGGCAAAATGCCGAAACCCTAGTTCAGCTTTTCGGCGGGCAGGGAACAATCAACGTCAACAGTTGGTCGCCAAACGGAAACAAGTTTGCCTATGTCGCCTATCCAATTTCTTGAGCCCTATGAACGTGGTTGAGCTAGCGATTTCGGGCTAGCTGCTAATGAAGACCGAGAACCAAGTGAGCAGTGGAATTCCCAGGAACAGGTTGACGGGGAAGGTCACTGCCAAACTTGAGGTGATGTAGAGCCCGGGTTTGGCTTCGGGAAGCGATAGTTTCACGGCCGCGGGCGCCGCGATGTATGACGCGCTCGCGCACAAAAGCCCAAACACAGCGGCGCCACCCGCGCCAAGTCCAATTGCCTGAGCAACGACTACGCCAAAGGCTCCGCCGACTACCGGAAACACCAACGCAAACGCGAACAGGCCGATTCCCGCGCCTTTGATTTCTTTGAAGCTGGCACCCGCTTGGATTCCCAGTTGAAGCAAAAAGATTGTCAAGAAGCCCGCGAATGCTTGCCCGAAGAATGGTTCCACCTTGGCATAGCCCGCTGGACCAGTGAGGAGGCCGATAAATATTCCGCCGACCAGCAAGACGATCGACTTTGAAGTCAAAACTTCCTTGAGCGCGGTGCCGAGAGCGCCGCCAGCCTTTGATTTCTTGGCCAACAGAATTCCAACGATGATTCCTGGCACTTCCATAACCGCCAACAATGATGGCAAATAGCCCTCGACGGCCAAACCGGCGTTTTCAACAAATACCAGGGCAGCTGTGAAAGTCACCAGCGAGGTCGAACCGTAGTGCGCCGCGATGGCTCCTCGATTTACTCGGTCGAGTGGAGTTAGGGCCTTGAGTGAGTAGAAGGCAATCACGGGAATCAGGCATCCGACGGCCACCGACGCCAGAATCGCGATCCAAACATCCTCGGCGGGTGTGTTGCTAAGGGCGACACCACCCTTGATGCCAATTGCCAAGAGCAGGTAAATCGATAAGAAATCGAAGATGGCGCTGGGTATTTTGAGCGGACTTTTCATGATCACCAGGGCAGCGCCCAACACGAAAGCCAAGACCGGTGGGGAGGTGAGGTTTGCTAGCGCCAGTTCGATTGTGTTCAACGCGTTCCTTAGGTTCTGCTGCTTGACAAGAAAGATAATACAGGAAATACTATTCCGTAATAAAAATTCAGATTAGGAAGCGGAATCATGAACGTCGAACTTTGGATGTGGGTCGCTGTACTAGGGCTCATCGTCGTTATGTTGCTTGTCGATCTTTTCGCGCACCGAAAGGCGCACGAGATTTCGGTCAAGGAGGCGGCGCTGTGGTCAACGTTCTGGCTGCTGTCAGGAGTGGCGTTTGGTATAGGTATTTGGTCCTATTTCGGCGCCGAGTTTGGCCAACAATACTTCGCCGGGTTCTTGATCGAGAAGTCTTTAGCCGTCGATAACGTCTTTATCTGGGCGATCATCTTCGCCAGCTTCGCGGTGCCAAGAAAATACCAACACCGAGTTCTGTTTCTTGGTGTTCTTGGCGCGCTCGTGTTCCGAGGAATCTTCATCGCCGCCGGTGCAGTCATCCTTGAAAGCTTCGCTTGGGTGCTTTACCTCTTCGCAGCGTTCCTAATTTTCACCGGCATTCAAATGCTTCGCAAGCGATCCGAGCACGCCGACCCTTCGAAGTCGGCCTTCTACAGGTGGTTCTCTAAGGTAGTTCCATCGACCAAAGAATACGAAGGCCAGAAGCTCTTGGTTCGGCGCAATGGCGTTCTGCTCGCCACGCCTTTGCTCATGGTTCTCGTGCTGATCGAGTTCACCGACATCGTTTTTGCAGTTGATTCGATTCCGGCAATCTTCGCAGTGACCTCAGAGCCGTTCCTGGTCTTCACTGCCAACGCATTCGCAATTCTGGGTTTGCGTGCAATGTATTTCTTGCTGGCAGACATGATGCACCGCTTCGTTTATCTAAAGGTCGGTTTGGCGCTTGTCCTGGTTTGGGTCGGCATCAAAATGGGCTTGCATGACTTTGTCAAAATTCCAACACTGCTCTCGCTAGCTGTCATCGTCGCCATTCTCGGAGTGTCAATTTACGCAAGCTTTAGAGCAACGCGCTCGACTGCCCTAAGCCAGCCCGCGCCGGAGAAAGTAGGAGAATAGTGGAATGGCTAACTGGACCTTCTTGACTCACCACGGGCACGCTTTGGTAGCGATTGTTCAGGATCCAAGTCTGACGATCGACCAAATCGCGTCGAGGATTGGAATCACCTCTCGAGCAACTGCAGGAATCCTGAACGATCTCGTCGAGGGGGGCTACCTAGTCAAAGAAAAAGTCGGCCGCAATAATCACTACACAGTGCACGGCGAGCTAGCGATGAGGCATCCGCTCAACGACAAAGCCAAAGTTGCCGACCTGCTCGCACTGTTCGCTTAGTTAGCCGAACGAGCTGCCGAGGCGGCATACTGCGCCGAAATCAATTCAACCTTTGGGGTTGAAATCTCGTTGATCATCGAGACGGGCCAATTAACTTCTCGCCCGAGAGCAACCGATGCCGCCTGACGGGCTGCACCATTGGCAACATACTCGCCTGGGGTCGGGATCAAAACTGGAACACCAAAGATCTGACCGGCAATTTGCTGAACCGCTGGGCTGGTTGCAGCGCCACCAACCAAAATGATTCGCTTGCACTGAACGCCGGCGGCAAGCAGCGCGTCAAGACCTGCATTCAATCCACAGAGCATGCCCTCGATCGCCGCTCGAGCAAGGTTTTCGCGGGTGTTGTTTGCCAACGTTAGGCCAGTGATCGATGCCTTTGCATCTGGCAGGTTCGGAGTGCGCTCGCCTTCAAAGTAAGGCACCAAAACCACGCCATCAGCACCTGGCTTAGCCGACAGTGCAAGGTCGCTGAGTTCGGCGTGCGACACCTCGAGAAGGGTGCTGATCGAGTCGAGCACGCGAGCCGCGTTCAAGGTGCAAACCAAAGGCAAGAAGTTGTTCGATGCGCTTGCAAAACCCGCAATTGTTCCAGTGGCATCGGCCGTGCTGGTTGCTGAGACCGAGAAAACCGTGCCGCTAGTGCCAAGCGAAACGATTACGTCACCGGCGCTAGCGCCAAGACCAAAGGCTGCAGCAGCGTTGTCGCCGGCGCCACAGGCAATCTTGACTCCACCCAGGGTTTCGAGAGCAATCTCGCCAGTCGCGACTACTCGAGGCAAGGCTGGCACATGGCCAAGGGCATATTCCAAAATCTCGTCGCAATAGGTGTTGGTTTGCGAGTTGAAATAGCCGGTGCCGCTGGCATCCGATCGGTCGGTCACCAAGGCGCCAAAGTCAGGCCCCTTTTCAGTGGCACCGGTTGGCCCGAAGCCTGCCAAGCGCCAGGTCAGCCAATCGTGTGGCAGTGCGACAGCCGCCACCTTTGCAGCATTTGCCGGTTCGTGATTCTTGAGCCAAAGCAACTTGGCCGAGGTGAATGCGGCAACGGGCAGTGAGCCGGTGTTTTCAACCAGGTAGGCCGCGCCGAAATGCTCGACCAACTCTTCGGCTTCGGCCGAGCTTCGAGTGTCGTTCCAAAGCAGGGCAGGTCTAATCACCTTGCCGTCAGCGTCGAGCACAACCATGCCGTGCTGCTGGCCGCCGATCGAGATCGCTGCGACATCGTCAAGCCCACCAGCGGCAGCAATTGCCTCTTTTAGGGCCGACCACCAGTGTGCCGGGTCAACTTCGGTTCCGTTCGGGTGGCTGGCTCGACCTTCGCGAACCAGCTCGCCCGTCTCGGCGTTGCGAATAACTACCTTGCAGCTTTGAGTCGATGAGTCGACCCCGGCAACCAGAGTCATTTTTTAGCGTGCGCCCATTAGGTGCTCAATCGCCAACTGGTTTAGCTTCACAAAACCAAAACCGCGACCGTCAAAGTATGAGTCGGCATCGAAGTCTTCATACGAAGCCTTGTCAGCAAGTAGGTCGTTGTAGGTCTCGCCTGCCGCGAGGGTGGTTGTGTGAATCTCGGCAACGCGAGAGGCTTCGAGCGCGGCCTTGACCTCTGGGTCGGCGCGGAACGCAGCTGCGCGCTGCTTTAGAAGCAGGTACATGCGCATGTTTGCGGCAGCTGATTCCCATACGCCGTTGAAGTCTTCGGTGCGGCTTGGCTTGTAGTCAAAGTGGCGAGGGCCGTCATAAGCGCGGCCGCCGTTAGGGCCGCCAAATTCGAGCAGGTCAACCAGTGAGAAGGCGTTCAAGATGTCGCCGTGGCCAAAGACTAGGTCTTGGTCGAACTTGATGCCCTTCTGGCCGTTTAGGTCGATGTGATACAGCTTGCCGTGCTCGATTGCCTGGGCAATGCCAGCAGTGAAGTTCAGGCCGGCCATCTGCTCATGGCCGGTCTCTGGGTTTAGGCCAACAAGCTCTGGGTGTTCGAGGGTGTTGATGAATGCCATCGCGTGGCCAACGGTAGGCAACAAGATATCGCCGCGTGGCTCGTTTGGCTTTGGCTCAATCGCGAAGCGAATGTCGTAGCCCTTGTCTTTTACATAAGAGGTCATCAGGTTGACGCCCTCGCGGTAGCGCTGCAGTGCGCCACCGATGTCTTTAGCTGAGTCGTATTCGGCACCTTCACGGCCACCCCACATAACGAAGGTCTTGGCGCCCATCTCGGCGGCAAGGTCGAGGTTGCGAAGAGCCTTGCGCAAAGCGAAGCGGCGAACGCCACGGTCGTTGCTGGTGAATCCGCCGTCTTTAAAGACTGGATGGCTGAACAGGTTGGTGGTGATCATCGGAATGATAAGGCCGGTGTCGGCAAGGGCCTTCTTCAGGCGATCAATCTGGGTCTGACGCTCGGCATCGGTGCTGCCAAATGCAAACAGGTCGTCGTCGTGAAATGTTAGGCCGTATGCGCCAAGCTCCGAAAGCTTCTCGACTGCTTCGACAACATCCAGGTTGCGGCGAGTCGGTCCACCGAACTGATCCTGCGCTGCCCAGCCGATAGTCCAGAGGCCGAATGAGAATTTGTCAGCACGGGTAGGGGTCAAGTTCGACATTGAATTCATCCTTAGTTTGATTTTGTTCTGGTCAAGAACAAAATAGGGCAACTGCGGTATTCTGTCAACATGAAAACGAGCGCGCCAAAGATTTCGGTGACCTCGCAAACCCTCGGTCGAAACAACGATCAGGTGCGCGAGCACAATTTGGCCGCCATTTTGACCCTGCTCAGTCAAAGCAAAAGCCTCACTCGATCTGAACTGGTCGAACTCAGCGGGCTAAATCGCTCGACCATTTCGGTGCTGATGACCGAACTTCAGGCACTCGGCTTGGTTAGCGAAACCTCGCCGGATGAAACCCCGAATAAAGGTCGTCCATCTTTCGTTGCTTCGCTTTCGAGCGAGGTAGCCGTGTTCGGCGTCAACGTCGAGTCGAGCTTTACCGATGTTTGCCTGGTTTCGTTGCGAGGCGAAATCATTGCCAGTCATCGAATCGCAACTCCCGAGTTGCCGGCACCCGAGAGCATCATCGCTCAAATCAAGGATGCGATTTCGAACCTAAAGTCTGCGCAGGGTGACACGCTTCGCATCGCGGGTATCGGCGTTGCGGTGCCAGGCCAGGTGCGAGTTGCCGATGGTCAGGTTCGATTGGCGCCTCACCTTCAATGGGTCGAGGTTCCCTTCGCCAGCATGCTTGAGGCGGCAACTGGGATGCCGGTTTTTCTTGGCAACAATGCCAGCTTGGGCGCCACCGCCGAGCACGCGTTTGGCGCCGCCAAGGGCTATGACGAGGTCGTTTATCTCTATGGCGGCACCAGCGGAATTGGTGGTGGCGTGATTGTGCGCGGCGAGTTGCTTCGAGGGGCTGCCGGATATGCGGGCGAGCTCGGGCACGTCGTTCTCTCAGATTCGAGCCGCGAGGACTACTCGGGATTCCACGGCACACTCGAAGCCGCGCTCGATCGAGGTGACTCCGAGTCTTCGCCACCAGCTTCTGCCGAGGCACTAGAAAATCAGTGCCGCCTGCTTGGTGCAGCAATCAGCAGCTTCGCTAACATCTTCAACCCGCAAGTAATTTTGCTTGGTGGTTTTCTAGGCAGCATTTTTGCCCAGGCCGAAGAAGTGGTCACCAGTTTTGCGCTCGAGCGCATCCTTGGAGCGCCTGCAGAAAACCTCAAGATCATGCGAGCAGAGCTCGGATCAACCCAAATCATCAAGGGTGCTGCCGGCCTGCCAATATCGGCTTTGATTCAGGCGCCCAAGGCTAGCTCGGCCGTTCTGTAGCAGCACTAGTTAGACTCAGGAATAGAGTCGAGGGCGAGACGCTTTGACTAAATAAGTTTCGCTACAAAGGGGTAACACTGTGAACGCAATTATCAATTTCATCACCGGTCGCAAGAGCGCTTGGGTAACACTGCTAATCGGCCTGGTGTTCGCAGGTTTGGCCTTCGGCCCGCTGGCCGCAAAGAGCAGCGAAACCAACCCGGGCATCGGCTTGCCAGACACCACCGAGTCGGTGATCGTCAATGAGAAGCTCGCTGATCTGCCTGGTGCCGACTCAACCGCGGCCGTGATCGTTTATGCCGCCGAAAAGGCCATGACCGCTGAGCAAAAGCTTTGGGTGCAGGGCACCTTTGACCAGCAATCACAGATGTTCACCGGCGGTGCAAACGCCAAATTCACCGAGTTCACCAACCTTGAGGTTCAGGGCAAAAAGTTCGTTCCACCAGCCCAGCTGAGCAACGATGGGGCAACCGCAGTGATCACGGTTCCTCTCGAAAAGTCAGACGCCACCGAGGTCATCACCGAGCGAGTCAAAGAACTTCGCGCAGTTGCCAAAGAAGGCATGCCCGCTGGCCTAACCGCGTATGTAACTGGCCCCGAGGGCTTTCAGGCCGACATCGCTGGCGTATTTGCCGGAGCGGACGGACTGCTGCTAGCGGCAACCGGTTCGGTCGTTATTGTTCTTCTGCTCATCACCTACCGCAGCCCAATTCTTTGGATCGTGCCACTAGCCGTGGTTGGTGTTGCTGACCAGATGGCGGCTAAGTTAGCACCGAACGTCGCGGGCTGGTTTGACATCACCCCGGATGCATCGGTGACCGGAATTCTGTCGGTGCTGGTCTTTGGTGCCGGCACCAACTATGCGTTGTTGCTAATCGCTCGTTACCGCGAAGAGCTTTTGGCGGTCGAAAGCCGCAACGAGGCAATGCGCAAGGCGCTTCGCGGTGCTGGCCCAGCCATCATCGCCTCGGGTTCAACCGTTACCCTGGCGCTTCTAACCCTCAGCTTCGCTGCCCTCGAGGGCAACCGTTCGCTGGGAATCGTTTGTGCCACCGGAATCGTGATTGCAATGATTTCTGCGCTCGTGGTTTTGCCTGCGGCTCTAGTGGTTTTCCCTCGTTGGGTCTTCTGGCCAATCACTCCAAAGCTTGGCGGTCGCAACAAGAGTGACACCGGTCTTTGGGCCAAGCTTGGCAAGGGTGTTAGCAAGAACCCGATTCCCGTTTCGATCGCCGGCTTCGTCATCCTTGCGGCTCTAGCCACCGGCGCAAGTGGCATCCAGGTTGGTCTTTCATCAACCGACCGATTCTTAAAGACCCCAGAGGCCGTGGTTGGCCAGCAGGTTTTGGCAGACGCATTCGCCGCCGGCAGCACCACCCCGACCATCGTTATCGCCAACAATTCAAAGGCCCAGGATGTAATCACCGCTGCCACTGCAGTTGATGGCGTCGACTCGGCAAAGGTGGCTTCGGCAAATGACTCGATCTCAAAGATCGAAGTTGTTCTAGATGCCGAGAGCCAGTCGGATGAGGCCTACGCAACCATCAAACTGCTTCGCACCGCGGTGCACGAGGTTGAGGGTGCCGATGCACTGGTCGGTGGCCAAGACGCTCAGGCCCTAGACGTCAAAGACGCCTATGCCCACGACCAGATGATTGTGATTCCGCTGATCCTCATCCTGGTCTTCCTAGTGCTCGTGCTATTGCTTCGCTCGCTGGTCGCACCAGTCTTGCTGCTACTCACCGTGGTTGCATCATTCTTCGCATCGATGGGTGCCGGTTGGTACCTGTTCGTGAATGTCTTCGGTTTCCCGGCTCTCGACCTAAGCGTGTTCCTCTACAGCTTCTTGTTCCTAGTAGCCCTGGGTGTTGACTACAACATCTTCTTGGTCACCAGAGCCAAAGAAGAAGCGGCCCACCTTGGCACCAAGAAGGGCATGATCAAGGCGCTCAGCTCGACCGGCGGCGTAATCACTAGCGCGGGTATTTTGCTTGCCGCTGTGTTCGCCGTTCTGGGTGTGCTGCCGCTAGTGGCCCTGGCTCAAATCGGTGTCATCGTCTGCATCGGTGTGCTTCTCGACACCCTGCTGGTTCGAACCGTGATCGTGCCAGCGCTGGCCTTTATGACCGGCAACAAGTTCTGGTTGCCTTCGCGCAACTACAAACCATAAACAAACCCCGAAAACGAAACCCCTCCCGATTAGTTCGAGAGGGGTTTCGTTTTGGCTAGTTATTTGGTGCGAATCCAAACGGTTTGGTCGGCCACTAGGTCGTGACCCTCGCGCATACCGTGCAAGCTAGAGGCAATAATTTCGCCGGCCGGCAGAGCAATTGGCGTGTGGCCAAAGTTGTGAACCACAAGGATGTCGCCGTTGCGGAAACCGAGTGAGTTATCGCCGACGAACTCGTCGACCCACTCGAAGCTGCCTTCGCCTAACGCTAATTGCTTGCGCAGTTTCAAAGCATGCTTGTAGAGCTCGAGGGTTGAGCCCTCAATGCCCTCTTGCTGGTCGCGCGAGTACTCGGCATAAATTTCTGGCTGCGGCAACCAAGATTTTCCGGTCTGGTTGAAACCGTTAGCATCGCCAACCCCGGCCTCCCATGGCAGTGGCACACGACAGCCATCGCGGCCAACTCGTGCACCTTTGGTGCGAGCAAAGGTTGGGTCTTGACGAAACTCTGGCGCTAGGGTGGTGTGCTCAGGCAGGCCAAGTTCTTCACCCTGGTAGAGGTATGACGAACCAGGCAGCGCCAGCATCATCAGGGTTGCGCCGCGAGCACGGCGCAGACCGAGTTCGCGATCAGGCTGAGGGTCGCTTGGCCCAACGCCATCGCTGTCGGTCGGCTTGATTTTTAGCCCACCAAAGCGGCTAGCGTGGCGCAAGACATCGTGGTTGTTCAGCACCCAGGTGCTCGGTGCGCCAACGCCATCGAACGCTTCAAAGCTCTCGTTGATGTTGTCGAACAGTGTCTTGGCATTCCAGTCGCTGTTCAAGAATCTGAAGTTGAAGGTCTGGTTGAACTCGTCGTGACGCACCCACTTGGCCATGAACGAAAGTGGCAACACGTATGCCTCGCCGCACATCGCGCGGTCACCTTCGTAGCTGTCAAGAATCTGGCGCCACTTGCGGAAGATCGGGTGAACCTCTTCTTGGAACCACATCGGTGGGCTGGCTTCGCCCTCGATAAAGCCCGCACCGGCGCGCTCAACATCTGGGTGGTCTGGTAGGCCAGCGGCCTTGGCCATTGCGTGTGGCTGGTCAACGCGGAACCCGTCAACGCCGCGGTCGAGCCAAAAACGCAGGATGTCTTCGAACGCCTCTTGAACCTTTGGGTTTGCCCAGTTCAGGTCTGGCTGGCTTGAGTCAAACAGGTGCAAATACCATTGGCCGGGGGTGCCGTCAGGGTTGGTGATGCGAGTCCAAGCTGGGCCGCCAAACAAACTGAGCCAGTTGTTCGGAGGAAGCTCGCCGTTCTCGCCTCGGCCATCCTTGAAGTGATAAAAATCGCGTTCCGCAGAACCCTCGATTTCGATGAGTGCATCCTTGAACCACTGGTGCTGGTCGCTGGTGTGGTTGGGCACGAGGTCAACCAGAATGCGCAGGCCAAGTTCGTGGGCTCGAGCAACCATCGCGTCGAAGTCGGCCAAGGTTCCGAACAGTGGGTCAACATCTTTGTAATCGCTCACGTCATAGCCGGCGTCTTTTTGCGGTGAGCGCATGAATGGCGACAGCCAGACCGCATCGATGCCCAGAGCAGCGAGTGATTCGAGCCTTGCGGTGATGCCCGGCAGGTCACCGATGCCATCGCCGTTTGAGTCGCTAAACGATCGCGGATAAACCTGATAAATGACGGCGGCCCGCCACCATTCCTTGCTTTCGCTAGGTAGGTGACGGGACGCGGTCGAAAGGTCGAAAGTCATGCTCAAATTTTAGAGCTTGATCCAAACTGTCTGGTCATGTTCTAGTTCGCCCTCGATGGTCAGATCTGCCTGGGTGGTGGCCAGAATTTCGCCGGCAGGTATAACCACGGGGTCGCCCTCGAAGTTAGACAGAACCAGCACGCCGTTGTTTATAAAGGCGAGGGTGGTTTCATCCATGAATTCAGGCGCCCACTTAAAGTTGCCGGCACCCAGGTTGAACTGCTTGCGAACCTTGAGCACTCGCTTGTAAACCTCGAGGGTTGAACCTGCTACGCCGTCTTGAAGGTCGCGTGCGTAACGCGCATAGCTAGAAGGCTGTGGCAACCAAGATTGACCGGTCGAAGAGAAGCCGTTTGATTCGTTGGCCTTTGAAACCCAAGGCAACGGAACGCGGCAACCATCGCGACCAACGCGCTTGCCCTGGGTGCGAGCATAGGTTGGGTCTTGGCGATAGGCGCCGCCGAGAGTGGTGTGCTCTGGCAGGCCAAGTTCTTCACCCTGATAGATGTAGGCGCCTCCTGGCAGGCCGAGCATGAAAGCGCTCGCCGCACGTGCACGACGTAGACCCTTGGCCTCGTCTGGCTGAGGGAAGTCTGGGCCAATACCATCGCCCTGAGGAGGCAGCATGTCTGGCTCATAGGCAAAACGAGTGGCGTGACGAATCACATCGTGGTTCGAAAGCACCCAGGTGCTTGGCGCGCCAACCTTGCCAAATGCTCGAAGAGATTCGTTAATCACCTCGGTCATCTCAGCCTTGCTCCAAGGGCAGCCCAGGTAGCCAAAGTTGAAGGCCTGGTGGTACTCATCTGGGCGAACCCAGTTGGCCATGCGATCAAGTGGGCCAAGCCACGCTTCGGCCGCCATTAGGCGGTCATCGTACTCGTCGAGCACTTTGCGCCAGCGACGAATGATCGGGTGAACCTCAGGCTGACCCCAGTATGGGTTGAAAGCTTCGATCTCGGCAAAGGTCATGTCTTTTTCATCTTTGGCCTTGGCGCCACCCATGGTGGTGTCAATTACTTCGATGTCAGGTAGGCCGGCGCGCTTGATCATGCCGTGAGCCACGTCGATTCGGAAACCTGCTGCTCCGCGGTCTAGCCAGAAACGAAGCACGTCGTCAAACATGTCCAGAACTGCAGGGTTGGTCCAGTCAAAGTCCGGCTGGCTTGAGTCGAAGATGTGCAGGTACCACTGGCCGGGGGTTCCATCGGCGTTTGTGGTTCGGGTCCAGGCGTTTCCGCCAAACACAGATGGCCAGTTGTTAGGTGGCAGTTCGCCGTTCTCGCCCTTGCCATCTCTGAAGATATACATGGCACGCTCTGGCGAGCCCTCGGGGGCAGCAAGCGCGGCCTGAAAAAGCTCGTGCTGGTCTGAAGAGTGGTTAGGAACGAGGTCAACGATGACCTTAATTCCGAGTTTTTTGGAAGCGCTTACAAGGGTGTCAAAGTCCTGTAAATCTCCGAAAAGAGGGTCGATGTCTTTGTAGTCCGAGACATCGTAGCCGGCATCCTTTTGAGGCGACTTGAAGAATGGTGAGCACCAGATTGCGTCGACCCCGAGGTCGGCCAGGTAGGGCAGCTTCTCGGTAATGCCTTTTAGGTCACCCATCCCGTCACCATTGCCATCGGCGAAGCTTCGAGGGTAAATCTGATAGATGACAGACGATCTCCACCACTCCGCATTCGGGATGGTTTCGTACAAGAATTCGTTTTTTGACATGTCTATAACTTAGGTGAATTCGAGGCGAATTCCACATTGAATCGGTTCAAATTTCGATGTAAGCGTTTGCATGAGGGGGTGTTACCAAACCGTGATAAATTCGTTACCAAAATAGCGCAGATTGAGTTTGTCTGTAAGCGCTTACAAGTTGTGTGATGGGTAGGACTTGATTGCAAGTCCTTCTCTACTAGGTAGCTAGAAAG
>JACCDK012117936.1_pt1 | contig 23812 bp, 17 predicted proteins | sample 7445871 | NCBI WGS metagenome assembly JACCDK01 (sample SAMN15323436, study PRJNA562643) | freshwater metagenome | isolation source: river surface water | place: USA:Blue River Watershed | collected 2017-08-15 | reverse complement strand
CTTTACAATGGTCAACATATTTTTAATTTTGGCTTACCTGAAGTACGGAATTACATTGCTGAGGTCGTTCGAAATTTGGTCAAAAATTATAACATAGATGGGATTCATTTTGATGATTATTTTTATCCCTATCCAAGTGCGACATCGGTGATAAAAGACCAAGAAGCGTATTTAAAATATCGATTATCTGACGAAAAAATTGAAGACTGGAGAAGAAGGAATATTGACTTGTTGATAAAAAATATTTCAGAAATAATTAAAGAGGAAAAACCTAAAGTAAAATTTGGGATTAGTCCTTTTGGAATATATCGTCACAAAACTCCCGATTATGATGCGGGATCTCCGACTCGTAAAGGTTTACAATCTTATTCTGATCTGTTTGCTGATACTGAAAAATGGGCAAAAGAGGGTTGGGTAGACTATTTAGCTCCACAATTGTATTGGCCAACAAATCATGGAGTTGCGCCTTATGGCCCTTTATTAGCTTGGTGGGCTGCTCATAGTTATGATCGACCAATTTATGCAGGAATTGGGGCATATCATTTAAAGGATAGTTGGTCAACCAGCGAATTGTCAAAACAATTAAATCTGGCTCGATTTCATCCTAAGGTTCAAGGCTCAATTTATTTCAGCAGTAAATTGTTAACTCAAAATACGAAAGGATGGCGTGATACCTTGCGAAATACGCATTTTAAAGAAATTGCCTTAGTTCCAACAATGCCTTGGATAGACAGTATTCCTCCTACAGCACCTCATCAAGTTTCATTGAGTAAAAAAGATGGTGAATGGCATTTGGATTGGAAAAGTGGTGAGCCAGCGTCAGATTTGGATCCTGTAGCGTATTATGTAGTTTATCGGTTTAAAAAAACTGACTTAGATCCATTTGAGCAGGCTGAACATATTATTTACAAAGGCAGAAATACGCATTTAAAAATTCCTAAAAATTGGGTAAATTCAGGTTATGGATTTGCTGTAACAGCCTTTGATCGACTTCACAACGAGTCGGTTCCGGGAACTATTCAATGGGTTGTTGCTGTTGAAGAAGAACATAAAAAAGAAAATTAGATGAGTGTACGTTATTTTCACCTATCAGTAAAAGAAATTATTGACGAAACAGAAGACACCAAAACATTCCATTTTTGGCAGCCTATTCATGATATCGTAAAATATAAGGCTGGGCAATTTCTGACTTTGATCCCTGAAATTGACGGCAAAAAAGTGAGAAGGAGCTATTCTTTTTCATCCTCACCAAAAACAGATTCTTCACCTGCCATTACCATTAAACGTGTTAAAGGTGGTTTAGTCTCTAATTATGTATGTGATCACTTGAAAGTAGGTGATACTGTTGAAGTAATGGATCCGATGGGTAATTTTTACCTAGAAACAGATTCTTCACATAAAAAAAACTATGTGTTTGTTGGTGCAGGATCTGGTATTACACCCTTATTCTCTATGATTAATACTATTTTGCATGCAGAGCCCCAATCAACCATTGAATTGATTTATGGTTCTCGTTCAGAGAACCAAATAATTTTCAAGTCGGCCTTGGATGCTTTAGAAAAAACGTATGCAGATCGCTTGAAAATTTTGTACGTCATCAGTCAGCCTGGACCATCATGGGCAGGACTCAAGGGTCGTATCAACCAAGCGTCTATTGTATATTATTTGAAACAAGAGTTGGGGACGAATATTGCAAAATCACATTATTATTTGTGCGGACCAGAAGAAATGATGGAGCAAGTAAAAGGTTCGTTAGCCATTTTTGATGTGCCAACTGAGCAAATCCATCAAGAGTTGTTTCTAAGTCATACTTCTGAGGAGGTTACACAGGCTGAGGAAGATGGAAGTTTGAAAGAACAAACGATTCAAATTATTTATGAAGGGAAAACGCATGAATTGAAAGTTTTGCCTTCACAAACCATTTTAGAGGCCGCTTTGGAAGCCGATTTAGATATTCCTTATTCTTGTCAAGCGGGTATGTGTACAGCCTGTATGGGTCATTGCACTTCAGGTAAGGTGATCATGGATGAAGAGGATGGTTTAACTCAAGGAGAGATTGATAAAGGTTATATTTTAACTTGTGTGGCGCATCCGATGAGCTCTGGAGTAGTGATAAATTTAGATTAAGATGAGACAAATTACCCCGATACAACAAAAAAGAGCCTTTTTGCCAGTAGATTTTGAATTGTCTACTTGGGAAAGCGTATTGCCTTTTTTTGAAAAATTAAGTAAACAAACAATAGCAAGTCTGAGCGACTTGCAGCTTTTTTGCGCGCATCGCTCGGAATTGGAAAGTTACCTTTCTGAAAATTTCGCTTGGAGATATATTAAAATGTCCTGCGATAATCAAAATCCAGATTTACAAGCAAGTTATCAACAGTTTGTAAATGAAATCATGCCTAATGCATCGGTTTTTGATGATGAATGGAATAAAAAAGTTATTGATTCTGGATTTGCCGATCAATTACCAACTTTAGGATTTTCCATCATGTTGAGAGGAATGCAAAAAGCAATTGAAATTTTTCGTGAGGAAAATATTCCCTTGTTTACAGAATTGAACAATCTTTCTACAGAGTATGGAGCATTGACAGGTGCATTAACAGTTGAAATTGGAGGAGTTGAAAAAACACTTCAACAAGCTTCTGCACATTTAGAGTCGACCGACCGAAAAGAAAGAGAAGAAGTATTCCATAAAATTGCGACTAAGCGATTGTCCTTAAAAGATGATTTAAACAAATTGTTTAATCAATTGATTGAAAAAAGAGATCAAGTGGCTAAAAATGCCAATTTTGAGAACTTTAGAGATTATTCATTTGCTAGTTTAGGTCGTTTTGATTATTCACCTGCAGATTGTTTTGAATTTCATGAGGCTGTAGCTGAAACGGTGGTTCCGATATTGAATGACTTAGCAACAAAGCGAAAGGCGGCATTAAAAGTGGAGGCATTAAAGCCTTGGGACAAGGCTGTTGATCCTGCAGGCAGAAAGCCTTTGAAGCCCTTTGAAACAGGACAAGAACTCTTAGAAAAAACAATTCGTGTTTTTGATAAACTGGATCCATTTTTAGGTAATTGCCTAAAAGAAATGGTGAAATTGAATCGATTTGATTTGGATTCTAGAAAAGGTAAAAATCCAGGAGGATACAATTATCCGCTAGAAGAAAGTGGATTCCCATTTATTTTTATGAATGCGGCTGGACAAGTTCGAGATATGGTGACTTTGTTACATGAAGGTGGTCATGCGGTGCATTCAATTTTAGATAAAGATTTGCCAATAAATGCCTTTAGAAATGTGCCATCAGAGGTAGCAGAGTTAGCTTCTATGAGTATGGAATTAATTACCATGGAGCATTGGAAAGAATATTTTGCTAATCCTGAAGAGGAAAAACGAGCAAAAATAAAGCATTTGGAAGACATTTTAGAAACCTTACCTTGGGTGGCAACCATTGATGCCTTTCAACATTGGATCTATGAAAATCCACAACATACGTTTGAAGAGAGAGAAGCTGCTTGGTTAAAAATTTATGGAAAATTCAGTGATTCAGTAACAGATTGGTCGGAATTGGAAGTAAACAAAGCAAATGTTTGGCAAAAGCAATTACATCTTTTTGAAGTACCATTTTACTACATTGAATACGCAATTGCGCAATTGGGCGCATTAGCTGTTTGGCGAAATTATTGTCAGAATCCTGAAAAAGCTTTGAATCAATATTTAGACGCATTGGCATTAGGTTATACAGTGCCTATGAAAGAGATTTATGCAACGGCTGGCATTGAGTTTAATTTTAGCAAAAAGTATATTAGCGAGTTGATGGAGTTTTTGAAGGGGAAGATTGAAGAGTTATGAGTGGAAAGTGGAAAGTTGAAAGTGGAGAGTGGCTTATATTAATTTTCAACTTTCAATTTTCAACTTTCAACTTTCTTTCCTATTTTTGCATCGTAATTAGTACAATCAGAAAATGAAATTAAAATCTATACTTCCTGTTTTAGCGATTGCTTTGGTTGCAACTGCTTGTGATTATCAAAAAAACAATCGAATCAAGCAAAAAGATGTGCGTGAAGGAAATGAGTATGTGTACGGTGTGCATCCTGATTCAGCTGCTGCTCAATCAAAAATCAAGTATACTGCTAAGCCAGAATTAGAAGTTCGTGCAAATGCAATTCGTGAAAAGTTATTCAATAAATAATTGAATTTGATATAGTAATAAATAAAAAGCCGGATAATCCGGCTTTTTTTATGTGCTAAAACAAATACGCCTTCAAAAAAGTTAACTGATAAATGATCAGGGTGTAAATAGAAGACCAAATAAAGCCAGAAATGGCCATGAAAATTAAGATTCTAGGTAGAGGTACTTTAAACGATAGTGACAATAAACTTCCACCAATTGGGGTGAATATTAATGGAGTAAGCGCAGCAATTCCTTTGATGCCAAATTTTTGCCAAATACCAACTGCATAACGAGCTCTCTTTGAAAAGACTAAGGGTTTGGTTTTTCGCAGGCTGGAAACCCATTTCACCAAAAATTTCCCAATTGAAACGATGATAATCACCGTCAGCATAAATCCTAACCAGGAGGATAGAAGCGTTTCATACCAGGTTAAGCCCAAACTAAAACCAGTGATGGGGCCTGCTATGTATTTTAAAGCAGTGGCTAACATGACAGCAAAATATTTTCCGAATGCCATTACTTAGAGGATCGATATATGCGTAATCCCTCGTTTAAAAAAGATACAAAATGACTTACTTCTGGGTCAAATGCTACAGGTGCAACCATTGGAGCAGCATCTTTTCTAGGGTCTAATAATACATAATGCGGTTGCGCGTTGGAATCAAATCGAGTGATTTGAAAATCAAGGTTTTGATCTCCAAGCGTTTTCTTTACTTGACCATCTTCTTTCGAAGTATACCACATAGATGCTGGTAATTCAGTTTTGTCGTCACAATATAAAGCAACTACGATATAATCTTCATTCAGGGTTTTTAATACCTTAGGGTCTGACCACACATATTCTTCCATTTTACGACAATTCACACATCCATGACCTGTAAAATCAATAAAAAGTGGCTTATTTGCTTTAATCGCAGCTTCTTTGGCTTCATTGAAATCGAAATAGCCTTGCAGTCCGAGGGGAAGCTTTAAAAAATCACTATATTTTGCATTGATTTTTGTACTTCCGTTTTCAGTGGTTGCAGCAGTCATTTTAAAATCTTGCGAATTCATTGGAGGTAACCAGCCTGAAAGTCCTTTTAACGGTGCGCCCCACATACCAGGTAGCATATATAATACAAAAGCCAAACTACTTGTAGCTATAAGTGATCGTAAAACCGATAATTTTTTATTGCCACTATCGTGAGGCATGCTGATTAGTCCAAATAAATATAAGGTTATGGCTGTAAAAACCGCTATCCAAATGGCTAAAAATACTTCGCGATCGAGTAAATGCCAATGGTATACTTGGTCAGCCACGGATAAAAATTTAAATGCCAAAGCCACTTCTAAGAAACCTAGGACTACTTTGACTTCATTCATCCATCCACCCGACTTAGGCATCTTTTGCAGGAAGCCAGGGAAAATGGCAAATAGGGTAAATGGAATAGCAAAGGCCAAGGAAAATCCGAGCATTCCAATAATTGGTTTCAGAAATACTCCTTGCGAAGCAGCAATTAAAATAGAACCAGCCAGGGGGCCAGTGCAAGAAAAGGACACCAATACTAAAGTGAATGCCATAAAAAATACACCAATTAAACCACCTTTATCTGATTTGGCATCTACATTATTGACAAAATTTGAAGGTAAAACGATTTCAAAGGCCCCTAAGAATGAAATGCCAAATAACATGAAAATGACAAAAAATAGCAGGTTTGGAATCCAATGTGTACTTAAGAAGTTCGCAAAACTAGCACCTGCAAAGAAGGCTAAAATGGTTCCAAAGAATACATAAATCAATACAATAAATGCTCCATATAAAAAGGCTAAACCCTTGCCTCCACTTTTTTTCGTGAAGAAGCTAACTGTCATTGGAATTAATGGATATACACACGGAGTTAATAAGGCCAAAAATCCTGCGCCGAGTGCTATAAAAAAGAAAGAAAACAGTGATTCATCACTAGTCTCTTTTGGTGCCTCGATGGTTTCTCTGCTTGTCGAAGTATCTAGAGCCTTTGGCACCGGCTTAACTACCTTACTCTGGCCACTCTGCCCACTAACCTCACTTGGCCCACTAACCTCACTCTGTCCACTTAATTTAAATACCCCTTTAATCGGCACGCACAATCCCGATTCATTGGAGCATGATTGTGAATCATAATTACCTTCAATATTCCATTTAGCAGATTTTATTTTTACTTTTTGTCTAAATTCTCCAAGATCTGTAAAATAAGTATACGTTCCACCCCATATTTCCTTGTCTAATTTGGAGTGAGGATTGATGGGTTTTAATTTTCCGATGGTTTCGAAAGAAGAATTTGGAGTAAAGTTTATCGTAGTGACAACAGGACCCAACTCTGGATCAAAATCAGATGAATATAAATACCAACCTTTATCAATTTTAACTTTAAAAATTACTTCAGCGACCTCTCCAACTTTTGGTTGCGTTGGTTTAATGCTCCACGACCAGTGTGCTGGAATGACCTTTTCTGCTTGTAAAAAAAATCCCAAAAGCAGGAATAATCCTGTTAACAATGATTTTATTTTCATCGATTTTTATAAATTTTTCAAATTTACATTTTTTCACTCGATAATAACGTGATATTGGTCGACTTAGTTTATCAATAAATCGTTTTTCTGTTCAAAGATAAAGTCGTATTTTTGTGCCTTATATTTGAAGAACAATACAAATTATGGCTGCAAGCACATTCCCAACTCAACGCGACAACGAAATTTTTTCTTTAATCAATAAAGAAGCCCACCGTCAAGAATTTGGCATCGAATTAATTGCCTCTGAAAACTTTACTTCTCCGCAAGTAATGGAAGCTCAAGGTAGTGTTTTGACGAACAAATATGCGGAAGGTCTTCCAGGAAAAAGATATTACGGTGGTTGCGAGGTGGTAGATGAGGTAGAAACTTTAGCCATTGAGCGTGCAAAGCAATTGTTTGGTGCTTCGTGGGCAAATGTTCAACCACATTCAGGTGCACAGGCAAATGCGGCAGTGTTTTTATCTTTCTTGAACCCTGGCGATAAAATTTTAGGTTTTGATCTTTCACATGGAGGTCACCTTTCTCATGGATCACCTGTAAATTTTTCAGGAAAATATTTTCAAGCATTTTTCTATGGTGTTGAAAAAGAGACTGGTTTAATTGACTGGGATAAGGTAGAGGCAACAGCAGCAAAAGAAAAACCAAGATTGATTATTTGTGGTGCTTCGGCATATTCAAGAGATTGGGATTATGCTCGTTTACGTGCTATTGCTGATCAAGTAGGAGCCTTATTATTAGCAGATATTTCTCATCCATCGGCTTTAATTGCAAAAGGTTTGTTAAATAACCCAATGCAGCATTGCCACATTGTTTCAACAACTACTCACAAGACCTTACGTGGTCCACGTGGTGGATTGATTATGATGGGCAATGATTTTGAAAATCCATTTGGATTTAAAACTTTAAAAGGAGATTTAAAATTAATGTCGGCTTGTTTAGATGGAGCTGTTTTCCCAGGAACTCAGGGAGGACCATTAGAGCATGTTATTGCAGCAAAAGCAATCGCTTTTGGTGAGGCATTAACACCAACATTTGAAGCATATGCGAAACAAGTTCAGTCAAATGCACAAGCGATGGCGAAAGCCTTTTTATCAAAAGGTTATGAAATCATTTCGGGTGGTACTGATAATCATTTGATGTTAATTGACCTTCGTCCAAAAGGTTTGACAGGTAAATTAGCCGAAAATACCTTGATTAAAGCAGATATTACGATTAATAAAAACATGGTTCCGTTTGATGATAAGTCGCCATTTGTGACTTCAGGTATGCGTGTTGGTACTGCTGCCATGACAACTCGTGGTATGAAAGAGACAGAAATGGGACATATTGTTGACTTGGTAGACAAGGCATTAATGAACCATGAAAATGAGTCAGTTTTAGCGGCAATTAAAAATGAAATTAATGAGTGGGTAAAGCAATTCCCGCTTTACGCTTAATAAGTTATGGCATTAGATCAGGATTGGGAAGAAGAAAATGAGGATAAAGATGGCACTGAGATGTCGTTTTTTGATCATTTAGAAGAACTTCGTTGGCATATCATTCGTTCAATCGCATCAATAGTAATCTTTACTGTTGCGGCCTGGATTTTTCGTGAAGAAATTTTCGGGATTGTGATTATGGGTCCGACAAAGGTTGACTTTTACACCAATCAATTGTTATGTAAAATAGCTGCTGAAACTGGGATGACAAGTCTCTGTATGCAAAAGGCTGATTTTATTTTACAATCCAGAGAGGTTTCTGGACAATTCATGATGGCGCTTACACAATCCATCATTGTTGGTCTTCTTTTTGCATTCCCATATGCTTTTTTTGAAATTTGGCGTTTTGTAACTCCAGGATTAAAAAATAAAGAATTAAAGGCGGCAAGAGGCGCTGTTTTTTGGGTTTCTTTGTTGTTTTTCCTAGGGGTAGCTTTCGGTTATTTTGTGGTGGCGCCAATGGCCATTAACTTCTTAGCAAATTTTAAATTAGACCCATCCATTCAAAATCAATTCGATATCAATGATTATATATCCCTGTTATCCATGTTGACTTTGGCCTGCGGTTTAACGTTTCAATTACCTATGATTGCTTACGTACTTTCTCAAGTTGGTATTTTAACGCCTTCATTCATGAGAGAATATAGAAAGCATGCCCTTGTAGTAATTTTATTAATTGCTGCCTTAATTACTCCATCACCTGATATGATTTCTCAGTTATTGGTTGCCCTACCTTTATTTGGACTATATGAAATTAGTATCGGTGTTTCTGGTCGCGTTTTAAAAAGAAAAATGCGTGAAGAAATGGAGGAATCCTAATCCCATTCACTGACAAAAAGATGAATTATTTATCGGCTGAAAATATATCCAGAAATCTCGGAGAGCGCTGGATCTTTAAAGGTATTTCCTTTGGACTTCAAAAAGGTGAAAAGGTTGCCTTGATAGGGAAGAATGGAACAGGGAAAACTACCTTGATGGAGACATTGGTTGGTGCACAAAGTCCAGATAGCGGGAATATCACCATTAGAGATGGAATTCATGTGGGATATTTACCACAAAATCCAAGTTTCAACGAATCCGATATCGTTCTTAATTATTTATATGCCGAAGACCTTCCTAGCTCAAAGGCCATAAAAGCCTACGAAACGGCTATGGCAAGTGGAGAGCCTAAAGCTTTGGAAGTCGCCTTTGCCTTAATGGATGCAACACAAGCCTGGGATTTCGAAAGTAGGGCTAAGCAAATCATTGCTAAATTAGGTATTCCTGACAGCGAACAACAAATTTCTACACTTTCTGGCGGACAAAAAAGACGTTTGGCATTGGCTAAATTGTTGATTGAAAGTCCAGAAATCATGATCTTAGATGAGCCAACTAACCATTTGGACATCGACACGATTGAGTGGCTTGAAGGCTTTTTAAGTGGTCCAAATGTAACTTTATTAGTAGTTTCCCACGATCGCTATTTCTTAGATCGTGTGTGTAATAAAATGATTGAGTTATCGAATGGTGAAATATATACTTATAATGGGAATTACGGTTATTTTTTAGAGAAAAAAGCCGAGCGCGAAGCCTCTGAAGCAAGTACCATTGCAAAAGCTAAAAATCTATACAAAAAGGAGTTAGAATGGATGCGCAGACAACCCAAGGCTCGAGGCACCAAAGCACAATCGAGAATCGATGCTTTTTATGAGACGGAAGAAGTTGCCAAGCGAAAAGCAGATGACAGCAAATTGGATTTACAATTACAGATGTCGCGATTGGGAAATAAAATCATCGAGATCAATCATTTGTCGAAATCCTTTGGAGACAAAAAAATCGTTGACGATTTTACTTATACCTTTAAGAAAAAAGATCGTATTGGCATTGTCGGTAAAAACGGTGCAGGAAAGACCACTTTCTTACAATTATTAACAGAAAATCTAGCACCCGATGCAGGAACGATTGATCACGGTGAGACTTTAGTAATTGGATATTATACCCAAATGCCATTTGATTTCAAGGCTGGACAACGTGTGATTGATGTGATAACTGAGATTGCAGAGGTGATTCATTACGGGAAAAAGGAAACGCTTACACCATCTCAATTTTTGAGTAAGTTTTTGTTTGAAACACAAAAACAATATACGCCTGTGGAAAAACTTTCAGGAGGGGAGAAAAAGCGATTACAGTTGATGCAAGTATTGGTTAAAAATCCAAATTTTTTGATTTTGGATGAGCCAACTAACGACTTAGATTTAGAAACCTTACAATTACTTGAAGACTTTTTAAGTGATTTTCAGGGTTGCTTGTTGCTTGTTTCTCACGATCGTTATTTTATGGATAATTTGGTCGATCAGTTGTTGTTAATCGAAGGTGGAGGCGACATTCGATTCTTTAATGGAAATTATACGGATTATAGGAATAGCCTTGAGATAAGTAATAAGGAAGAAGGAAGAAGTAATAAGGAAGAAGGAAGAAGTAATAAGGAAGTGGATAGTGGGCCAAGTGGGCAGAGTAATGTGAAGTCGAAAAAGTTAAGTTTTAAGGAGCAGAAGGAATTTGAGGAATTGGAAAAAACCATTCCCTTGTTAGAAGCAAAAATTGTGGACTTGGAGCATCAAATGGCTGAACTTGCCAATGATTTCAATCGAATTAGTGAATTAGCTCATGAATTAGAGCTGTTAAAAGCTACATTAGAGGAGAAAGAAATGCGCTGGTTGGAGTTGTCGGAGTAATTGGAAAGTACAAAAAACTTAGATTATTCAACACTTAGATTCTTAAATTCATAAACTCTTAAATTCTCAAAACATTGGACCCTCTAGAAGGCAAAACACTTCAAGTAATTGTTGAATTTCTCGTAGAAAAATACGGTTGGAAAGAGCTTGGAAGAAGAATTCCGATCAATTGTTTTTTGTTTGAGCCCAGTGTGAAATCAAGTTTGACTTTCTTGCGTCGAACCCCATGGGCCAGAAAAAAAGTAGAAATCCTATATCTTAGGAGTCTCTAATTTATTCACCATCTTCACGAATAAAAATAGCACAAAGGCAACAATGATGAAGGAAATAAAATTTCCAACAAAATTACCGTACTTTATCGCAGTGCCAGGAATTACCAACTGATTAATTTCTGTCAAATGGGTTGCCTTTAAAACAGGGGAGAGTAAAGCAGGATTGATGATATCATTCACCAAAGAATCTACAATCTTAGAAAATTGACTTCCTACCACCACACCAATAGCGAGGTCAATCACACTGCCACTCATGGCAAACTTCTTAAATTCATCTAGTATTTTCATAAAAAATATAGGTGCCTTCGAAAATCTCCGGCACCCTTACTAAATCACTGGATCACTCGATCACTGGATCACTGAAATGTAATCTCCGTAATCGCAAACAATGGCTTTCCACCAGCATTTTCATTTCTAAAGACCATATATAAGTCTTTAACTCCTTCAGTTGAATTCACTGGGAAAGTTACAGCACCTGCTTTCTTGAATTCTCCAGTTCCAACTAATGGACCTTCCGGAGAGCCTAAGTGTACTTCTAAGCGCCCTCCAACGGTAGTGCCTTCCATTACAAAACCAGTTACTTTAATAGCCTTTATACCAGTTAGATCAATGCCTTTGTATACGACATGACTTTTATCCTCATTGGCAATCACTAATTCACCCACATTATCCATTTTCATTTTCATGATTTTGTTGGTTGCATCAGTAGCTGCTGCAGGTATTGTTGCGCTACGTAAAGTAACAGTTCCTTGTCCTAACACTGGTGCAATTTTGCCATTTCCTTTATCTGTATAACTTGCTGTGAAAATATAAGTTCCTGGTTTACCACCATCTTTTGGTACATATTCTCCTTTCAATGGTTTCGAAGCTTTCTTAGCATCCCCTAAAGATAAAATGTATTGAACCATTTCTCTTGCATCTGAATTCGAGATTTGTGGATGTGCTGCCATAGCTTGCTCTCCCCAAACACCTCCACCACCAGCAATAATCTTGCTAGCTAATTGCGCAATAATTGTACTTCCTGCACGATATTTTTTAGAAATATCCTTATAAGATGGTCCAATAGATTTCTTTTCTTTAGCGTGACAAGTCTTACAATCCGATTGATCGATCAAGCGTAAACCATTTGAGAAACTCGTATTACTTTGGTGTCCTAAGGCAATCATGTTTTTGTCAAAACCTTGTAAGTAATCAATGCTTAACAATACATCATCTTCAGCAACTTTTTTGTTATCTAAAGTTCCATCTTCTTTGTCTTCTACTTTTACGGCATATTTAACTGGTTTGTCGTTCCAATAGAATGATTTATTACCCTCAACTTCTACACTTACTTTTGGTACCTCGTTACCAGCTGTAATGGCAATAGTTTCTTTTTTCGAATTGCCTTTTGCATCTTTTACGGTTAATACAACGTTATATTTTCCTGGTTTTGTAAAAGTGACAGTTGGATTTGCAGCTGGACTAGTCATGCCATTGCCAAAATTCCAATTGTAGGTGATTTTATCACCGTCGTAATCAATTGTTCCTTCAGAGGAGAATTTAACCTTTAATGGTACAGCACCAGCTTTCTTGTCGGCTACTGCTGCAACTTTTGGCGTTCTATTACCTGGATTGTATTCAATTTTGTATAAAGTAGCTTCTTCATTTTGTGCAAACCAGTTTGGCCCATACTCTAATCCGTACAATACTCCATTATGGTCAAATTCCATTTCCATTGGATGGTTGAATTTGATACCAGGTAAGAAACGATCCATTTGAAGGAAATCTCCATTTTGCTTCATTGAAACAGTATATACTAAATCACGAGCCCAATCGTAAGCAAATAATTTTCCATCATAAAAAGATGGGAATTTGCTTTTTGAATCTGCTGGGTAATCCGAGCTATAATAAACAGGACCCGCCATGGCATTTCTACTTCCTTTTCCAATGGTTGCACCAAATTCTGGAGAATCTGCATATGGATAATAGATAAATGCCTTTTGTGCTTTTGGCAAATGTCCTAAACCTGTATTATGTGCTGAGGTGTTAATAGGAGCTAATGGGTTAAATGGAGCCCAAGTACTATCGTTAGCAAATTTTCTTTGATTGTATGCTTTGTTGTCTCCTACAAACAAAGGCCAACCAAAATACCCTGCCTCACGCGCTTGGTTTACTTCGTCGTGTCCACGTGGACCATATTTTGGAGAGTTTTCGCCAGCGTCTGGTCCTACCTCACCCCAATACAAAAATCCAGTTCTTTGATCAACTGAAATACGGTATGGGTTACGATTTCCCATAATGTAAATTTCTGATTTAGTCGAATGAAAATTTGGAGGGAATAAGTTCCCTTCTGGAATGGTATAGGTACCATCTGCTTGTGGCTTAATACGTAAAATTTTTCCTCGAAGATCATTCGTATTGGAACTTGATGCACGAGCATCCCATCCCGCACGTCCTGGTCTTTCGTCCATTGGACCAAATCCATTCGATTCATGTGGATTTACATCATCACCTGTTGATAGGTACAAATTTCCTTGCTTGTCCCAAGCAATTGAACCACCCGTGTGGCAGCACTTGCCATCTCTTTTAACAGGTACTCGAAGCAATACTTTTTCTGAAGCCCAATCTAGGGTATCTTTTAATTCATTGTAAACAAAACGAGACAGGTGTTGCGCAGTATCTGGCAATCCTGCTTGAGGTGAATAATACACATAGATCCAGTTGTTTTGTGCATAATTTGGATCTTTATTAATTCCCATTAAACCATATTCTGATTTTGAGTATACATCAAACTTGGCAACGATTTTAGACTTGTTTTTCTTTGGATCATACATTTTCAAATTTCCACGTCTTTCTGTATAAAGTACTTTTCCATTAGGTAAAACAGTCAATTCAGTTGGCTCATTTAAGTTTTGATCTAAAATCGTTTTTGTAAAACGATTATCTTCAGGTAAAACACCTGTTCTTAATTTTTTATTGTAATTGATATCTGGACCACTTCCTGCCCATAATAATCCACCCCACATGTGTTGATACACTAATGGCTCTGAAAAAGATTCATCTGTATGTCCCCAGTTCATGTAAAACGAACGTCCGCCATCATATTCGTGGTACCACGACATTGGATGAAAATCACCCATTTTGCCATCTTTATATGATTTTTCGTCTACTGTTACCAAAACTTTTACATCCGTATTGAAATTTTTGTAGTCGTAAAATTCATCTTTATGCTCAAAACTTGCAGGCATGTGAGCCGTAGAGATGTGCTTATTATCTACTGTATTAAAGCGACCCATTTGTACATTTGGTCTGCCAGGATGCGACATAAACTCTCCCCCCGACAATTTGGTGTACCAAGGCCAATCGTGTTCGGTATCTGTTGCCGCATGAATACCCATATATGCACCGCCCGCTTGAATATAGCGCTCAAAGGCATTTTGCTGGGCATCATTGAAAACATTACCAGTAGTATTTAGGAAAATAACAACTTTGTATTGCTTCAAATTTTTCTCATTGAAATTAGCTGGATTTTCGGTGGTATCCGCTTGGAATCCTTTTTCAGAAGCTAATTTTAATAAGGCAACGCGGCCAGCACCAATTGAAGCATGACGGAAGGAACGAGTTGCTGAAAAAATAAGGACTTTTTTGCCTTTTAAGGAATTCTTTTCTTGAGAAAAAGCGGTAAAAACCATAATTGTAGAAAGACACATAAGCATCAATCCTCGGATTTTCCCGATAGTAAATGATTTCATAGGAATAGATTTAAAATTATAGCTAACAAAGTTAATGCAATTCAGAAATTTTCAATAATTTTCTGAAAAAATAGCACATCCTATGAAGAATTTTTTCACGTTTTGCCTGATTTCACTTTTAAGTGTCGGACTTAAAGCACAAACTTGTTGCTCTCTCAAAAAAGATGAGATGCAATTAATGGCTTCTAATAAGAAATTTCAAAAATTACATGCCATTCCAAAAGAGTATCATCATATCTCCAAAGCAGGTGGAAAAATGATTGAATTTACTACGCCTGATGGTCAGAAAGCTTCTGGATTTTACATCGAAGCAGCTAAAAAATCAAATATTACCTTATTCGTATTTCAAGAATGGTGGGGACTAAATGACCACATCAAACGTGAAGCCGAGCATTTTTACGTTACTTTAGGAAATGTAAATGTGTTAGCAATTGATATGTACGATGGTAAGATCGCCACAACTCGTGAAGAAGCAGGTAAATACATGTCGGGTGCAAATCCAGCACGTTTAGAATCTATTATGAAAGGAGCGATCGAATGGGTGGGTCCAAAAGCTCAAATTGCTACCGTTGGTTGGTGTTTTGGTGGAGCATTATCTTTAAAAGCTTCTATATTGGCAGGAAAACAAGCTGTTGCTTGTGTGATGTATTATGGAATGCCTGTGAAAGATGTGGAGCAATTGAAACTGCTTAATACTGATGTTTTAGGATTGTTTGCAGGAAGAGAGCAATTTATCTCTCCTAAAGTGGTAGCAGAATTTGAGGAGAACATGAAAAAAGCTGGTAAGCAAATCAAAACTAAAATCTTTGACGCGGAACATGCTTTCGCTAATCCATCAAATCCAAATTTTGATAAAAAAGCTACTGAAGAAGCTTGGAATCTGGCGGTGGAGTATTTTTCAGTGAAGCTGAAAAATTAGTGATCGAGTGATCACTAGATCACTAGATCACTAGATCACTGTACAACCTGCAACAACGCATTTGTCGTTCCAGCAGGCACAGCACTAATTTTACCTGAAATTGCAGCAGTTTTAAGTGCAGTTTGAACATCTGCTGGTGTTGCACTTGGATTTTTAACTAAATATAATGCCGCGGCTCCTGTTACATGTGGAGTCGCCATGGATGTTCCTGAAATGGTATTTGTTGCTGTAGTACTTGTAGACCAATCAGATGTAATGGCCGAGCCTGGTGCAATGATATCTACTAAGGTGCCAAAATTTGAATAGGATGCAAATGCATCATTTCTGTCGGAGGCTGCTACTGTTATTGCTTCGGCAACACGCGCAGGAGATGATGTACTTGCATCTGCTTTCGAATTTCCAGCAGCCACACAGAATACGACTCCATCTACAATTGCCTTTCTTACAGCAGCGTCTATTGTAGTAGAAATGCCACCTCCTAATGACATATTTGCCACAGCCAATCCATTCGTGTGATCTTTTGTTACCCAATCAACTCCAGCGATTACTCCTGAGGTTGTTCCTGATCCTTGATTATTTAATACTCTAACCGAAACAAGTGTAATATTTTTTGCTACACCATAAGTAGAACCTCCAACTGTTCCACTCACATGTGTTCCATGACCATTGCCATCAATAAAAGTCTTGTTAATCACATCAATACCTTTGATCGCCCTTCCACCAAAATCTTTATGATCTAATTTGATTCCTGTATCAATGATATAGGCCTTCACTCCAGCGCCCGTGTTCGGATAGGTGTAAGTACTACTTAAAGGTAAACTTGTCTGGTCGATTCGGTCAATACCCCAAGAAAGAACAGAAGTTTGAGTACCGATGGCAAATACTTCTTGGTCTTGTTCTACATAAGATACCTTTGGATTTCTTTTAATAGCTTCTATTGCTTTATCTGATAAATTGGAACTTGCAAATCCTTTAATAGCATGAGTGTAGGTAAACAATTTGTTCCCTCCATGCTCTTTTGTAATACGGTCAGATTCTCCATTTATATCAATTTGTGCATTTTCTTTAAATACGACAATGTACGTATTCGGAATTGTTTTTAGATTTTGGGAATTCGCAGAAGAATTTTGAATAACGTTTGTTGCATTGTCTAATTTAATTGTGCTATCACTTAAGGTTAATTCTTCCAATTCATTAGAACACGAAGTGAAAAATAAGGTTGTTAATGTTAGAAAACAGATGTAAATTTTTTTCATATTTTAAATTATTTTAGACTAAATCTACTCAAATCAAACAACTAATTTCCAAGCCCTCACATAGGAATTTGTACTAAAATTTAAAAAAAATACAAAAATTGCCATTCAACTTCGATTCTTTTGATTCTTACCTCTGAGCCTTCGAGTTTTCTCGCTTCGCTCGACCTCAGGCTCCGTTCTTAAATTCATAAATTCTTAGATTCATAAATTCTTAAATTCATAAATTCTTAGATTCTTCCGATTCTTAAATTAGAATATTTAAATTCGAATTGGCAAATTGACCTGGCTCTAATTCCATTAACCACCTCAATCGGTCTGCTTCTTGATGCTTGTTTTGTGGAGTAATTACTTTAGCACCATCTGCAAAATAGATGATGGTCATTACTTCTCGCATGGTGTTTGATTCGTTGCCTGGCGCGGCATGGAGTGTCCAGCCTCTGTGGAAAGTTGCATCACCAGCTTTCATGGTTTTTTGAGCTACAATTTCAAAATTTTTGTCGGTGACATATTTAGAAATGAGTTCTTCCGAGGCATCAGATATTTCCATTAATGGTAGTTTCTCCTGCTGCGTTTTGGAAGCAAAAGTGAGCATTCCCATCCCTTCTTCAATATCCACCAAAGGCATCCACATGGTCACGGTTTTGTCTGTATCCAAAGGCCAATAATATTGATCCTGATGCCAAGGCGTTTTTCCTCCACCGGGTTCCTTAAACAAGGCTTGATCATGATACAATCTTACTTTTTCTACGCCTAAAAGTTGGGCGGCAATTCCAGCAAAGCGTTTCGCCAAAGTGAATTTTCGGATATTTTCATTTTCTTCCCATAGATTCATCATTTGCAAAAATGCCTTCCCATAGGTATCACGTTCTTCCATTGGTTTTTGCTTTTGCTTAAAATCAACGGCCCAATTCAATATGGATTGTCGGAAGGGTTGTAATGCCTCATTTGAAATTATGTTTGGAATATAAACATGTCCATTCGTATTAAAATATTCCTTTTGCTCAAAGGAAACTGCAAATTGTTCGTCTAAAATCATTGAAAAGAAATTTTAATCAAATTTCTTTTGATTTTTTTCAACATACTACCACAATCTTTGTAAAAAATAATGCAATTTTATCTTATTGAAAACCTAATTTGCTTGTTTAAGCAATTTTTACCTTAAAATGAAGGCCTCTTTAGAACATTTATCCTCGGATCAACCATCAGTTTTCCAAATGAAAGAAATCGCTCAAAGCCGATTTGATGCCCCATATCATTTTCATCCTGAATTGGAATTGACCTTGATTATTTCCGGTAAAGGAAAACGTTTTGTAGGAAATCAAGTAGCCGACTTTGGGCCGGGGGATTTGGTTTTATTGGGTGAAAATGTACCTCATTGTTGGCAGAATGATCGAGGTAATTTATTGTTAGAAGAAGATCCTTTGGGTAGTCAGGCGCTTGTAATTCATTTTCCAAAAATGTTTTTAGGTCCGGATTTCTTAAAAAAAGAGGAATTTCAAGCCATTAAAAAGTTAATGGAAAAAGCACAGTCTGGTTTATCAATTGTCGGACTCACACAAGACCGTATAGCTCGTGAAATGTTGGTCTTAAAAGAATTAGCTCCATTCCCGCGATTGCTTTCTTTCTTAAATATCCTTCACCTATTAAGTAATTCTACTGCAGATTTGCATCCGATCGATTTGACAGATCGTACCTACGATTTATCTCAAATTGATTTGGAGCGTATCAATAAGGTATATGCATATGTTATTGCTAACTATACGCAGGAGGTACATTTAGATGAAGTGGCACATTTGGCAAATATGACAGAAACTGCATTTTGTCGATACTTTAAAAAAACTACTCATAAAACATTTGTGTCCTTAGTAACCGAATTTCGAATAAAGCATGCTTGCCAATTGTTACAAACAACTTCTAAGACGATGGTCGAGATTTGTTTTGAAAGTGGATTTGGCAATTTATCACATTTCAATAAACAGTTCAAAGAATGGATGAAAGTTCCACCCTTGCAATACCGAAAACTGGCTAGGGAGTGGATGTAAATTATTTATATTAGAAATTCGAAAAACAAGACCATGTGTAGTATTATCGACCAATGAAATGAATCTGTATTTACAAACGATCGTTGTTTCTCCATTAACAAGTACAAAAAAACGAAAGAGGTTTTACTAAAAACCTTTGTGTTATAATCTATTTGCTCTCTGTTTTTTCCGGAAATGCCATGCTTAATCCAATACTAATGGCTAAAATTCCAATGATAACAGCCAAAGAGTGCATGGTGCCGAATCCCCAAGCCTCTAGGTAATGGTGTGCCAACATTTTGCCACCAACAAAGGAAAGCAGTACGCCAAGTCCCATGGGTAAGAATCGGAATAAGCCCATCAAACTTGATAAGAAAAAGAACAATGAACGTAATCCCATCACGGCAAATACATTGGAGAAAAAGACAATGTAAGGGTCTTTTGAGATGGAGAATATGGCCGGGATCGAATCAACTGCAAATAAAATATCTGTAAAGGCGATCACAACAACGATCACAAATAAAGGGGTAATAAAAACCTTTCCAGTTTTTTTCATTCGGATAAAAAAGCGACCCGTCACATTACGATGAAACACGTTGAAGTATTTTGATAGTAGCTTTACAATAGGGTGTTCAGAAGGTGTAATTTCTTTTTCTTCTTCGTGACTAAATAAGATTTTGATACCTGTATACACCAAAAAGGCTCCAAACAAATAAATGATCCAATCGAATTTTTGAAGTAAAGCGGCCCCTAAGAAAATAAACACTAATCGTAGGATTACAGCTCCTAAAATACCCCAAACCAATATTTTTTTATAATATCTTTTGTGTACTCCAAAGGAATTAAAGATCAATATAAAGACAAACACATTGTCTGCCGATAGAGAATATTCTACTAAATAGCCCGTAATAAATTCTAAACTTAAATTGTTTTGAAAAACACTTAGCATTTGTTCATAAGAACCTGTGCCTAGTGAAATTTGTTTTGCATAGGTTTGTTGGACTTGAATTAATTTTTCTGTTCCATCAATTCCATGCACCATTCCGCCAAAAAATCGCAGAAATACATAAAACAATAATGCTAGTGCAACCCAAGCGCCACTCCAAAATCCCGCTTCTTTAAACGTTACTTCTTGTTCGGGACCCGATTTGAAAAACCCTAAGTCAAACAACATCACCAATAAAACTCCAATAGAAAATAGGGTAAAAAACAAAGTTTCGCTCATAAATCCGTAATTTTGAAAAATAGTCCACAAATTTCGGAAATTTTCAGCGAACATTTATGTATAACGGCAAAAAGGTTATCGTAGTAATGCCTGCTTATAAGGCAGCATTGACATTGGAAAAAACTTATAACGAAATTCCTCACGATTGGGTGGATGAAGTTATTTTGGTAGACGACCATAGTCCGGATAATACCGTTGAAGTTGCCAAACAAGTAGGAATTCAGCATGTCATTCGGCATGATAAAAACAAAGGTTACGGCGGTAATCAAAAAACCTGCTACAAAAAAGCATTGGAACTTAATGGCGACATCGTTATCATGTTGCATCCCGATTACCAATACACTCCGATGTTGTTAAAAGCCATGATTTCCATTATTGGCAACGGTTTATACCCAGTAGTGTTTGCCTCTAGAATTTTAGGCAAAGGTGCTTTAAAAGGCGGAATGCCTATTTACAAATATATTGCTAATCGGATTTTAACCCTTTTCCAAAATATATTAATTAATCAAAAGCTTTCAGAATACCATACAGGGTATCGCGCTTTTTCGAAAGAGGTGTTGCAAGCAGTGAATTTTGAAAAATGCGATGATGATTTCATCTTTGACAACCAGATGGTGCTACAAATTTTTTGGAAAGACTTTGAAATTGGAGAAGTTACTTGTCCGACTAAATATTTTGAAGAAGCTTCATCCATTAATTTTAAAAGAAGTTCGATTTATGGCTTTGGCGTTATTTGGTGGTCGATTCGCTACCGATTGGCTAAATGGGGACTTTCTTGGGATTTAATGAAATAACTCCTCGCGCTCAGCTTCGTTGAGTGCGGAATGTCTATCGAACTTTTAATTCGATTAGCAAAACAACATGTTTTGCAGATATTCCACACTCAGCAAAGCTGAGTGTGAGTATAATTAAAAGCTGAGCGCGAGTTTTAGAATCTCACCACTACTCCCGCCAAGAAATTAAATCCTGCTTGTGGATAATAAAAATTTTCCGTTATGGTCTTCCCGTCATATATGTAGCTATAGGTATAGCCATTCGAACTATACAAGATATTGGCCACATTATTGAGCAAAAGAGTTAAATCTAAACGCTTAGACCATTTAGTTTTGACAGGATACATCAAACGAATATCCTGCGTCCAATAGGCCTTTAAAATTCTTCCTTCATTAGATGTGTTATCTAAGTATTGCTTGCCCACATACTTCGTCAATAAAGAGGTTTCCAATTTACCCGATTTGATCGTGAACGTACTGCCGGCAATCACCGATGGCGAAAAGGAAATATCCGTTTTACCGTGAGCAATTGCTTTTTCTTCATAAGAATCGTAATCGGTGAGGTACTCAATAAAGTTGTCTATTTTATTTTGACTCAACGTAGCATTGGCCTGCCAGCCAATATTTTTAGTCAATTGCCAAGAAAGATTGCCCTCCAAACCTAAACGATAACTAGAAGCTACATTCTGACGAATCGGCTCCCCAACACTATTCAATTTACCTGTTAAAACCAATTGATCTTTATAATTCATGTAATATCCATTCAATTGAAAAGAGGTTTTATTACTTTTTTGAGTATATCCAGCCTCTAAATCTGTCAAAAATTCAGAAGTAGGTTTTTTTCCTGGATTATCAATAAAATCTTGTCGGCCCGGCTCCTTGCTTCCAACGGCATACGATACATATAGGGTACGATTATCTCCTATTTTTTGCGTTAAGCCAAATTTCGGATTAAAAAATCCATAGGTATTGACTTGAGAAATATCTTGTCGCTTGTCTCCTATCCCAGCCATGATATAGCCAATCGTACGATACTGAAGATCCAACATGGCATCTAATTGATCTGTAATTGCCAAATTTGTTTTGGTATAAATATTCAAATCTGTTTTCTGAGCCCAACTTTGGTACCATCGATGTCCAATATAAGAAGCAGGTATATCACCACCCACTACCTCTCCAAAATGCCTACCTACATATTTATTCCAAGCACCCCCTAAGGTCCATTTAAATCCCTTATTCCCGTCATAATTTAATCCAAAAGTGCTTCCGTAAAAGTCGTTGTTGAGCCATTTTTGGCGAATGATATTTACATTTTCAATAATTTCAACATCCTTTACAATGGGCTGTAAATCGTATTTTGCTAATGCATCATATGCTTTAAATTCCTCATAAAACCCTCTTCCGTACGTATAATGAAAGTTTATATCTAAATTCCATTGTGCATTAAGTGTATGGTGAGATAATAATTGATAATGATCCTGTGCATAATTATCTGTTTGGTTCGGATAAGTATAATAATTATAAGTACGGCCACTTTTTAACAAATTCTGCGCATCTTCTTCACTCAACCAATTGCGTTCAATATAGGCGTTCATTCCTGACAAGTCTCCATTGACCCGACTCTCTGGTGTTCCATACCACGACTGAAAAGTTTTCTCTTTTCCCGTGAAAAAATTCAATCGAATCATTGATTTTTCTCCAAAATAGGCTCCAGAAACATAAAGGGAACGTAAATTAGACGATGCTCGATCGATGTACCCATCTGATACGACACGCGACAATCGACCATCCAGTGTAAATTTACCTTTCATCAATCCCGTACCAAATTTGAGTGTCGATTTCAAGGTATTAAATGAACCTCCAGATAAAGATACCTCTGAATAAGCCTCCTTTTCAAATTCATTGGTTTGCATATTTACAGATCCGCCAAATGCCCCAACGCCATTCGTACTAGTTCCAACACCTCGTTGAATTTGAACTGATGCAACTGATGAGGTAAAATCAGGCATATTTACCCAATAGGTTCCTTGTGATTCCGAATCATTTACAGGTATTCCGTTAATTGTAATATTCACTCGTGAAGCATCTGATCCACGGATACGAATGCCCGTATACCCAACTCCCGCTCCGGCATCTGAAGTGGTCACAATAGATGGTGTGAATTGTAATAACATCGGCATGTCTTGTCCCAAATTGCTCTTGCGTAATTCCTCCGCACCTACATTCATATAGGCCATGGCAGAGGAAGAGCCAGCACGTGTGCCTTGAACGATCACTTCATCGTTCAAATAGCTACTTTTTTCAAGCAATACATGTTGAAAACCTTCCGAAATAGCAATAGTCTTTTCCAAATAGCCTACGTAACGAATCGTTATTTTACTATTCTGAGCTACATTGTTTAAAGAAAAAGTACCTTTTGCATTGGACAAGGTGCCTTTTTGCGTTCCTTCAATAAGGATACTTGCGCCCCATAAAGGAGCATTTGACTCTTTGTCAAGAATTCGGCCGTCGATGCGGCCGATATTTTTTTGTGCATAAACCTGCACAATAAACAGGCAAAACAATAGTGTGTAAAAAACACATGTCGTTAATCTTTTCATTTTTTTTGAAACGTTTAACAACAGGTAAAGGAGTCAAATCCTGTTTGAATTTAACATAACACCCTTCATATTTTCGATTTTTTTGAGGTTTCAGCGCTAAAACCTCTACAAAATCCCTTCGGCAGCAT
>JACCDK010606510.1_pt1 | contig 23831 bp, 35 predicted proteins | sample 7445871 | NCBI WGS metagenome assembly JACCDK01 (sample SAMN15323436, study PRJNA562643) | freshwater metagenome | isolation source: river surface water | place: USA:Blue River Watershed | collected 2017-08-15 | reverse complement strand
GTAATTCCAGTAGGACCAGTTGGACCCATAGGACCAGTTGGACCAGGTTCACCAGCGCCAGTTGGACCAGTTGGTCCTGTAGGACCGGTTGGACCCATAGGACCAGTTGGACCTTCAGGACCAGTATCTCCAGTACCTGCAGGACCGGTTGGACCAGTTGGGCCTGTTGGACCTGTAGCACCTGTAGGACCGGTTGGACCGGTATCACCAGCTCCAGTAGGACCTGATGGTCCTGTTGGGCCTGTAATACCTTGTGGCCCTGTTGGACCTGTTGGTCCAGTATCACCAGTTGGACCTGTTGGACCAATATTACCAGGTAATCCTTGAGGGCCTTCAGGACCTTGAGGACCTTGTGCAAGATTAATAGTATTATCAATTGTAGTTTGCAAATTTAATAAATAATCAGCAACATCAATAGGTTCAGAAGGATCGGTTGGATTTAAACTTGGAATCAATAAATGAGGAGGGTTATTAGGATCATCACCTATTAAATTAATATTTTCTGATGCTGTTATTTCGCCTACCCATAATTTTTTCCAACGTTTTGTTGAAGTGCCTAAAGAATGTGTTAAATCTAAATCGGGCCGTAACGTTTTTTCAGGTCCAGTCGCGCCTGTTGTCATAAATTACCTCAATATTTTTATTTTAAATATTGAAAATCATAAAAAAATTAGGAATGAAGATAAAACTTTAAATTAGTTTTAACTCTTTCATGGTGTTGAGTAGGAATAAAATTTGTTGTTGTAAGAATTTGTTGTAAAATTTCACCATATTTTTTCATTTCATCATAGCGTTTTGTATAAAAACAATTCATTGCATGAATATCATAAATTTTCCAACGATAAATTTGTGCTTCACAAAAAAGAAAGTCTTTATATTTTTTATTAATCGCGTGAGATGAGAAAAGATAAGAGTTTTCCCAATCTTTTTGTAACTGATAATATTCAATAATTGGTTCAAAATGTTCAATACGTTCAGTATTATATTGAGTACATTTCATAAAAGAATCTAAAATATCAGCATCACTATAACCTAAACCTGCATTCCACCCAATCAATTTTTTAGTTCTTGCAATGTATAATGCTGATACATATTTTTCTTCATAATATCCTTCTAATTTTAAACGTTCTTGATACCATTTAATCACATCAGGATAATATTTGGCTGAACCTGTATCACGATAACTTTGAGCTAAATAAAATATCCAACGACTATTATCTTGTTCTGGATTTTCTTCAATATAATCTGTTAAAAGTTTAACATATCTTTCATATTTTTGTTCTTGCGTTTGTGAAGTCCAAGAATGACCAGTTGTATGATAATTTACAACAAATTCATTAATATTTAATGATCTATGATATTTAGTATCATTAACTAATACTTCATGGACTGGGCCTAACCATTTCCAAGGGTATTTTAAATTAAATAATTGCATTCTTTTGTAAATTAATGGACCATGTAATACATCAATAAAACCTCCAGTATAATCATCAGTTAATTTACTTTTAAAAAATTTAGTATTAAAATCTGATTTAAAGGTTAATGTTTCATCAGCGTCCATCCAAAAACCCCAATCTACTTTGCCTTTTAAACCATCTAATGCTTTATTACGAGAAGTAGAGAAATTTTTCCATGGTATTTCAATTAATTCTCCTGAAATATTTTTTTCTTGAAAGTAATCTTTAATAATTTGTTGTGTTCCATCTGTTGATCCTGTATCTACAATACACCAATAATCAATAAATTTTGAAGCCGACTCTAACATATTCAGAATTACTTTTGATTCATTTTTTACAATACAACTCAATCCTATTTTTTTCATAATATTAACTTTACTTTCTTATTTTTTAACTAATAAAAATTGCTCTGGTACTGTCATTGTAAGAATTTTATATTGAGGTAATGATTCTTCAATAAACGTAAACAATTCTTTTCTAAGTTGAATTGAATTTTCACCTCCAGGACCATGATTTTCATCCCAACTTTCTAAACAAATTGTAGGATAATCATTATTTTTTAAAGTTTGTAATGCTCCTTGTAATACATTTTTTTCATATCCTTCAACATCAATTTTGATAAATCCAATATTTTCAATGTTTAAATCATCTAATCTTTTTAAATTAAATTTAAAAATATTGGTTATATCTGTATTATTATCAGAAGTTTCATTTATCTTAAGAAAACCACCACAACCATGATTAAATCCAAATCGATGATAATATGTGATATTATCAATGTTTTCATTAGATAAACCAATATTAATTGGAGAAATTTTATCTGATAAATTTTTTAAGGCTACATTAGCGCATAAAAGATTAAAAATATGATTATTCGGTTCAAAGCTATAAACATGATTAACGTTAGGAGCAATTGTCCAAGACCATTGTCCTATAAAAGCACCAATATCAACAAAATTTTTAGAAGAATCTTTACATAATTCATTTCGACACCAATTAATTAATGTATTTTCAAACATACCATTATTAAATTGATGAATACCCCATTTATAATCAGATATAAAAAATGAGTTATTGTCTATTTTTTCAAATTTTTGTTTTGGATTTATTAAATACATATAAAAGTAAAATTCCTTTGTTTTTAGAAATAATAAAGGAATAAAGATAGATTTATAATAAATTTGCCGCTAACGATGCCAAATCTGAACGATATCCTCTGTCTAAATGAATATGCCCATGCAATGAAGTTTCTTTCATCTTTTCAATCACAATTGTTAAACCATTACTGAATTTATCAACATATGGTAAATCCACTTGATCTGTATCACCTAATAATACAATCTTAGAATTTTGACCAGTTCTAGTAATAATTGTCTTTAATTCATGAATAGTTGCATTTTGTGATTCATCAACAATAATAATTGCATCATTAAAAGAACGTCCACGAATATAACTTAATGGCGCCACATCAATCACACCATTGTCCATCAAAGTCTCAAAATAAGTTAATGAACCAAATTTATTTCTGAAATTATCTACAATTGGACTTAACCATGGTGCCATTTTTTCATTAATATCGCCAGGCAAGAAACCAATATCTTTACCTACAGGTTGAATAGGTCTAGTGAAGATAATTCTCTTATATTTCTTCTTTTCAATTAAATGCAATGCAGCCATCAAAGTAATATAAGTTTTCCCTGAACCTGGCATACCTGTCATCGTGACCAAAGGTAAATCAGGATTAGATAACATCCATAATGCATGTAATTGTTCTTTGTTTTTACCTTCAACAGATGTAGCAGCAATTAGATATTCTTTAGATGGTAATAAATGTAGTTCATGGTTTTTATAGAAAGTTAACGCAGAGCCACCTGAGAAGCTCTTGGCGACAACGAGTTGGTTATCATATAATTTCACATTCAAATCAATTTCAGATAAATCTGAGATGATCTGGTGCTTATATAAATTATTTAAATTTTCATCAGAGATTGTCACCTCTGCATTACCATTATACAATAAATCTGATTCTTTAGTAATAAATTCATAATCAGCATAATAATCGTTTGCTCTTAAACCTAAGGCATCGCACTTTACTCTAAGATTAATATCCTTAGTAATTAAAATTACTTCAAAATCATCTCCAAATTCTTTAGTAATATTTGATAAAGCATGTACGATTAAATTATCATTAGTATTAGGTGCTACAACATCTTTAATTTCTTCATCAATAGAAGTTAACCAAACTTTAATAAATATATCTTTTTCTTCAACGTACACACCTTCATTTAAACCATCATTATCTCTTAATGAATCCAAAAATCTATTATGCTGACGTGCTGCTTCACCTAGGAGGCCAGATTTATCTTTAAATTTATCTAATTCTTCTAATACTACAAATGGAATAAAAAGATTATTACCCTTCAATTTAAACATACTGTCTTTGTCATATAAAAGTACGCTTGTATCTAATACGAAAATTTTACGATCATGTTTAGATTCTTCTTCTGCTTCATTTTCTTCTGAATCTGTTAATCCTAAATTCTCTAACACGCTATCGGCTACTGGAATAATCATATAAGATTGATTGTCATCCTCACAAGGAATACCAAAATTTGTAAACTTTTTATTCACTTTTGTTTTTGTCATTTTGTAAAACTGGCCTTTTCTGAATATCATTTATTTAATGATATTTGAATTGTAAATAGGAAATTCAAATTGGTAAATGGAGAAATTAAATGTCTAATGAAAAAAATTTAGCAGAAAAGACCTGCTTTTATTATCACAAAGAATTAAATAAATGCTGTAAAAAAACCGATTGCAGATATTATCAAGAAAATCTACAAAAGTCTCAAAATTGTATTATTAATGAATCAAATGAAAATGAACACACCCTTGAAGAAATAGGAGATATTTTTGATATTTCAAGAATGAGAATCTGTCAATTAGAAAAACAAATCGTTTCTAAATTAAAAAATATTATTACTCGCTAGCAGGTGCTTTATATGCTTCTGCCACGGCAACTGTATGCTTAATAGTATCTGAGACCTTACCTCGAAGCAAACGTAAATCCTTACGTACTCTCACACCTGCAGCTGCATTACCTGAGGCACACTTTACGAGATCTGTCTTAAGAGCATCCAAAATTACTTGCAATTCAGCATGTAAAGTTTGTGCTTGTTCTACTAATTCTTGCTTAACTTCTTTAGCCATGTTAAACCTTCTTTCTATATTATTAATGTTTTTTTAGTTTCTGTTATAGTACTATTTTCTTCTTTTTCTTTAACTTGTAAACTATCAATCTTACTTTTTGTTATATTTGTGATACTTTTTACAAATTCTGGATCTTCTGAATTCAAAGCTAGACCTTGAATAATTCGAGCGATACATTGCTCAGTCACGCCATACTTTAAAATCTCTTGTACAATTGTTCTAGATCTCTCTAAAGAATTTAAAGTTTCTTGGATTTTATTTGTCATGTCATATCCTTTTGAAATGTTTGTTGTTTTACTGAAAATTTACCATCCGTAAAAATTAAAAATTTACAGACAATATTATTTCCAACAACTTTTTTAGATAAAATAATTTTATCGCTACCTTTTTCTTCAATTAAATGTGAACACATTTCATAATCTGCAATATCCATCTGATTTTTACTTAATATTTCAATTAATTCAGCAGGTATTGAATATTTTAAATCTTCTAAATTGGTTACTAAATCAACATAGTTATCACTGTTTTTTAGTAATTCCGACTTACAAATATCATATACACGATGAACAGCATCGCAATTGTTGCATTTGACATACTTTTCAATAGGTTGTGAAAAATCTTGATTAACATTTTCTTTAAATAAACTAAATACTGGAAATTTGTGGAATAAGACTTTATCTTGTTTTTTATATTGGGGTAATATACATTGACATTCTATCAAATGCTTTAAGTATTTCATTTCTTTTCTCGTTATGCTTGCTTTTCATCTGATGTTGTTTCACTCTTTTTAACATCATTTGTCAATACTCTAATTATACTATCAACTAGCAACTCACGACCTGACACCAATTCCAGTTCTACAATCTTAATTATTTCTTTTTTAATTTCATCATGTAATTTATATCTGGTACAAACTTCAGCTACAATACGTGTAACCATCTTGTTTTTTAAGACGTCAAAAATATCATAGGCAGTACGTCCAAATAAACTAGTATTAAAAACCTTTTTTTCAATAACTTTTTGTACGATTTTTTCTTTAATCTCAGGAACAACTGCACTTGACATTTCTTTCACTGTCTCAATTAAACTCTTTGTCTTAGCCATTTTTTACCTCTTTCGATTTTAAATTTATTATTGTCGATATATTTTTTATCTTTTTATAAAATTCTTGTGCAAAATTTTCAGAACTTTTTAACAAAGCTGTTGCATATATCTTGTCTTTTTTATATGAAATGCCATGTTTTATAATATTATTATAAACAAATATTGCAGTGTTTAAATCTGCTATTAAACTTTTTTTAGTTTTTGGTATATAAACACTAACTTTTTTAGATTTAATACGTTTTTTACGTAAATTCAAATATTCTTTATATTCATCATTCTTTAAAAGAATCTCATTAATTTCAGAGATTAAATGATTAGAAATATCAGTATTACACTCAAATTCTATCGCATCAGATTTTAATAAAATATTCTCTAATTTTACCATCTTATTTTTTATCTGCACAATAGTAGGATCACCATCTTCTATCTTAACAGCAGACACATTTAAACAACGACATAAATCATCAAATTTCATCGGATCATCATTAATAAATGGACACTCGTAAATTAATACTGGTACCTTATTATAAACTAAATTTCTTTTAATTTGTTGAATACATTGTAAATTAGTTCCACGACACAAAACAACAATCATTTTATTCTGATTCATTTGACTTTCTAAATAAGCATGTTGTAAATCTGTATCTCTCTCTAAAAATCCATCAATAGCTATAAAAATAATATCACGTCGACTTTTATTACCCTGCGAAAATAAAATACTATTTAATTCTTCATGACAATATATTTTATCAAATTTTGTTAAATTCTCTTTTTTAATTTCTATTTTTGCATTAGAAGACGAAAAAATATTTAATAAAGCATCAGGACCAGATACTGATAAAATTGTCATAAATAAATCAATCGATTCTTGAGAGATATAATTCTGCAAAATTTCAATCAAATGTTGCTTAGTTGGTATCATCTTAGTAGAATACGTTTCTAATTCTCGACATGTATGTAAAAGATATAAATTTTTTAATAAATCTCTAGAACAATTAGGAAAAATTCTTTCACTTTCAATTAACCAATCCATAAAAAAAGAATGATATGGAGATTGATTTAAAATACCAGCTTGAATAAGTTTATAAAAAAAATTATCTTTTTTACTATATACGTTTCCAACTTTATCTATCAATTTTAGACGGCCTTCATCAAAATCATCAATAAATTTTTTAACTTTTATTAAATCAATTGTTAACTGATTAATCATTTGCCTTTTTCTCTTCCTCTTCTTCTTTTTCCCAATCTTTTACAAAATCACTAAACTTATAATTTTTATCATTACCTTTTAAATCTATTTTAGAAAACAAATTATGCATAGCTTGATGCTTACGTTCTTCAGCCATATTATGATGTTCATATAAACCTTCGAAGGCATGAGATAAAACACCTACTACAAATAACAAAAATGCAAATCCCCAATGTTCCTGCTGATTAGTAATCAATAATGATACTGATGCAATAATACAAATTGATTGAAATTCTAAAAACATACTTTTCCTTTTTAAACTATATTAATTTTAATAAAAAATGTTTACAAATAAATGATTTTTATATCTTAAAATAAGATTCATGAAAATCGCTAGGAAACAATTCATGATTTTTAGCATACACACGTTCCCAATCACTATCCAAAATATATGTGGTTGCATGATCATTTTCATTACGAATAGAACGTCCAACACTTTGAATAATAGTTCGAATAGTTTGTGTATCATACCACCACTTCCACTTATGCATCTTCTTACGCACCACCTTATCACCTAAATAAGGAAATGGTATCTTACAAATAATCTGAAAACGACTTAAATCGTCTTTTAAATCAACACCCTCAGCCATTGATGGTGATAATAAAATTGTAGGTTTATCTGATGTCGAATGTTGTTGTAGCATCTTATCACGATCTTGCCCATGTGCCATTAATAAACGACCACTTTTAATATTATCTTTAATGTATTTAGCAACTTTAACTGAATGTGTATGAATAATACCTTTTTGGTCTTTATGCTCTTCCATTAAACTCTTAATAGCTTTTACTAAATTAGGTAAGGTAGCATCTATATTATTTGCTGACATACTACCTACAGGCGAAAAGACTGTTGGTTTGTTTTGTGGATTAAACGGTGATGGTTCTTTCACAATCACTACGTCTTTTGCATCTAAACCTAATGTTTCCATATATCCTTCAGCTGAGACAATTGTTGCAGACATAAAAATAATTTTATCTGCATAATCCAACAAATATTCTTTAGCATATTGTGAAATATCAATCGGTTTAAAATTAAACTTAATATAACCTAACTTTTCAGTTTCTTCAGTTTCACAAATCCAATTTTCTTTATCATATACATCTAAGAACTTTTGAATTTTTGAATAATGACTTTTCATCATATCAACTTGCTTCAATAAAGTTAAATGATCTTGTAATTTGCCACCTAATCCCATATTCTCTATCTGCTTCTCCATAAATTCTTTACGGGATTTTAAAGCAGGAAAATAAGTATTTTCAATCCAATTAAAAACTCGTAATTGTGTATTTAAATCTTCAATTTTTGGAAGCGCTAATTTTAAAATACGTTCAGCAAAAAATGTCGTCACAGAAATTTCAATAAATTTAGTTAATTCATTTTCTAAATTATGCGCTTCATCAATGATCATAATCTTTTTCTTAGGCAATTTCTTAGAATAGTTAATCTCAGTTAAAAAATAACTAAAATTAGTTACTCCTAATTGACCATCAATAAATGATTTCTTTTTGTCTTTATAAATACAATCAAATTTACATTTATCATTTTGTGTATCACCTGCTTTAATCTCAGCTTGTGTATCTGCGCAAGTATTACCTTTTTTACGCTGACATTTATAATTTGTAGATGAATACAAACTAATCAATCCTTTAGTAAAAAAATCATTTTCATATTGATCTTGCAAAATACGTTGTGTAGTTAAAAAATAAGTGCCATTTGAAAAATCTTCATTATTTAATAATAAATTAGCATTTAAATATTGTGCTAAGGTTAATCCAATGGCACTCTTACCAATACCTGTTCCTGCTTCAATAATAGCATATTTTTTGCCATTATTTTGAAATCCATTTAATACCTGATCAATAATTCGACTTTGCGCATCTCTAACATTTGAAAACGGAAAATAAGATTTCCAATTTATTTCAATTTGACTCATTATAAAAGCCTTTTAATAAAATATTTATAGAAGAAAAGAATTTTTATTATTTTAAAAAGTAAAGTTTAATTTTACATTTTTTTATTTAAATAGGACAGTTATCTGCTGTACATTTACCTGTGCTTAAATTATAAATAGAAGTACCAAGAGAACCCCATGCTACTTGAACAATATTATCACTAGGAAATATCCAAACATCACAACTTTTATTTAAAGCACCTGGGTTTTTTACCTCTGTTAAATAATCTTCAATATGTAAAACAATTTCATTTTTAGGCACTCCTAATTCCATAGCAACTTCATTTGCATTTAATACTGGAACATTAACAGTTAATGCAGGACGTCCCCATTTAGGATTATCAACTTGCATTGTCTTAGTTTTACCAGCTGAATCTAGTGCCAATGAAACATTATAACATTTTACACCTGCAGCTTTATCACTAGGATGCATTGGTGTAGAATTTGTGATATCTTTCACAACCATTCCAGTTGATTGATTTACCTGATTATACGCAGTATAATCAGCACTTGCTTTATATGATGGAGAAGTAGGATCATATTCAGGATATTTATTATAACCTTGACTACCTTCATATGCTTCACGAATTATTGATTTAATAAGTCGACGTAATTTACTTTCTTTAATTAACATTTTTTCCTCACCAAGAAGTATTTTCTTTTTTATATGAATTATATATATTTTGTTCAGATGATTTTTCTACATTATTAATGTCTTGATCAATTATACTTTTAATTTTTAAAAAAAATTGATTGATCTTAGTTTGTACTTCTTGTTCAGCATCGGCACCTGTCGCTGAAATTTTATATTTACGTAAATTCTGTGGAATAATAGAATAAAATTTTGGTTCCACTTTACAAATAGCAAATGTTAAACCAGTTTCAGGATCCTGATCAGGTCCATCAACTTTCATATAATGATAAAATAAATTATCATCAGGAGATTGTGCAGTTTGATCTTTTGATAAAACTCTACCATCACCGCCAGCAAAACCTGATGTTTGTTGATTTTTTGAAAAACCACTACGTCCAGTTGTCGTACCATTACTAGAAGGTGGTAATTTTGACTCAATAAGTAATTGTATATATTCTTTAAGTAATAGATGTTTCATATAATTTTATCTTTGTTTAAAGATAAATATTCAAATTAAGTAATTATTTTAGGCTTATCAAAATTTAATTTTTCTAAAGCTTCTCTAAAATTAATAATTTTATCATCTTCAATATTATTTTCTAAATTATCATTAATTTCTTGCATATTTTTTAATATTTGAGTAAAATCACCAATGTCTTCAAATGTTTTATTTAAATTATCTTGCGTTTGTTTAAGTAAATTTTCAGAATACTGTTCCACCCACTTTTCATTATTCAATGCAAAATTAATAAAACCTAAGAAAAAATGATTTTGTGCTACATTTTCTTTAATTTCATCATCCAATGAATCATAATCTTCTAACTGTGGAATAATAAATTGAATATCTTGCGTTTTAGATTTTAAGACTACAAAAAAATCCAAATCATTTAACATTTCATTTAAATCAATTTTTTCTTTTTCTTGTTCATCATTTTCAAATTCACTAATATCTCCACCACTTTTTTTAATAAAATTTAAAACATTTTTCCTTAAATCTTCAGGACTTTGTTCTTCAACATTACTTTGTTCTAAATCAACTGTCTCAACAGACTCTGTCATATCATTTGTACTAATTGTAATTGTCCCTAAATGAGTATCCACTGTTGTTTCATTATCTTTAATAGACATAAAATCTCTTTTCAAAAATATTCATATTTTTAATATTTATAAAGAAAATATAATATTTCCATATAAGAAATACAAAAGGTTTTATAAAATGACAAATATTTTATTAGAAAAAGCTGAAGTTTTAATCGATGCCCCTGTATTATGCATCGCAGAAAGTCGCAATTTACAAAATTCAAATTTATCAGAAGGTTTAATGTATCATATTAATAATAAATTACCTCTCTATGATAATATCTATCGCGTACATTCTCAAGCTTATTACGATCTCTACGCTGAAGCCCGCCAACTCTCAGAATCAGGTAAAATTATTCTAGGTCAAATGGATCAAGAAATGATTTCTGAAACAGATATTGGTCAATGGGGTTTTTATAATGGAGAAAGAGTACCTTTAGACTCTCCTATTATGATGGAAGATACTGAATGGTCTTACGATTCACCTTTACTCGAAGCTGAATATCATGGCAAAAATGTCAAATTAAACTCTCCTCAACGTGGTGGTAATAAAAAATTCTACGTCTATACTAAAAATGACAAAGGTAATATTGTAAAAGTTTCATTCGGACAACCAGGAGCTAAAATTGCAAAATCAGCTGCTGCCCGTAAATCCTTCTTAGCACGTCATAAATGCGACAGTCCTGGTCCTAAATGGAAAGCTAACTATTGGGCTTGCAATATCGGCAGATATAAAAAACAACTAGGTCTTAAATTCCCAGGAAGATGGTAATATAAAATGCCTGTCTATAAGAAAAAACAAGCCTGCACTCAAGCTGATGGTGATAAAGGAACATATACACTTTATCATAAATTAAAAAACGGTAAAGAAGAAAAAGTTGGTTGCTCAACTTCTAAAAAAAAGGCACAATCCTATGTTAAAGGCTCTTATGCTGACTGGAAATGGGCTAAAGAAAAAAAGAATGAATCTTTTGAAGAACTAATTTTACAAAGAATTTTAGAATGGATTGAATTTGAAAAATCACAACAAGAAAATTTATTCGAATCTATCTATTTTGAAGATTAAGGGTTTTCTGTTACACAAACAACTATATTTCCTCTCCATAAATCAAACATCGTATTAATCACATTTCTCATATATGGCACCAATGTAATCATTTTATCAATAATATCTTGTGGCACTCCTGGCACAAAAAATTTATTAGCAATTTCAACATCATCTCTTACATCAGTCTTGCCTAAATACTTTATCACCCTTAAAAAACTAACCAATAATTCATTTGACAAATCATCTTTAGTAATTTTTGTATCTAATACTTGTCTTTTATTTCCAGCAGTAAATGTCAACCAAGGATATAAATCAACATACGCTGCAGTAGGGAAAAAACTCTTACAAAGCGCTTCATACTCTTGATAAGCTGTCTGATATTCAGGATAATAATCATTCACAGTACTTAACTGATGAAATAAAGTATGCGTTAATACCCATGGAGTTTTTGCAAACCATTGTGTCTTACCTTTTGATTCAGGATATATACTCTTCTGATTCTTAATACTATCCCCTAAAATAATAAATAAACAGCTATTTCCATCATTTAATTTACCACTATTACACCAATTGGTAATAATTTTATGTATATTCTTAAAAAATTTAGGAAAATCAGGTCCTATAGGAGATTGACTAGTCTCAGGAGACACATAATCAAAATATTCTTCAGGGGGAATAATAAATACACGATCACTGGTCGCATCACCACCAGAAAATTCTGAATACATATCTTCAAAATATAATATTAAACTATTATCAATCGGTTGCACTACCACATCAACATTAATATCCAAATTACCAAATGTTTTCGCTAAACTTTTTTCATATCCTAATCCACTATCCAATTTAGGATTATTCAATAACTTTTCGAATTCTTGTGGACTTCTCTCTTTATAAACACGTCCCTTTTGTAATGACACAGGATTCAAACCTTGTTCTATCGCAAATTTTGCGTCTAATGCAGGTAACTGTTTATATATTCTCTGAGGCATCTCCTGCAAAATCACATTTCGAATTATTTTTTTCAATTTATTTTCTGTTAACATCTCTTATATTTCCTATTAAAAAGGTTTATTTCTATTTATGTCAACGCCCTACTATAATTTAAACATTCTAGAAGATAATGAAAATTTTAAAAGCTTCACCAGAGTTATCCCAGAACGCACAGATGATTTAGAACTTAAATGGCATAGGGATAATGGGGATCGATACATTACTGTACAATCTGGATTAAACTGGGGATTGCAATTAGAAAATCAACTACCTATCACATTAGAAATCAATCACACCTATTTCATACCTTATGACGTCTGGCATCGAGTTATTAGAGGACAACATGATCTAGTCTTAATCATTAAAGAAATCTCTAAATCTCTTCCTTCTTAAAACAATGATAGTCAGTCAAAATATATTTTAACATCTTCTCCTTAATCACTAACATCAAATATAAATCAACCAAATCTTTCTCATATGTTTGCAATCCTTCCACACACATCTCTTCCTGCAAACGACAAATTTGTAATACTCCATGCTTCTCCAACTTTAATTGATTTATTCTTTGCATCGCATCATCAGTAATCAATTCAAACTGTTCTTGCGCTAATCGACGTTGTTTGAATTCACCTAAATTAAATAAAAACACACTCCATAAAATAAAACACACAAACCAAATAAATTTCATAAAATTATCCTGCTATATATTTAATTAACAACATTTCACACGGTTTGTATAACTTTCTGATAACATTTTCCGTTTTTGTCCACGTAATAGATAGATAATAGATAGTTTTATTTAGATCTAGATCTGATTAGAATTTCATATTCTGATTTTTATTATCAGTATTTGTATTTCCTTTATTAATATCTAACTGTTTCGCAACCTTTAATATTTCACCCACAGCTTTTTCAAAATCTGCATCTGATAAATCTTGATTACTATTTATTAAATTATCTAATAGACTTTTCACTGGTCCTGCAGATAAAATGTCTTGCGCCGCAGAATCTAAACTTTCTTTATCTCCTTCACCTATTTTTTTAAATATACCTCCAATTAATTGCCCAAAATCACCACCTTGATTCATTAAATTTTTATCGTCCCATACATCTCCAAATAAATTACCTAATTCACTACTAAATTTAGTATTTTTTAATGCAAATTGTGATCTTCCTCCACCTTGATTTGTCATTAAGAAATCATAAGTATTATCAAGTATATCTCCTAACCAATCAAAAACCCCACTACCTCCTCGACGTCCTCCTCTAATATTACCAGTTCTAGATCTATTTTGCTTAACCATTTCTCCTAAAATTAAACGTTTAGCTCTCTCATCTAATTCATTATTATTAATACTAGCAATAACTTTATTTAAAATTCCTTGCGCGCTGTTTTCTTTAGGTAATTGAATAATCGGTTGCTTCTCAATCGGCTGTATAAAATTAGCATCATTAGCAACAAATTCATCAATCACATTTAAAAAATTTTCATTATCAATATTAAAAAAAATCCATTGTAAAGGATACCATTTAGGAATATAATTTGCTAAACTATTTTTTAAATTACTTAATGCTGTATTAAAAACTTGTGCATCTTTAGCTTGTTTAATACTATCATTAAATTTTTTAATTAAATTCTGAATTTTGGTAATATCACCTTTTCTTTTAGTTTCCTGACTCTTTAAAAAATTATTATCAGTAATATCAAAACCTGAATTATCATAAAAATCATTAAAGATCTTTGATTCTTTATCCAATAATAATAAAATTATCTCTAATACCACATTATTTTTACGTACCGCCCGAATCACACCTTCTTTAGAATCATTTGCCTCAGCATCTTTAAATTCATCCTCAAAATCACTAATCACATCATCTAATTCAATTCCACCCTGTTTATCACTACCTATCGTCTTAAAATTATCACCTAAAAATTCTTTTAATATTTTCTTTTGAATAATCTTTTTTAACTGTCTTTCAGATATTAACATAAAATAAAACCTGTTTTTTTAATATAATTATCAAAATTACTAGCAAAAGATAAAAATAAAAAATTAAACGATTAATTATTAACTGGCTGGTCGACCCATTGATAACCCTTTTCTTGAATCTCTTCTCACTATCAACACAGAAGTCATAATCCTAAGATTACACTTCAAGGCTAAGTTTGTTGATAAACGGCTACCTTCAAAATTAAACCCAACTCAACTAATAATAACAAGCTAACTCGCTATGGCCCAATATCTTCACTTCTTCATCATCAAGATATCGTAATAACTTTTAATCTTTCTTATATGATTATAAGGTAATTACTAAACCAACTGAGGATTATCGGATAATGGCTATGAATTATCAAACATCTATCAATCGATCAACTTCTAATTTTGATGTATTCCCCTCCCCTACATCAATTTAATCACTGAATTAATTAAACGTGTTATTTCTTAATCACTGTCAGCAATTAGGTTTGTCTCTTCTCGTCTGATTCAAACCTATTAGAAATTTGGAAATGATTCACATCATGTCAAGTTATTAACCTGTTTCATTTTCACACCTAGGACGTGTAATATAACCTGTTAATTTTTTATCCTTATAATATTATATACTATTTCAAATCATTGTTTAAAATATTTTATTAAACCACGACTCTTCATTAGCTTTTTGCTTCTTATATTTACTCAAAGCCTGCTTTAAATATTCTTTCTGCTTCTCATCCAACTCTTTACCCTCCCAATTCTTATTATGAATCAACTGCTTCATCAAATGCTTAACATTCGCATCAGCATTACTATTCTCTTCCATTTCCATCAATTCATCAAAAATCGCCCCATCATTAATCACATTTAAAAAATCTGAGATTGAATAACATCCTATTCCATTCTGCTCACAAACCTTCGCAATATCATTATTTTTTAAACGTACCACTTTTAAAACACTCACCAACATCCAATTTAAAAAACCCTGCCACCCATCCACGTTCTTCACACTACCAAACTTTTCAAAAACCTGCCACATATCAGGTGCCTCCACAAAAATACGCTCCCATAAATTATAACTCTTCTCCGCTATCCCTAATGATAATATCATCACATTATTAATCATCATCTTATTATCATTTCTCTTCACCTGATATAACTCTTGACTCTGCTTCATCCCATACGGACTCACTGTAAAATATTGCAATTTCTCATTATTTCCTTCATCTAATCCATCTTGCACCATCTCGCCCAATTTTTTAATCAATTTACCTAATAACTTAGGGTTCATATATAAATTATTACCTAAACACAACTTTTCTGCACTCATATCCACAAAATTCTGCCCCTGTCCCTCATTACGACGATAATATCCTATCAATTTCTTACGAGCATCACTCATGTATGTGTCTTCATCAGCTTCTTTTAATTTACCAGGTTTAAACTTCAATTGACCCTGCTTCTGATCATCATTCCAAACTTGATCATCCACCACATCATCATGAAAAATATCATCCAATAAATCCGTTTCAACCTCAACACTATTTTGGTGCTGCCCCTTTTTTTCACCGTCTTTACTTTTCTTCCCCTTCTTCACGTTACTTCCACTTTTTAAATCTCTTAAATGAAATAAAGGATCAGGCTTCTCTTTACTTCCCACCCAAGTCAACTTTTTCCCAACTTGCTTCTTACCTGACTCAACCCCCGACTCTTTCCCCTCCAATAACCTAGCTTGCAACTTCACCCTAATCCACCCACGCAACTGTGCTTCAGATATTCGCATTTTTCCACTTCTTTCCAATTAAAATATTTATTAATTTTATATATTTTTAAACCCCACAAACATCTTCATTCTCTTCAAAATATTCACCCAAAAAGACGCTCCCGCACTTTTTCAATCTCAATCATAATTATAAAAGACATCAAACAGGATCCTAAATGACACTAAAACTAAAACCATCTCACAATCTTTATCTAACCCACTCTCTCCTCACAGAATCCAAACCCCAACCCAAATCCAACACTACCACCCAAAAAAATTCAAAAAACCCCTCCACCACACTCTCTCCCACTCTTCAACTCTCTCTCTCCGATAATCTCCAACTCAATTTCTCAGATAAAACCCTCGACCTACTCCTAGACAAATCCAAATCCGTTTTCAAGGACACTTTCAAAACAACTTCTCTCAAAGACCCAGAAAAATTCCTTGATCAATTCAAAGATAACCTCTCCCAATCCATCCAAAAAGAACACCTTCTCAACTACTTCAATCTCCTCATTCCCTCCCTACATATTCAAACCCAACCCAACTCCCCAATCAAAAACCTCATTCTAGATTTCAATCTCAACCACAATCAAGAAACCCACGATAATCAAATCGGCTTCAAACTCAAAGGCCAATTCTAATCTCCTCGCCACACCAATCTCAACCTCCCCTCAGGTATCTGCCACTCCTCCCCATCCACCATCACCCCATACCAATCCGATATATCTATCTGCAACCCACTAAATTCCGGCCTCACTCTCAAATCCTCACTAGTCGCACTCACCCACCCCACACACCCTATCATCCACCTCGGCCCCCTCACAGGCCACGGCTTTTCCACCGACTCCACCAACTCCACCACATCCATCACCCGAAACCGATACTCACTCACACTCCACCTCCTTCCCATCCCGCAATATCAACACCAACGCCTCCTCAGGTATCACCCACTCCAATCCATCCACCATCACCCCATACCACCCCTCTCCACGCTTCCAACACGGATCCAATCCAGGACGGGCCTCCAACTCCTCCCAATTAGCACTCACCCACCCCATCTTTCCCACTCTCTCCTCCCCTACACAAATATAATGCTGCAACATCACTAAATCCCATCTCCTAAACTTAAATCTCTCACAACTCTCACTCATTCTAACACCTCCAAATATCTCTCAGGTATCAACCACGACTCCTTCTCCACCCCAAAAATCACATGCACCACCTCTTTCACCCGCACCTGCAACAACCCATCCAAATCAAAACACAACTCCAACCCCATCGACTCCCCCCACTCCGGATATCCCCACTTTTCCAACTCCCCCTGCTCAAAACTCAACCAAGCCTCTCCATCCTCAGGCCTCCCACAATCCCACACCATTCCCACCCTCTCCATCAAACGTTCCCTAACAACATTTAATATTAAACTCTCCCAAGTCTCACTCGCCGGGATCGTCTCCCACTTCAATCTCACCAACACCCCATTCCTCCTCCATAATTCAGTCTCTAACATAAATCCATCCCCTTTTTTTAATTAAAAATTAATAATTAACGCATATTTATTATTATAAATTTTAATCTTTTAGATTACACTATCACAAATGAAAGGTCTATTATCCACATGCGTATCTCACAATCCCAACTCAGAAAGATTATCGCGGAAAACATTTATTCAACCAACTTATTAAGAGAAGGCGATGACGACCCTTATCCAGGTATGATGCCTGATGAAGATCTCTCCCACTTAATCGATACATTACCTGGGCAAATGCAAACAGGTGCCCTTAACGACTCAATTCCAACAGCTAAAGGTTCAATGCAATTAACTGACGCGATCGAAGCTATTATACTCAAAATTGCAGAAATGCAACCACCTCCAGATGAACCTTTAACCCGCAAAATGGTCTTCACTCACTTACAACAATTACGCAAAAATAAAAGCCTCATGATAGCACTCTCTAAAGCTGCTGAAAGAATTGATTCTTTTAAACTAGCTAATATGTTTCAATTCATAATTGCACTAAACCAACTCATGAAAAGCCCCATCAGCGGCGCTTCTGTAGGCCAATTCGCTGAAATAGTACAAGAAAGTTTCCCAGAACGTAAAGGGAAATAAACAAATATTCTGATTTACCTAACTTTTACAAATTTTTTCCCGGGATTTTTTTCCCAGTTCACCTCTTTCCTAAAAAAAGTACGTTTACCTTTTTCACCCCAGTCTCCCCCCGTCAAACCCCAAATTTAAAAAAGCTAAACCAGGTCAAAAATATCTGAACCTTTTCGAACCTTTTCGAACCTTTTTCAAAATTTTCCCGGGAAAAAAAGATGACTTTTGACTAAGTGCCTGTAAAAAGGGTCTTTTGGGTCCACATTCCGGGCCCTTTTTAAGGGCTGTTTAGAGCCCTTTTTGAGCCCTCTTTTAAGCCATTTTTAAGCCCTTTTTAGAGCCCCCTATCTGACCCGGCTCTCTCAGACGGGAAGTGTTAATTAGCTAATAAATAAGGCTTTAGAAAAGTTTAAGACACGTGAAAGATCATACAAATCAGTTTATAATAATAGTATCAACACCAACAACTAGGAGATATTATGATTTACTTATTATTAGCTATTATCGGAATCTATTTTCAATGTGGAAAAAGAAATAGAAATAAAATTTCTAAGATGATGTTTAGCTTGATTAAGTTCATTGTGTGTTTACCCTTTAGAGTAGTTGGATTAGTTAAATAACTAAAAGAAAGAAGTGAGACTATGTTTGCCAGATTATCAACCCACGATAAAGTGTTTATGATTGCTGCTGTGTTATCAGCTATTGGAATTATGTGTACGAGTTATTTTGGTGAAAGACCTGATTTAGCTTTGTTAGGTATTATGTTATGGTCATGCTTTGCATCAGGTTATATTCTGAATGATTAAGTGTTGTGTAGGCTGAAGGAGATAGGAGGTTGGAATTTCCTTAAAGTCTAGACTTTTTGGAATTTATAGTATAGCTGCATAACGTTTTGGAAGATTAAAAGTACGTGAAAGATAAAGAACTGTAGTTTATAATATTATTATCAATGCAACAAAGGATAGTAAAATGTCAGTTATTTTTTTAATGATTTCAATAATAGTTTTAATGTTTAGATTAAAGATTAGAAGTAGAAAGTTGATGTTTAGAGTGATTAAAGGAGTTGTGTCATTGCCTTTAAAGTTGATTAGAATAAGTTGTAAAATTATATATACAGTATTTTTTAAGGGGATGATGGAGAGAAGAGCTATGCAAAAGAAGATTGAGAAAAAAGTGGAATTGCAAAGAAAGCAATTGGAAATGAAAATAGATATGCTTAAAAAGCAACAAAGTGAATAAGGAATAATAATGTCAATAGTTAAAGTAATTAAGCAGATAAATCCTACAGCCTGCGATATAGATATAGAGAGTTTGAAATGGACGCAGAGTAAGACATCTCCTAGCGTATGGTATGGCAATTTCAGAACGTTACGCGATAAGTATCTGCATGTTGAATTAGATGTGCAACATGGGTATGGCGATAAACCAGCGTGTATTACTGTGAAGTGTTCGCCAGTGATCTGGTCTAAATCGTCTGATGGTATGTTGACGTTAGCTGAAAGTGATTGGGCAGAATATATTAAGCATCCGGATTATTGGTATGCTGAGATAGAGTATTTGATACCATCAGCTGACGTGCAATTGCAGGCGTATACGATTACAGCGTTGAAGTGGCAGTATGAAGTATGGGCGATTGCAACAACAGTTGAGGAGATAAATGAGTTGTATGAGATAGGTGATGACGTGGAGGTAGAGGTGATAGAGGTGATACGTGAGACAGATGACATTAAAAAATCTTGAAAGTCTAGACTTTTGGGAATTTTTATATTAAATTTAATAAATAAACTGATGTTCAGGATTTCGTGAAAATTGGTAAACATTAGTTTATAATATTATTATCTTTACTCAAACACCTTTGAACAGGAGTTTATATGCCTCACAATTTTTTAACAGCTAATGCTGTGTATGTGAATAAATTAAGTGCTAAGAGAGAAAAACTCTTAAACCAAGCGATTGAAAATTCCATCGATACTATTAAAGCAACCGTTGATTTAAATGATACGGGTTTTGGTTCTCTGTATTGTTTTGTGTATTATCAAATCTTTGGTGAGCAACTTGGTTTAATTCCAACTGGTAAGATACAAAGACAAACAGTTCAAAAAGTCCAAGATTTGTTGAATAAATAGTTTAATTTGGAACAGAATTGAAATTCTGTTTTTTTTAGAGTTTTGAGAACTTTTATAATATAATAAATTTAAATTTTTTAAAAACTTCAAATCCCGTGAAAGTTATAAAAGATTAGTTTATAATTATAATATCTTCCACCCCTTAAAAAGGAAAAATATAAATGAGAAATTTATATAAAAATGAAATGTTGAGATATGTGAGTGAATGTGGTGATGGTATTGTGAGTTTTGTTGAATTGTGTATGGTGTATAAAGAGATGAATAGAAGTTTAGGGAGAAAATTAAATAATAAATTTATTGAAAAAAGAGTTGAAAAATTTTGTAAAAATAATAATGGTGTTAAAGTTAATGAAATTGAAATTTTGGGAAGTGTTATTAAAGTTAAAAATGTTTATAAATTTTAATTAATTAAATTAATTAATTGAGTTGTTTTGTTTTTGATATTATTAAAATTTAAATTAAATTATTATTTAAATTGATTTTTTTTATTATAAAATTTTTTATTTAGAGTTTGAAAAAATTCTTTTTTTGCTAGACTTTTGAGACTTTTTAATATAGTCTAAATTAAAAAATTTAAAAGTTTGGAAGTACGTGAAAGATCTAATGCTTTAGTTTATAATACTATTATAAATAAAAAACTTCAACCCTTTAAAAAGGATTTTTTCATATGAGTTTATATGAATTCTGTGTGACCTTTGCCTGGTCTGCTGCGTTGTCTGTTGTAGGTGCTTTCTTTTGTGTGGGTATGATTTCAGTTTTTGAAAGAATTGAAAGCTGGACTGCTAAAAAGAAATTAATTAATTCAATTATTGTTGATGAAAAAGGTAATGTTATTATTGAATAATGTACCTGGATTTGATCCACTGCGGTAAGTTTATTAGAGCTTGAAAAAGTTCTGTTTTTTTTAGAGTTTTGGGAACTTTTATAATATAATAAATTTAAATTTTTTAAAAACTTCAAATCCCGTGAAAGTTATAAAACTTTAGTTTATAATTATAATATCTTCTCCCCCTTAAAGAAAAGGAAAAATATAAATGAAAAATTTATATAAAAATGAAATGTTGAGATATGTGAGTGGTTGTGAAAGTGGGTATGTGAGTGTGATGGAATTGTATATGGTGTATAAAGATTTTGGGAGGTATAATTTGGGTAAAAAGAATTTGGATGTGAAGTTTATTAAGAAGAGAGTTGAAAAGTTTTGTAGAAAAAATGGGGGTGTTAAAGTTAATGAAATTGTGATGAATGATGGGTATATTGTTAAAGTTAAGAATTTTTATAAATTTTAATTAAATTTATAAATAATTGAGTTGTTTTGTTTTTGATATTATTAAAATATAAATTAAATTATTATTAAAAATTATTTAAATTGATTTTTTTTTATTATAAAATTTTTATTTAGAGTTTGAAAAAATTCTATTTTCGCTAGACTTTTGAGACTTTTTAATATAGTCTAAATTAAAAAATTTAAAAGTTTGGAAGTACGTGAAAGTTGTAGAAGATTAGTTTATAATAATAGTATAATGAAAATAAAACTTCAACCTTTTAAAAAGGATTTTGTCCAAATGGCAAAGCAAACACAACAAGATTTACTCGATATCATCGCTTCCCTCACCGCTCGTCTTGAAGTTCTTGAAACTGCTAAGACCACCAAAAAAGCTGGCCGTCCTGAAGTTGTAAAAGCTCCAAAGCCATATGCCAAATTGAATGGTCACTATTTCAAATTGAATACTGACATTGTTCCTGCGGAAGAATTAAGTGCAATTGTTGCCAAAGTCCAAAATCTTTTGGCTGTGGAAGAATATGCTGCACCAATTCAAAAAATGCAATTAGGCCGTTGTATGTTGGCAAAATTAAATTCAGAAAAACCTGAATTGTATTTTTGGACACCAAATCAAGATAAGCTCCAATTTGGTCCAGTCCGTTCAACTATGAAATCAACAACTGATGAACAATTATTCGAAATCAATTTAAATTATTTAATTGATTTAGGTAATGGTGTTGAAGAAAAAACCGGTCGCCTTAATTTGGAAAATCAATTAAATTTTGAAGAATTCAAAATTATGGAAATTGAATTGGCGAAAATCCAAAAACTTCAAGATAAATTAAATAAATTAAATAATAAATAATTGTTATTTTAATTAAGCGGTTTTTGTCTTTATCATAAAAATTTTAAAAGTTCCTTTTTTTTTAGATTTTGAGGAATTTTTATAATATTTAAAGATAAAAAGGATGATTAAATGCAAAGAAAATGGTATTTTGAAGACATCGATGACGATGATTTATTAATGGTATGGTCAGGTAAGAAAGACGGGTATATTAAGTTTGATGAAGCACGTGGTTTATTGCCTGGCTTGCCTGATGATTTAGTCGAAGATATTTTACGTTGGTATTCTAAAGGACACTGCGTAACATCAATGTCAGCTGCTGATGAAAAGAAATTATATGACAATGGTATAGGTAAAATAAATGCTGTAGCACACGTTGTATTTAAGCAAGTTCAACGTCAAGATATTAAAGGAGAAGAAAACGAAGATTTACGCAATAATCCAGAATATCCAAGTTTTCAAGAATCTTATAAATTAATGCAAGTCAATCCTTATTATCCTGGTGGCCATCATTATTCAACGGTACGTTACAAGATGAAGCAAGGGATTGATATTAAGAAACCTCACTCTTACTTGGATCCTTTAGACAATTCTGAATTTAAGAAATTTCAGCGTCAGATGTCACAAACAACTGTGCCTAATATGCCAGATGACAAGCAATGGAAAGAGAGTCAGATTGGTTCAGCTAGTGAAAGATTGCATAGTGCTGCAATTTCAAAACGTAAGGCAGAGCAAGTGCAGAAAGCTTATGATTTCATGAAATCTGTAGGTTGGGAGAGTGAAATACCTGAAAAGGTAGAGATTGGTGTGGGTTCTGGTTATTATGCAGACCCAAATGAAATCTATTACGCTAATAAGAAGTATTGGAATGATCCAGAAGAATTTGTGAATAAATTAGGGGAATTTAATCGTGAGTTGCAAGAAAGATTTGACATGTATGCCAAGCAATTTGGTATTGAAAAAGCTGCTGAAATGATGGCGCAAGAGCGATCATATTTAAGAGATTTTTTCAAATATAAATATATGGC
>JACCDK011969908.1_pt1 | contig 23926 bp, 22 predicted proteins | sample 7445871 | NCBI WGS metagenome assembly JACCDK01 (sample SAMN15323436, study PRJNA562643) | freshwater metagenome | isolation source: river surface water | place: USA:Blue River Watershed | collected 2017-08-15 | reverse complement strand
TAACCATAGTTAGCCTCCAAAGAATAGCTCAGATCAAATGGCAAAAAAGTAATCCACTTGTGTTGAATAAGTCGCAGCATCTCTCGACTCTGACACAAGAGTAAAAGTAGGAGTTGTTTCACAAAGAGCATTCCTTAGAGGCCCATCAGTTGAGCTTGCTTGTCGAATTCAGGTATCGCTTGCCTTACTTCGTCAAAAGTTCCAGATTTCAGAATTTCCCCATTTGAGATGTAAAAAATTCGATCTGACTCTTTAACTGTGGAAAGCCGGTGGGCAATCATGATGATAGTAATTCCACCCTTCAAATTATGGACTGCCTCAGTAATGCCTGCCTCAGTACTGCCATCGAGGGAACTTGTTGCTTCGTCCAGCACTAAGAGTTTCGGTCGGGTAAACATGGCTCGAGCGATACCAAGTCGTTGTCGTTGTCCACCACTCAACTGTGCACCCCGATCACCCACACGTGTTTCCAATTGATCTGGCAAGCTCCGGATAAACTGGGAAAGTTGCGCAACCTCTAAGGCCCTCCACACATCATTATCCTCAAACTCACCTCTGCCAAACCCAAGAGAGACGTTTTCCCTAACTGTTCCATTTGAAATCATGACATCTTGAGGCACGTATCCAACCACGCCTGGCCACTTTTGAATGGCTTCTAAAGGCTTCAGTCCTTGAATGCTTGCTACCCCAATATCTGGCTCTAATACACCAAGCAGAATATCGATGATGGTTGTTTTACCTGCCCCAGAAGGACCAACAAATGCAACAACCTCACCAGGTTGAATCGTTAGGCTGATTGAATCAACGGCTAGTTTTTCCTTTTTTGGGTAACGCATAGATACATTCTCAAGTGAAATTTCAGCACGAAAATCTAGATAGTTGAAATCAAGTGGCTTTACAATCAACTTTTCAGGCTTTAAGTGGACAAATTCTTCAATCAAATCAAGAGTTGGAGTTGCTGAGCCAACATTTGATCTAATACCTATTGCACCCTGCTGCAACCGAAGGACTGCTGGAGCAATTCTTGTGCTCGCTGCAGTGAATACCGCCAAAACAGCAACCGCGCGCGCGGCATCGTTGACAAGGAATTGTAAAGCAGCAATTGCGAGTGAGCCGAGCACCAAGGTAACTTCGATTACATACTTGCTGATGTTCGGCATAAAGTTTCGTTCCGCTTCTACTTCTGCCAAGCTCTTTCGAATATTGCCAAGTTCTATTGCATAGTAAGTGCGACGATTGCGTACCACTATTTCTCTGTAGGAGTTTAATACCTCCAATGTTTTTTCAGAACTTTCAATCGAAAGAGTTCTTTGCTCTTCACCAAGTCTAGTGGCTCGGACCTGCAAAAGTCTAAAGAGTACATAGCCAATCGATGAATACACTACCAAAGTGCTAACTGCGACTACTGGATCAACAAAAAACAATCCGGTTGCCAAAATCACCAATAGTGAAACATCGCTAATAATTAAGACAGTTGTGTTTAGAACTCCAACAACAACCGATTCCACCCCAGTCGTCACTCCATAGAGTGTCTGCTGCATAGACTTTGACTGAACTTTCATCAGGGGTTGGGACAAAACTCTTGAAATCAGATTCGCGGAAATATGCGCACTTCTTCGAGAGAGAAAAAAAATTGTTTTTCGAACGAATATCACGGACAGAACGGTTTTCAATATCAGCAATGTTGCAGCCAAAAGCCCAACTACTGCCGCTTGGGTTTGCAGATCTTGATTTTCAAGATTCAGAATTCGTAGGGCTGCTGATACACGATTTCCAGGTTCTCTGGATTGTGCACCCGTGATTGCGAGCGCACCCAGAATACCTACTAGACCAACTCCGGCCAGATCTAGCAATCCGAATGAAATCTGGATGATGACAACGCCAAATATCTTTTTCCGATCAGTCCTTGAGAGAACTCGGATTGACCTAAAGATAATTGAGTTTTGGAGCACTGGTGGATACCTCGTTTCAAACGGTAATTCTACCCAGTGGAACTGGTGAGATTACAAGGGAATAGAGTAAATTGCCCGAATGTTCAGTAAGCTCCTGATGGTTTCGGGAATATTTCCTCCAGACCCTGGTGGGCCAGCAAAGTTTGCCCGTGAGTTTGCTCAATGGTCCTCTAACAATGGTGTGGATGTAAGGGTAATCTCATATGGTGATGAGCCCAGTGGGGTTTTGGAAAGTTCAAAGATACAGCTACTACGTGTTTCTAGAAAAGGAAATCTTATATACAGATATCTAAAGATGATTAGCGCTATTTCTGAATCCGCGAAAAGAGAAACTCAAATAATTTGCGTTGGTGCATTTTTAGAAACTTATTTTGCGTCTATATTCAAAAAGTTCAATTATGTTGCTAAAGTACCTGGCGACATTGTCTGGGAAAGAGCAAGGAATAATAAAGTCACAGATCTTGATATAAACGATTTCCAGCAGTCTGAGTTGTCCCCAAGGTATCGTATTTTCCGTTATCTGTTTACGCAGAGTTTAAAAAGAGCTTCACTCGTAATCGTTCCATCTAAAGGGTTACTTCAACTTTGCATTAGTTGGGGTGTTCCGGAATCTCGAATCCGTCTAATTCAGAATGCAGTGGATTTGTCGAAATTTTCATCTTTAAACAGAAATTTATTCCAATTTGATGTGCTCACCGTTTGCCGACTTGCACCCTGGAAAGGAGTCGATGAATTAATCACAGTCTGTGCAAAACATGATTTAGCGCTAGCCGTTGCAGGAGATGGGCCAGAGCGATTGAATCTAGAGCGTCTCAGTGCGAGACTTGGGTCTAAAGTAATCTTTTTTGGTAATGTCTCCGAGAATCAAATTCTCGAACTGTTGAGTAGTTCAAAGATTTTTGTATTGAACAGTCAATACGAAGGTCTTCCGCACGCGCTAGTCGAAGCACGGGCAGCGGGGATGATTTCGATTGCGAGAGACGGTACTGGTTCGGCGGAAGTTATTCGAGACGGCGAAGATGGGTTCTTGGTTGGAGAGGAATTATCTCTCTCTGATGCTGTCGTTATGGCAATTCGTGAATTCGAATCTTCAAATCATATGGGCGTGATCGCAGCTCAAGATACCCGCGAAAGATTTGACCGTGAGGGTAGTTTTGAAAGAATCTCTCACGTAATTGAGGAGTGCAACTTGTGAGAGAGGTTCTCTTCATTCAGTCTAGATTTCCAGCTTCAAATCTGGGGCTTGAGGACCTTCTTAGAAGATGGGAGGCATACGGTTGCAAGTTAGAAGAGATCTATGGAGTGAAATCTATTCGTGTCGTTGCTCCATTTAACGCAATAAAAGACAGCTCCAAGTATCCGCACCTAACTTTCATATGCAAAGACAAAAGTATACTGAGAAATGTTGTATCACTTTTCCGTCTCTTTAAATCCTCTGAGCATTCATTCACATTGATTTGCGGAGATAACCAATTTTCTTTGTTTATATCAGTAGTTTCTCGTCGCCTCTTTGGTGAGAAGATTTCTATACAGTGCCAGTTTCATGGTGATTTATACACTTCGGTGAGTAATCCAGGACTTCGAGGCTTAGCCAGAATTGCATCCTCTCGATTTGCCTTTAGCCAAGCAGACTCGATTCGCATCGTTTCTGAGTTTCAAGAGTCGGAGATTAAGCATGCTGCTCCTGAAGTTAAAGCAAAATTCGTTGTTTCTCCTATTCCGATTGATTATTCGAAGATTCCAAAACACAGAGCGACTGAGAATATTTATGACGTTGCTGTAGTGGGCCGACTTCATGAGGAAAGAGGAATCGCTCAGGCTATATTGATTGTTAAGAAGATTGTAGAAATGGCAAGTAAGACAAGAATCGTTTTTGTTGGAGAAGGGCAATGCAGCGATTCAATTAATCGGGGGCTCGCCAAAGAAATTGAATCTGGTTCCGTAGTACTGCTCGGAGCACTTTCCGGCGAGAATTTACGAGATATATATGCCAGCTCAAAGGTGCTGTTATCAGCGGCACCGCGAGAGGGTTATGGCCTTGCTCTACGAGAAGCTTCTCTAAGTGGCATGTTAGTAGTTGCCAAGAATTCAGAGGGAGCACGTGAAGCGGGCCGTGATTTCCTAACCAGATATCAATTTTTTGATTCAGTCGAAGAGGCTGCAATCAAAGTTCTCAGCGGTGTAGAAGAATTTTCTGAGGTTAGTGACCGAGCTGAATTGGTCCAATTTCAAAAGGACAGAGATTTCCGGAACTTAAAAAGGTTGCTTGAAAGCTGGGTTAGAGTTTAAATTGTGGACCTAATCCACTTAAGCAAGTATTGCTTCACTTCTGGCTGAGTTGCCCAAGCGATAGTTCTTGAGACGCCAGCATCTAAATCAGTTTCTGGCTTTCCTCCGACCAGCGAAATAAGTTTTTTCACGTCTGCAGATGTGTATTTTGTGTCATTTGGATTGCTCTCTTCGACATTCATTTTCAATTGTGAGTCTGATTTAGCAGAGATCATTTTAATCAAGTCATTGAGTGAGTATGGTTTACCTCCACCGATATTTATTACATCAGAATGCCCTATTTGTGTCTCACTCAATTGCTTATCTAGACTTTCAATCATTAAAGTGATGTCATCAACATAGGTGAAATCTCTCTTTACTTCACCTCCGCCAAACTTTGTGAAGTTAGTTCCGTTTATTGCTGCTTCAATGAGACGAAAATATGCCATATCTGGTCGTCCCCAAGGGCCGTACACAGTGAAAAAACGTAATCCTCTGGCTCTTGTATTGCTTCTCATAACAAATGCTGGGGTGAGAATTTCATTAGCTAATTTTGTCGCACCATAGATGCTTATCGGGTGAATAGAATTGTCATCTTCACTGAAAGTATCAGTTGCTGAATTGCCGTAAACACTTGAAGAAGATGCGTATAAGAAATTTGGCACTTCGAATTCAACTGCGCTCTGCAAGATATTTGCATGCGCTACCAAATTATTCTGGACATAAAGGTTTGAGCTTCCGAGCGGTATACGCACCCCTGGTTGAGCAGCCAAATGAAATATCGAGTCCGGCTTTAGGTCTCTCACAACTTGTGACGTTCGATTCAAATCACACAAGTCGAATTTATGGACTTCGATTCCGTGGGGGTCCAATAAATTCTTCTTTCTGGATAACTTGAGTTCTGGAGAGTAATAAGAGTTGAAACTGTCGATACCTACTACATCGTTTCCCGAGGCCGCCAGTCTTGCCGCCAAATTAGATCCGATGAAGCCTGCTGCGCCAGTTACTAAATATCGCACCAGAGTCACCTTCCATAAGAATCTCACTCACTTTGACTGTCATTAAACTCTACACTAGCAGTGTGTCCCGACCCTCAAAACTCCTCATCGTAAACTACGTGATGGATTCGGAGCATCCGCTTCTCTCTCACCAGCAAGAGGTAGTGCTTGCTTTATCAAACAAATTTGACGAGGTAACGGTAATTACGGGCCAGGTTGGGGTTAACGATACCTCCCCTAATGTCAAAATTGTTAACACAAGGTGGAACGCTGGGCAAGGTTTCAGAAATGTGGTGCGACTTCTACTCCAATCTTTTCCTTTGATTATTCGAGGCGATTTCAATTCAGTTTTTTTCCATAGGACCGACCTTCAATGCGCCCTACTTTCACCGCTGATTCGATTACGAGGAAAAAAGCAATTTCTGTGGTATGCACACACCACAAAATCAAATTACTTAATATGGTCTTCGCTATGGGTTAATTCAATTATCACCTCGACTCCTGGCTCCTGCCCAATAAAGGGCGACAAGGTAGTGCCGATAGGTCAAGCTATTGATGATTCTCGGTTCGCAATGATTTCGCTTGAAAAGTTGAGTTTAGATAAGTTGATTCACATCGGAAGACTCGATAAATCGAAACAAATAGAAAAATTAATTCAGGCGGCAATCGAATTGCGTAGGGGGAACGACCAGATAGAACTAAAGCTAGTGGGTTCCCCGGCTAATGAAGAGTCCAAGATTTGGGCTAGCGGTTTAGCTACAAAGTATAGAAATCAAATTGAACTTGGTTGGCTCAAATTTGAAGGCTCCATTTCACGAACACTTTTTCCGGTGACAATAGAGAAATCGGGCTGTTTTTTTCATGCTTATGTTGGTTCCCTTGACAAAACACTTGTCGAAGCAACAATGCTCTGTGTTCCAGCAGTTACCATCAATCCTGAATACATCAACATTTTTGGGTCGTGGTCTAACTCAGATCCGATTTCCTTAATCTCTGAATACAGAGCCTTGAGATTGCTCAGTTTTGCTGATTTGAACTCGGAATTGAAGAGAAGGCATTCGCTTGCTTTGAGATACCACTCTCTAACCAACTGGGTCAACCAGCTCTCTCAATTACTTAGATGACCTTTCTCTGAAAACATATGAGAATATAGGGCCATGAAGATTCTTCTTACCGGTGCAGCTGGGTTTCTCGGCTCTCATCTGACTTCAAAATTGCTGCACGAAGGACACGACGTAATCGGAATTGACGATTTTTCAACAGGCTCAATTAAGAACCTCACAAAATCATTGACTCACCCAGCCTTCACGTTTATTGAACATGATGTTCGTGTCCCATTTAAGGCTGAAATCGATGCAATTCTCAATTTCGCATGTCCCGCGTCTCCAAAAAATTATCAACTCGATCCTGTGAGAACTATTGAGACGAATTTTCTGGGGATTATCAATATGCTTCATCTCGCAAAGGAGCACGGAGCAAGGATTATTCAGGCGTCCACGAGTGAGGTTTACGGAGACCCAACCGTTTCACCACAACCTGAAACTTATTGGGGAAACGTAAATCCCATTGGAATTAGGTCTTGCTACGACGAAGGTAAGCGCGCTGCAGAAACACTTTGTTTTGACTATAAGAGACAGTTCGGCACTGACTCTCGCGTACTTCGAATCTTCAATACTTACGGGCCAAACATGTCCATTGGGGATGGGCGTGTGGTTTCTAATTTCATAGTTCAGGCTCTTGCTGGAAAACCAATCACAATTTACGGTGATGGATCACAAACTAGATCTTTCTGTTTCGTCACTGACTTAGTTGACGGAATTTATAAATTACTCGTCTTGGATACTCCAGTCCATACACCTATAAATCTAGGTAACCCAACCGAATTCTCGATGCTAGATCTGGCCGAAAAAGTTATTCAAATTACCAAGTCGAATTCTAAAATCGTATTTGAACCATTACCACTGGATGATCCTCGACAAAGAAGGCCTGATATCACTCTTGCCAAGAGCCTCTTAAACTGGCAGCCCTTGGTGGGTCTTGAGAATGGTATTGAAAAAACCACTGAGTACTTCTTTAAGGAAATGGCTTTGTGACAAAGGTCTACCACTTGATAACCACAATTTCGCGTGGTGGGGCCGAGAATCAGTTGGTAGTGCTTGTCAAAGAGCAAGTTAAGCAAGGCCTTGAAGTGCATATTGTTTATTTAAAGGGCGTTGCCGAACTTGAGCAGGAACTTACTTCAGCTGGTGGATTTGTCCACCACGAATTAGTTGGAAAATCTCCTTTGGTACAACCTTGGCATTTGGCAAGATTGATTGCCCGTGAAAACGTCATCGTCCATGCCCACCTCCCTCGAGCGGAATTGGTGGGTTTGGCAACCGTAGGAAATTTCCGCTTCATCGCGACTCGTCACAATGCAGAATCTTTCTTTCCGGGCGCTCCAAAATTTCTTTCGCGATTCCTATCAAGGTTAGTGGAGAGGCGCGCAACTAGAATTATTGCTATTTCTAACTCTGTAAAGGAATTCCTTTTGAACTCAGGTGAAGTTAGAAATGAAGATAGCATCGAAGTTGTTTACTATGGATATTTCCGGGTTGCTGAAACCAAACAATTGAAATCTACTTCGCCCTTTAACTTGTTGAGACTGGGAACAATTTCTCGCCTCGCACCACAAAAGGATATTCCAACTATGATTCGTGCATTTCAGGGCTACAACATTCACAATCCAGATAGCACTCTGTCGATTTTGGGGGCAGGACCGTTAGAGTTGGAGCTAAAGAATTTTGTTGAGACCCTTGATCTCAAATCAAAAGTTGAATTCCTGGGGCGAAGTGCGTTTACGCACAATTTTCTTCTTTCGCTGGACGTTTTTATTCTGACTAGCTCGTATGAGGGCTTTGGAATGGTTCTCTTTGAAGCAATGGATGCTGGAATACCAATTGTCGCTTCTAAGAATTCAGCAATTCCCGAGGTTCTGGGTGAGGAATTTCCTGGGCTTTGTGTAACTGGGGATGCCGAAGATTTCTTACTCAAGATAAATGCCCTTAAGGAGCCCAAGTACAGAAATTTAGTTCTCGGTATTCAAGAAGAAAGATTGAGAATGTTTAGTGCGAACTCAATGAGCGAAAAAATGCTAAAGCTTTACGAAAATTGATTTACGCAATCGCGAATTAAGCGATCAAACCGCTTATTTATGAGCAATTGTGAAAGTGAACTCTGGTATTGAAGCCAAATCTTATCTTCCATTTTCTGCCTGAACTCTTGATTTTCAAGGGTAAGAATTGCGCTTGCTAGAGATTCCGGACTTGAGTTACTCAAATAGATTACAGACTCTTCTTTGAATACTTCTTTAATTCCTAGACTTTCCGAGGTCACGTATGCCTTCTTAAAATATCCAGCCTCGAAAGCTTTGTGAGGGATAGTGTATTTGAGTCGTGGGTGGTCTGAAATCTGACCAACGGCCACATGTGCCATGTTATAAAGTTCCTGCATCTCGCTTGGTGAAACATTGGATAGTCGAATCACGTTTTCAAGATCATTTGGTACGACATCGCGATCCCCAAGGATAAAGATGAAAGTTGCCTGTTTCGATAGTATTCTGGCTGCGTCGCAGATGTTCCTGTACCCGGCTTCCTTATTCACTTTTCCTCGAAAGAGTACAACCAGGCTCTTTTGATCGACATTTTTCTTTATCCCTGAAACTAACCCACTTTTCATCAGAGACGGTTTGAGTCTCTCTTTGAATTGCGATTCATCCAATCCCGTATAGCTCACATGCATTTTATTCAAGGGGACTCCAGGAAACCTTTTGACTCGGTTACGCTGCAAAGTACTTTCCACTAACACAAGATTGGCTGAATGCAGCGATATCAAATCTATGGCAGCAATCATTGGTAACTTATAGAGATTCTCAAGTTTAAAGCCTCTTGAGAGTATCCCGTCAGTCAAAGTCCAACCCGCGTCCAGAATAACTGGTTTCTTGGTTATCAACTTTAAGACTGGCGATAGCAAGTGGCACGGAGACATCACTACAAGGACGTCTAAATTGGCAAAACTTGTTCTGTTCCTGAAAATCCATTTGACACTTTTCAGGAATTTAGCCGGTACGTGCACGTACGTTTTCTTAATTCCAGGACTCTTGAAATTAAGCAGAGTACTAGAGCGAGAATAGTTCGAACCAATAAAACTAAAAAACCCAACATTAATTTCTCGCTCATGAGGACGATTCATGTCTCTAGTTTAGTCGAATACCCGAACTATACTAAGGTGATGATGTCCCTCACTTCAGAACTGAAAATCCATGCATGGGGAGGATTAGGGTCCCAGCTATTTGCTGTTGCCTTACTGAAAGACATACAAAAGGCCTCGCCCAAGCGAAAACTGAAGATTTTCCTCCACACGGGAGGTGTTACACGAAGACTTCCTGAAGTTGTTGAACTCTTTCCGGAAATTTCATTTAACTACGTAGATGACTTTTTATCTGAAGATACAGACGCCAATTTGCGAATTCGGAATTTGCGCACGATTCTCACTCCTCTTCTCAAGCGATCTTTCTCCTTTCTGGGCCTCACGCTTTCCTGCAACGACGACTTTTCGTCTAAGGGCATCCGCTTCTGGACCTGGTCGATTCGAGGGCATTACTCCTATAGGACTATCAGCCAGGAATTCTTAGAATTGCTCAACGAAAGAATTGAGAGTACATGCCAGCATAGTGAGAATAGGGAGGGCGTGTGCTCACTTCACTATCGGCTCGGTGATTTACAACATTTAGGAAATAAGAACCCTCTTGCTCCGGAAACCGTATTATACGAACTAGAGCGGCTTTCTAAAACATCTAAATTTTCTGAAGTTAAAGTCTTTTCAGATTCGCCTTCTCGGGCTCTTGAACTACTCAACCCATCCAAGCGACGAAAAATGTCCGCACCGGATGTCGACACAATCAACGTACTGGCACATTCAATTCAATCAGAGTATTTCCTTGGTACTTCCTCCAAGATTTCATTTTGGATAGCGGCTGTCAGGTCCTCAGTCTTTGGTAGGCATTCATCCGTCCCCTCCCAGAATAGAAGAGAAATGGCTGGACTAGTGAATAACGATTTTAAGTACATCTATCTTTACGATGTTTAGAAGGAATTCTTTTAAGTTCAGGCAAAGGGATTACGTAATCCAAATCTGTATGAGCTAGCTTCTTAATTACGACATCTGAATAGTTCCATGCAAGAATCACAAGTGTTGAGTATTGACTCAGGTCAACACCCGAAAGAGGTTCGATTGGAATCTTGTTCTGGGCCATAAGGCGGCCAAATCTCTCAGGGGATTCGTCGATTACCTTCTCGATTAATGGACGAGATCGCGTTAACTTGCCAAGTAACATGTTTGCGCGCCCAGAGGCACCAAAGGCGACTATCCGATTACCTTGAGTGTGTAAGGTTTCAATCAGTACATCCATTTTCTCAATTTCAGCATCATACTTCAAGATTGCTCTAGCAATACTCTCGGAGTTGACTAGGGAAGAGCTTTCTTGAGAGATGATTTCTCTAGTTCTAGAACTTTGTTCTGCTTGAGATTTTCTAAATACAAGTCGATATGAACCGCCGTGTGTAGAGATTAAACTCGCATCTTCTAGATATAGGCTGAATTGCTTCATCAATCTTGAGATGCTTTCAAGAGTGTAATAGTACTTATGCTCATGATAAACAAAATCGAATGCGGATGCATCAAGAAGTGCCATAAAACTCTGTACTTCTACGATGAATTTGCCATGCGGAGCCAACGCCACTGAAACTGCTTCTGCTATTGCAGAAATCTGGGAAATGTGGGCAAATGAATTCGATGAGAAAATGTAATCCAAGTTCTGTAGTTCACTATATTGACGCACTGCGTCTGGGCTAAAAAAATCGTTTATTACTCGAAGCCCTTTTTCGCCTGCTCGTTCAACTATATTTGATGCCGGATCAATCCCAACGGGACTAAATCCTTTGTTCGTAAGTGCTGAGAGCAAGGGTCCATCATTGCATCCAATTTCAAGGATTCTTGCTGACTTATCTGGTTTGTATGTTTCAAGAAACCAGTTAGCCAACTCGTCAAAATGTTTTTGCATCCCTACTGATGAGATATATCTGTAGTCCTTGAACAGATATTCGTCTGAAATATCAGGGGTTATTTGATGAAGTGTGCATTCCAAACAAAAAAGCAATTTCATGGGAATTAAGTCAAATTGATCATCTTCCGATTTCGGAAAAAATCCAGCAAGGGGGACACTCCCAAAATCATGGACTATCTCTAGGTTCTTCGAGTGGCAAGCCCCACAAGATACCAATTCTTTGAATTCCAATATTGCTGTGTTATTGACTGACATCCGGTAAGTTTACATCGAGAAACCTCTTCTGCCCTTCCTTTACAAGTTAGCCGATTCGAATAATCTTTGTAGATTCATCCGATTTGCTTGTGGATGTGCTCGTTCCATTTGTAAGGTTACTCCTATGGGCAAAATTCGGAATGACGATGCAAATTTTGGCGGCCGTGTCCTTATCGTTGGAACTGTTTCAAATGTATCCAGTAGGCTTCACTCCGATTTCGATTGTGTTAGAAATGCCTTTTCGAAAGATTTTGAAGTGTTTTCTTTCTTAGTAGAATCTGACTCAAGCGATGAAACCATGGTGGCTTTGCGCGACTTATCTTCCTCGAGAAAGAACTTTGACTTCATTAGTTTCGGAGATTTAAGGAATTCGATTCCTGATAGAGTCGAACGAATTCGATTCTGTAGAAATGAATATGTTAAGTACATCCGAGACAATTTTGACAAGCACGAGTGGGATTACATAGTTGTTGCTGATCTAGATGGTATGAATGGAGCATTAAATCGAAGCGCTGTAAGAAGCTGCTTCACTAGACTTGATTGGGACTGTTGCCTCTCCAATCAAACGGGAGGATATTATGATATTTTCGCCCTTCGTGGATCCAATTGGCAAACTGGTAATTACTTCGAAGAAGTTGAAGCAGCGCGGGCCAGAATTAAATCATTCGGGTTTTATAAATCTGGTTTTCTCAATCGAATCCGATTGTTTTTGCTTGAAGACTCAATAAAGCAGAAGGCCGTCTACGCAAAGATGAGACAAATCCCAAAAGGTTCTGCTTGGGTATCCGTTGACTCTGGTTTTGGTGGACTTGCAATCTATAAGCCCCACGTTTTTCTAAAATTCGATTATTCTAAAGTTGAGAGTCACAGTAGAGACAGTGAGCATGTGGACTTGCACTTAAAGATGCGGGAGAACGGTAGCAAGATCTATATAAATCCAGATTTTGTAAACTCGCGTTGGAACACATACAATGTTAATAGATTCTTTTTCATCCGGCAAACAAGACGCATGATTTGGAACAATGAGTTTTTCTATTGCTTAGTGAAGAAGTTTAAAATTTTTTTACTTCGTCATCGAGGTAAGAGCGGTTATTAATTCGTCTTTTCTTATGTTGACATAAGATTCACTTAGCTGGGAATCCAACTCATTTATTTTGAATTTCGAACTGAGTATAGAGAAAACTTTACTTGCTAACTCCCTGATTCTGGAGAGTTTCCTTTTCTCTAATGCCTGATTTCTCATTCGTTCATTCTGTTCGACTTTGGCTCTGTGAAATACTATTCCCGTATAAACATTTGAATCATTCTTGAGAAGTTCAAATTCCTCCGACATCATTTCCTTCCAGGATTCAAATTCATTTTGATATTTCAGATTCTGGGACCATTCGTGGAAATACAGCTTTCTATTCCAGTCACCTGTTTGGATTGGAGGAACAATCCAATTCCTCACCCAAAATACTTCGTCAACATACTTCGCGGGTCCGATAAGCGTCCAAAAAAGCTCAGCAGTAACTTCGAAAATGTAAGGAGTGCTAATATCTGAGAACCTAGAGATCAAACGTAAAAAGCTTCTAAATTGGTCTTTCCTATATACTCGATACATTGCGCCGCTATATGCCCTGCCGCTTTCGTAGTGAAAAGCAAGTCTACTTTGATAATCCGTTGATAAGTTAAAATAGTGTAGTTGAGATTTGTAAGCGAGAGTTGTGCGGAATTTTAAACCATGCCGCATGATTCCAACCGCTTGGCCTCCTACAGATGAAAGCTCGGGAAAATCTTCTAGTTGCTCCACCATTTTTGAAAGAGCGGTCGGTAAATAGCGCTCATCATCGGAGGCGATTATATAAAAATTGAATTTGAGATTACGGCTTGCAATCTCACATCGCTCCGCAAAAGACCCTTGATGGACTATGTATTCCGTTGTGGGTGGGATATCGAGAAGACTCAGAGGTTCTTGGGTGTTATGCAATACAAGGGTTTCAATGCCGCATTGGTCCCAGTAGCGAAGACTCTCAGTGAGCTGAACATGTCGGTTTCTTGAAAAAATTACAACTTGCAAATTCGCCAATTTGATCGTCATGCTCGCCCTTTCTCCGAATCGTTTAAAGCCCTGAGTGGTAGGCTATCTGAAGGATTGAGCTAGCAAGGAGCAAAATGTTCGCAGGTCAAACTTTTCTTATTACCGGTGGGACCGGTTCATTCGGTAAGACATTGGTTGAACATCTCCTTAGTACCGACATACAAAAGATAGTTGTGTTAAGTCGAGATGAAGCCAAGCAACACTATATGCGTGAAGAGTTTCCAGATTCGCGACTTAAATTGGTTCTAGGCGACGTTAGAAATGAATTAACCGTGAGAACGGTCCTTCAAGGCGTAGATTTTGTCTTCCATGCTGCTGCCCTAAAGCAAGTGCCTGCGGGAGAATCGTTTCCTTGGGAGTTTGTCCAAACAAATGTCACTGGAAGTCAAAATATCATCTCGAATCTGGAAGGCGCTGGGGTGAAGAAAGCTGTCTTCCTAAGCACCGACAAGGCCGTATATCCGGTTAACGCGATGGGCATGTCTAAGGCGATGATGGAGAAATTGGTACGGGCAGAACATCATGGCACTACAGCTTGCCCGATAATCACACGCTACGGAAATGTAATTGGATCAAGAGGTTCTGTTATTCCTGGCTTCTTGGGCTCAATACGGGACAGTGGCTCTGTAAACATAACTGATGGAAGTATGACGAGATTCATGATGTCTCTCAAGGAATCCGTAGACTTGGTTCTATTTGCACTTGAACACGGGAATGCAGGGGATTTATTCGTACAAAAAGCTCCTGCATCAACAGTGGAAACTCTTGTTGAGTCTCTCGAAATTCTAACAAAACGAAAAGTTAAACGAAATTACATTGGGGTAAGACCAGGAGAAAAAATCCATGAATCTCTGCTGACAGCAGAAGAAAGATCAAGAGCATCGGAAACTACCAACTATTTCCAGGTTCCAAGAATGCAAACTCAGGCCCTAAATTTGAGTTCTACATTTCAAGAATATTCTTCAAACACGACGAAAATGCTCTCAGCTGTAGAACTCTCCGAGATGCTCGCTGGAATTATAGAAATCAGAAATTTAATCAAAGAAATTTAGGAAAATTGTGACGAAACGTGTTTTACTTCTAGGTTCCACTGGATTGCTGGGCTGGAAAGTCTCTACAATCCTGGCAGAGAATAACCAGATTGAACTGATTACTACTTCACGAAATGATGAGAAAGCAAACCTAAAGTTCAATCCGGTTTCAAACAACCTAGAATTGCTGCTTGATGAAACTTATCCCGATTTTGTAGTTAACTGTATTGGAGTTATTCCGCAAGGGCGCGCGAGATCAATAGAGAATTTCATCGAAATGTTTCAAATTAATACCTTATTTACTCGCAAGCTTGCACGAGCGGCAATGGTGCGACAAATCAAGGTTATCCAACCGCAAACTAACGCTGTGTTCTCAGGTCGTCGCGGAGGCTACTCGGAGAACTCAGTAAAGTGCCCAAGGTCGCTATATGCCCTAACCAAGATGCTGAGTGAGACCAAGTTCGAAAGCCAGATAAATCTACGATGTTCAATAATTGGCCCCGAGATATCAGGAAAAGCTAAATCCATATTTTCTTGGGCACTTACTAAGCCCCCAGGTGCCGACATTACTGGATTTACGAATGATTGGTGGAATGGTGTGACAACTACAATTTTTGCAAGAATTTGTGAGTACCTGATTATTGGTAATCCCAAAATTCCCAGTACTTTGCATTTGGTCCCAAGTGACTCGGTAAATAAATTTGAATTGCTTCACTTAATTGCAAAATATAACTCGAGGAGTGATTTGAATTTGGTTCCTTCCATCAATAAGAACAAACAAGACTTACGTTTAACTTCAATCTACGAAGATTCGAACATTAAGATTTGGCAAGGAATTGGATTTACTTCTGCACCAACTATTGAGAAAATGATTTCATTAAGCTAACCAATCTTCGACAATGATTTTCGATTGAAATTGCTCCCGACAACTTTTCAAATTCTTGTCTTCTGATTTTGCTGGAAAGATTCCTCGAAAACTCTATCGACCTCAAAACCTCATCGGTATTCGTCCAATCGACAACCTTTACGAGTACAGATTCTTGTAACTCTGGCCAAGATTCAAATCCTTCTTTAGAAATAAGGCTTGGAATCCCTTGAGAAATCATCTCTAACACGTTCATCCCGATAGATTGGGGATACTTTATGTTTGGTCCGTAATCGCTTGGGTATAGATGAACTGAACCCTTATTCAATTGCAAGGAAGTAACACTTGAATTGAAAACCACGTGCGAATTTTTGGTATTGAATTCATCTGGATTAAAAATGTCTTTTCGAAAATTGCTTGCTGTCATCATTAACGTATGAATTTCTGATAATGCAAACTCATTTGTAACTGATCTAAATTTTTCAAATCCTTTCCAAGATGTGACTCGCGAGAGAAATATCAAATGTGGGGCATTAGTTTTGCATAACTGTCGCTTACTAAAATCTGAACTAGCGAGTCTTGGGAGATAAACTCCCATCCGATCAAATTCTAAACTTTTTCGATAGACTAACTTTAAGTACTTCTCTTTACCAATCAATGATTCCCATTCCAATAGAAATTGATTGGATGAGAAAAGAACTTTGTTGGCGAACATGGAGTGGAGAATTCTCTTAAACTGTTGTTTTTTGTCAGACAGCGTAATTAATTGATGGATCTGTAGAATAATCAAAATTTTCTTGAAGGAAATCAATGAACTTATCCTGAGCAAGAATGCCCCTGTAGTTGAATGGGTTACGAAAACTCGGGGTGCATCTTTCTCTCGTAACAGCCTATGAAAGTATCTTATCTGACCGGCTTTATTTGCATTTAAATGGGTTATCTTCAATTTCTTGCTAGGTCGATATTCTTTATCTAAGTCAGGCAAATAATCTCCTGGTAATTCTGGGGCCAAAGAGATTATGTGTGGCTTGCTATTCCACTCGAGAAACTGATAGGCCTCATCTATCAAGAGTCTTTGAACGCCCCCAATCCTTAGATTCTCTGCAACAATTACAAAATGGATTCCACTTAGATTCATTCTTCGAGTAAGCCCTTTAAGTAGCCTTGGTGTTTGGTCCCAGGATAAAAATCGGCTGCCGCAAGAAGTTCCGAATCACTTATCCAACCATTTCTCCAAGCGATCTCTTCCAAGTTTGCGAATTGAAGTCCCTGCCTGCGTTGCAGAACTCCAATCAGCTCCCCAGCAGCATATAGTGCATCGATTGAACCGGCATCCATCCATCCGATACCTCGCCTGAATACAGAAACGGAAAGCGAGTCTTCTGCCAGATATTGCGTGAGTAGTTCAGATATCTCTGTTTCGCCACGCGCTGAGGGCTTTAACTCTTTAGCCTTTTGAATCGAGTGATTATCCGTGAAATAAAGACCAGGAATCGCTAACTTTGATTTTCCGTTTTTGGGCTTTTCTTCAATTTTTGTTACCCGATTAGTTACAGGGTCGAACGTAATTACACCGTAATCCTCGGGGTTTGTCACCGGGAACGCAAATATGTGAGCACCCGAGTGCATTCTTGCCTCTGAGAGAGCCTCACCTAGACCTTGCCCAACAAATATATTGTCTCCAAGAATCAGGACTACATCGTCATTATCGATGAATTCTTCACATACCAGATAGGCGTCTGGGACTCCGCGTGCGATATCTTGGGTTACATAGCTTAACTCAACTCCGAAGCGAGCCCCATCGCCCAATAGATTGCTGTAAAGCTCTCGATCTGGTCCTCGTGTGACTACTGCTATTCGGCGAATTCCCGCCATCATCAAAGTAGAAATAGGGTAGAAAATCATAGGCTTGTCGTAGACTGGTAGCAAATGTTTATTAACCGACTTGGTTAATGGATAGAGTCTCGTGCCATTCCCACCAGCCATGACGATTCCACAAGTTTGCTTTCTAACTGTCATTTAAGGTTTCAACACTTTCATGAGTGACCATTCGTTAGAGCGATACCAATCAATCGTTTCTGCTAGCCCTGTGATGAAATTAATTTTAGGGCCCCATCCAAGTTCCTCTGAAATTTTTTGGCTATCGATTGCGTATCTGAAGTCGTGACCTTTACGATCTTCGACGAAGTCTATTCTTTCCTCGCCGAAGCCAAAATTGGCAAGTATCATCTTTGCTACTTGAAAGTTTGTGTGGAATTGACCAGATGAGATGTTATAAACCAAATTTTTTTTCGTGCTTTCTAAAACAGCAATAATTGCATATGCGCAATCGCTGACATGGAGCCATTCTCGAATGTTTTGTCCAGACCCATAAATAGGTACATTCTTTCCGTCAATTAGTTTACTTATAAAAGATGGAATCAACTTTTCTGGATACTGCCTTGGACCATAATTATTGGAGCAGCGGACAATTTTGGTATTCAACCCAAAGGTATGTTTGGCGGCATTTACAAAATGTTCAGCTGCCGCCTTGGAAGCAGAATAAGCAGAAGCGGGGTTAAAACTAGCATCCTCTTTCGCAAACCCTTCGCTTAAGGACCCATAAACTTCATCTGTCGATACGTGAAGAAATTCTGAGACTTTGTACTTGACCGACAGTTCTAGCAGATTCTGAGTTCCCAGGATGTTTGTTTCTAAGAAAATACTCGGATTAGAAATAGAATTATCTACATGACTTTCGGCAGCAAAATGAATTATCTTTTCAAAATTTGATTTCCTGAAGACCTTTTCAAGCTCTTCTCTATCTCTTATATCGGTACAGTGAAAATCAATTGAATGCATTACGTCTTTTATGTTTCGGAGTCTGCCCGCATAAGTTAGTGAATCAACCACCGTTATTTCATAATTTCTGTTCACTACCATCTGGTTTAGAAACTCTGACCCGATAAACCCAGCTGCACCCGTGATCAAAATTTGCATAAATTTCTCCCTTGGGCTTTCGACTTCTAATTTAAACTGACTGTCTCAATAGATTCGACTTGATTTGTTCAAGAGAAATCTGCATCTCATAATCTACTTGGGTTTCTTCAGAAATTGCCAATCCCATGCTGGCGTAGAGAGAGCGAGCACGACTGTTTGACTTAAGTACCCTTAAGCGCAGATGAGTTACCCCGTATCTCGGGACTATTTCACTGCAAAAATTTTGGTAAAGATTCTTCGCATATCCAAGTCCATGATAAACCGGGTCGAGATCCATCCCTATGACTCCGAAATTTTGATTTTTGGGGTCAACCTCAAAACGGAAATATCCCAGAATTGTTTGGTTTGTAAGAATTAGCCAATAATCTTGTGATTTGCTGGCGAACCATAATCGACACTCATCCAAGGTAAACTCCCTTGTATCATGAAGTGATTCTCTGATTGAATTTCTGATTTGAAGGAATCGTGGAAGGTCCCGATCCGTCAACAATGCAAAATCGAATTGACCTATTGGGGGAGTCTGCGTGGACATTGTACAAGTATATGTTGTTGCTGGCCCTTCAATTGTCTACTTTGGGGGGCGAAATGTGCCTGGTGGATTTGAGTATCTTTCCCGTAACTTATCGTTGTTGGCCGCCCTGAATGGCAATGTTAATTTTGAGGTGAATATTGCTCATTCTGTATATCACGGGAGTCTGTACGATTTTAAGCAGTACCCAAACATGATTGTCAGGATATATGAGTTTGATGGAGAGCAGATTAGCGGACTAAAAGAATTGGATCCTGTAGTGCAACACGGGACACTATTAAATGAGTTATTCCGTAAAAGTCCACCCCACTCCCGCTACGTACTTATACTAGATCCAGATTGCTTCGCAATTGAAGAAAAGTTTGTATCTTCATGTATTCAAAAAATGCGTGACACCGGAGTCGCGATTATGGGAGTGCCATACCCAGCATGGTATCCCAAGGAATATTCATTGAGAACACCACAACTGTATTTCTGTCTTTTCGATAGGAATGAAATTGAAGTTGAGAAAATTGATTTAAGGGCAGGAAATAGCCTTAACAAGTCTCTAGGGAACCTTAAGTTACCACGAAGACTCATGTTATCAGCTACAAGGAGACTAAGGGCGGAACTTCTCGCCAATGGTGTCATTAAAGTAGACGGTCTTACTGAAACTCTGCTCAATTCAAAATCAAGTTTGATTCAAAAAAGATTTGAAATTAATCCACTGGATACTGGTTGGAGAGTTGGTGCACTTTTAGATTCAGAAGATATTTCCTTTGAAACTTTTCCAAATATTCTGAAAACAGAATTGGGCATACCAGGATTCAATCGGAAAGAGTATCTGAAGGTTAATGTTGATCTTTCGCACATAAGTGGCCACATTGGGTGGCATCTTCTTGCACATGGATTGATAGAAGATAGGCGACTGGGAAGGCAAGGATTGCTCCCGAAATTCTTAAAATCGTTCATGCGAAGCAAGGTGGCAGATCTTACTAAGTGGCCGGCATCTTCATTCTTGGGACGAGAGTTGGTCTCAAACCCCTCCGACTTGTCACTGTTACTGAACGCCATTCCAGCCGCAGATTGTTATTCCTTTAATGGGAAATTCTCTATATTTCATCTTGGGAGTAAAGGAAAAGGTCATTTGCAGAACGAATTAGAAATTCTCGATCATGTGTTATCAAAGTTTGTTAGAAAGCGCCACCAAAGAGGTACGCTTAAACTAAAGGAAGGTACAAATGACGCGTAAAGAGATTACGGTTGCCCCTGTAATGGAAGAGGGCGAGGGGAGAATTGTCCTATTCCGTCCAAATGTCCCCAAGAGAGCGCTCGAGTACATCTCAAAAGTCTTGGATTCACGTTGGATTGGCCAAGGCCCCCGGGTTGATGAATTCGAAAAGAAATTTCAATCAGCCTTTGGGGCAGGAAACGCCGCAATTAGTTGTGGCTCGGGCACTGATGCACTTCATCTTGCATATTTGCTTGCTGGAGTCAAACCTGGCGATGAGGTTATTTGTACAGTATTCACCTGCACGGCTTCGAATCTTCCTGCGTTGTACATTGGTGCAACCCCAGTTTTTGCAGATATCGTGCCTACAACACTTAACATCAATCCAAAACATGTCCGGTCACTTATTTCAAACAAGACTAAGGCGATTGTCTTTGTAGATTACGGTGGGCTTCCCGCTGACCTTGATGAACTCGTCGCCATCTCAACTGAGTTTGACATTCCTCTGATTGAAGATGCGGCGCACGCACTGGGAGCTACATATAAGAATCGGCCAATTGGCTCGATAAGCGACTATACAATTTTTTCATTTCAGGCAATCAAACATATTACGACTGGCGACGGTGGTATGTTGATGATCAAAGACCCAGCTAAAGTAGAAGAAGCTAAGAGGCTTCGATGGTTCGGGATTGATCGCAACTCAAAATTTCATGGGATATGGGAAAATGACATTCATGAGGTCGGATTTAAATATCAGATGAATGACATCGCTGCTGCCATGGGGTTGGCGGCGCTTGAGGAATTTGACGACATTCTACAAACTCGAAAAAGCCTTCTGCGCGCTTACGTGAATGGCCTCGCCAATATTCCAAGTCTAGACATTGTTGGTGCACCTATTTCAGACGATCACGCTGCATGGCTGTTCACAGTTATTGTCCCTGATGCTAAAGAGTTAAGAGATTACCTCTTTACAAAAAATATCGAATCAGGCCAAGTGCATTTTAGAAATGATCGCTATACTCTCTTCGGTGGGCGGAAAGATAATCTGCCGAATATGGATTCTGTTGAGTCAAGATATTTGGTTTTGCCTCTCCACACACACTTGCATCTTGCTGATGTAGAAAAAATCTGCGCAGAGATATCTAGTTTCTTTTCGTAAATGGGAACCAGTTCTCGGATTTAAGTAGTTTTGAATCTCCGTAAACAAGGGTGTCAAGAAACCCTAGAATGTTACCTATTACTCTCCAAGCACGCTTGTGCTTGATGGGCGTGCAGGCGACCCCAGCCTTACCCATCCATCTTGGTCTTGATGACTTCGTATTGGTGCTCCGGACATCATCGAAACCTTGATTGTCTGTAAGTCTCATAATTGGGTGCATATGAAGAAAATCATACTTAAATGTCATGTATTGCATTTGGTAATCCCAAGTGAAGTTTGGGTTGTTCGATACTTTTTTGAATCTTGATTTCCATACTCTTTTCTGAAATGAAGTTAATTGTTTCCAGGTCTTGGAATATCTCAGTTCTTGATCTAGATGTTCGAAATGAATATCCGTTGTGTAATAAGACCAGTGATCCCTCGATATCCCCCAGCCCCATGCAGAAAAATAGAATGACTCTCTCCAGCAATTAAACCTTTCTAGTGCTCTTGTCCCCTTAATCGGCGAATACCCGCCCCAGGTTGCAATCCTTGGATCATCATTTTTCATTAGATTTTGCGCAACTTCACTGATGAAGTTCGCAGAAATTTGAACATCATCTTCGACCACAATGACATACTGGTGTTCATTTAAGAGCGTTGAAATCGCTCCTGTCACATGCTTTACTAGACCGAGATTTGTGTCCTTGTAATCCATGCTGAAATACTCTTTATCTAATCTTTTCTCTATACTCGAAAAGCTTTCATAGGTCTCCGAACTGATGCCACCGTCGATAGAGATGTGCACTCGGAAAGGGGGATTAGGTCCTAGCTCATTAACTCTTCTTTGCACATATTCTGGACGATTAAAGCCAAGAATCAGAATGATGCAATCTTGATTCTGGCTCCGCATTGCTAAACGTTAGTCTAGAACTATGACACCATTGGGTGTCGAGAGATGAACAGTAACGATTCCAGATTGGTCATCATTAGTGACTGGATTAACCCACTCAATATTCACTTCTCCCAGTGAAGCCAATATGTCATCCTTAAACCATGAATCTGCAAGCTGATCCATATCAGCAATTACAATCTTTTTAATTTCTGCAAGCGGTGTGCCGTCTTGTGAAGGGTGATCTGGGGACAGCCACTGAATAAAAAATGGAAATTCGCGCGTATCAGCTATTTCCTTAACACCAATCTGCTTCCACTTTAAATCTGAGCCATTTGGACGTGTGCGGTGTCCTTCAATTGCTTCTCTACCGAACTTTGCTGCAATTGGCTGAATATCTTGAGTACTGAAGACCCAGGTGAACCAGCCTCCTCCTTCGTTAGCCTTCTTCGAAACAGCTCTACCCCATGGAGTGTGTTCAGTAGCCGGGTGATCTAGCGGGCAAACAACTTCAATGTATTGCCCGTTTTTGAGAGCACAAGTGAAGTTACGTGTACCGAAGCGCGGGTGAATTCCGCCATCTACAAAGGTGCTCCCTAGGCGAGAGCCAAGGCGCTGCACGGTGTCCGCTAATTGCTCGTGGGAAGTCACATATGAAACATGGTCTAGGCGCATGGTGGAATTCTGCACCATCGCAAGGGGTACTGCTGACCAAAACAAAGGGCCGAAAGAGTCTCTTATTTGCGGGCCAATTCGCACATTAAGGCTTCGCAAGTAGCCAAGGGGGCTGCGTTCATGGCCAAGCGTGTTCGGGCTTCCATGATAGCGCTCATTTTTTGAACCGCAGAATGTGGCGAAATACTTGATGCGTAGTTTTCAATTACTTCTCGCATATCTGCATTTATGATCGAATCAATTTTGCCCGCTTGAGTCAAAATCAAGTCACGATAGAAGGTGGCTAGGTCAAGAAATGCTCCATCAATCGAGTCGCGAACCATTCGGGTCGCTCGAGATTTTTGCTCCTTTTCCAGCTCTTTCACCGCCTTCGCGGCACCCGTTGCCATGCCTCGGCCGGAGGCTCCCTTACCGTACGCCTCCTGAAGTTTTTCAATTTCCTTTTCATCTCTACCGTTAGATGATGTTTGAGCCATTTCTGATGCAAGATCAATCAGTGTTTGGGCGGCTTGGAATGCGGCAGCGAGCGAACCGAGTTGTAGTGGGAGTTGCATTATCAAGTTTCTATTGCTGCGAACTGATTCGTTAATTGCCAGATATCTTGCTCTCCCAATATGTCCTTGGCTCAACCGTGCCGCAAAGTCAGCCATTGTTTGTGGAATGTGGTCGTGCTTAATGAGTACTTGCCTGACATCTTCTATTGATGGGGTGCGCAATTGCAGGTGACGACAACGTGAACGAATTGTTGATAGAACATCATGAAGTGTTGGTGCACAGAGCAACCAGACCGTACGGGTCCCTGGTTCTTCAATTGCTTTGAGAAGTGCGTTGGCCGCAGATTCAGTCAGTCGATCTGCATCTTCCATTACAACCACACGCCATCCGCCCATAGAAGGTACCCAAGCAACACGAGTAAGTAGTTCGCGGATTTCTTCTACTTTGATTGAAAGT
>JACCDK010215062.1_pt1 | contig 23951 bp, 17 predicted proteins | sample 7445871 | NCBI WGS metagenome assembly JACCDK01 (sample SAMN15323436, study PRJNA562643) | freshwater metagenome | isolation source: river surface water | place: USA:Blue River Watershed | collected 2017-08-15 | reverse complement strand
CAATGTGTTTTTCAGGGTGTCGATCACTTGAAAGGTGTCTAAAAGCGTTTTCACACAACCCGAACTTTCAATTTGGTATTGGATGGCTATGGAATGAGGATATTTTCCGGGGATGTTCAAGGAAATTAGGGTGTCTTTGCCTTGACTGCTGCTCCAAATACCACCAGTAGGCGTAGCCCGTAAACTTCCCAAGGATAGGGTTTTCATGCCTTTGCAGATGAGACTGGGCAAGGGTTTGATCCGGATTTGGGTAGTATCAATAAGGATGTCCGTCGTAAAATTAATTACGCACCCATCCTGGGAAGTAAAGGTGGATAGTACTTGGTATTTAGGTCGGTTGTAAAAGTATTTGAAGATCTGTTCCTCGGCCAAAAATTCTACTTCGTTGGCATCGTTGATTACGGTGTATCCGCCTTGCACAAAACTATTAGAATACGGCGACAACGCCCCTAAGCTGAGGGTATCAGGGTTGCAACGCTCCAAAAAGGTTTCTTGTTGCAAAAAGTAGATGGTGTCCACAGGTAGAATAAAGGATTTACTCATCACACACCCACTGTCGTCGGTGAGGGTCAGTTTGATGGTGGAACCTGCGCTTAATCGAACCGAAAGGGTATCGGGTCGGTTGGGTTCTACTTTTTTACCATTCACTTCCCATGCATAAGCGATGTTAGATTTAAACTTTTGCATGTTTTTAGGGAAGTAAACCTTGGTGGAATCCGCCAAACACACCGAATTTCGGTTGAGTTGGAAGTCCAATCCGGGCCACAGTTTTTTCATGTCCAAGGAGTCCATCACGGTTTTACCGCTGCATTTGCAACTAGCCAATTGGGGGATTACATAACACTTAACGAAGTATTTTTCGGGTAATAACCCGGAATAGGTGAAGCTGTCGTTGGTGGACGTAAAGATGGCAGGCGAGGAGGGGGATTTCTCGTGCAGCGTCCAAGTGAGTTTCACGGGTACATCGGTATTGGCACCTTTAAAAACAGCTTTGAGATTATTGCAACCGTTGGTGGTGACTTCAATTTCAGGGTTGATGGGCTTGTGAACATACACCGACACCGAACGTGCGGCTTCGCCTCGGGTCCAGTTGGAATCAGCATGCACTCGCAATGTAACTATACCAGGAGTTGGAGAATAATCGCCACTGCGGGCAACTACTTTCAACTTGAAAGTTGGCGTTGAATTGCCGGTACTGTAGTCTGTCGTTACTGAAGCATCCGGAAAGTTCCCATCAACGGAGGCGGTATATTTATTCAGCGTTTGAGTTACTTGGGTTTTGATATTGGTGGTAGATTCATCGCCCTCACACAAATGAATGGGATTTGGCATCACGAACGTGGGGAATAGAGTGCACTCAGATTTATTGGTGATTTCAATCCAAGTATACATAGCATGGTGGAGCTCGGTATATCCCAAATACCGCCACTGTCCAGATGCATTTTTTCTGTAATGATGGGCTTTCATGGCATACCGTCCCAATTGTCTTTCGCGAGCTGACGCGAAAACAAAATCTCCATTGGCCGGGTTGAAATAAAACCCTTGAGGCGGATTAGTATTGGGTTTTGGTGTGCAAGAATTAGAGCTATCTGGACAATATGCATAGAAAGGAGCAGAAACGGAATAACCCTTGGTATAGACATTAGTTTTTCCTGGGATTTCTTCGGGTTTTACCAACTCCATCACCACAGAATCTCCGTATTTGCCGTAGGCACCGTGATTCATATAATTAACAGCACGATAGGTATCTGCATTATAATCAAGTAGCTTACTAAATCCAACGTGAGAATACACCAAACTCGTTTCATTGGTTGGGAGCTCTTTCAGGTAAACACGTGTCCGTGAAATGGGGTTTTCGTAACTTCTGTCCATGCCGAAAGTAGACACCGCGTAAGAGCTTAAAATTGTTCCAGTATAATTACAATAAAACTCTAAAAATGAGGAATTTACATTGATTTTCGACTTGATATAAGTTGAATTCAAATCAACCGTGCATCTAAAGGTGTTTTTATAGTGATTATTCCAAAGGGCCTGGTTTGGATCCATTAACTTGTTAGCGGTGTCTTTTTGGGTGTAAAAACAGCCATCTAACAAATGGGTAGTAATCTCAACATAGTTCTGGGCAGAATCATAAATTCGCAATTCAACAGAGGTATCACGCCTCACCCTTTTGTGGTGGTTAGGAACAACCGAATACGCCCCACCCAACGCCGTTAGCAATTGGCAGTCAATTCTATATTTTGCATTTCCCAATGGTGTAACTTCAATCCAGCCACCAACTGTGTTTACTGTTCCATTGTTTTGCGAATACCCAAGTTGGTTACAAAGCATGAAAATCAGAATCCAAATAGTGCGTAGTTGTTTAATCATAAATTCAGAACATAAAAATACAATAATTTTATACAATACATTTATTATCTAAGTTATGGAAAAATATTAATAATCTATTCCAATACAACATTTATTAATTGAATTCTAATCAATCATACGAACCGTCACATAAGACTTTCGAAAAATCATTTACGATTACGCTGTGATTTCCTTGCGGGAGCTCAATACAAGGGACATACTGCCAGTTGACTGTTCTGAGATCTGAATACAACATATAATTTCCGGAGTTGACTTCTAATTGTGAAGGTTTGCACAACATCGGATCATCACCTTGACCAAAAACAGAACTCCATATTCTCATTTTGTGATTTAGTTGAAATGGTATAAAATCAGTACTAAACCATACAACAACATCCTGATCTGTACCATTTGAATCCACATAGCTAATCAATGAATGAGGGGTAAAATAAACGCCTAAGCTATAAAATGGCGAACCCTCAGAATAACCAGTATCTGTATAAGGTCCATAGAAGTCATTAGGCTGCGTACCAATGTATGCCAAACTATTACCGAGGACGAATTTCATAGAATTGAAAGTCAACGTGAACGGATTAAAATCCACTTGATAGAAGTTATATCTATCATATACCGTTGAGGGATAAGAATAATTAAATGCCCAACCATGAATGCTATATGTTCCATTTGTTTTTTGAACTATCGTTTGCCCATATACTGTATGTACTGAGGGAATTCCATTCACCAATCCGGGACCTTCATATTCAATAAATTGGTTCGCATTTCCAGTATTCGCATCAAATAACAACAATGAAGAAGTTGTCATTCCTCCTACATTTGTTCCATTAAAAGAAGCTAAGACAACAACAGAATTTTTATTTTGATCAAAAATCAAATCACAAGGTACTACCTGATCAGCTGGTGAATACAATGACTTTCTAGAATCAACAACGTTATACCATTGATTCGTCAAGCTACCAGAACCACCTATCAAAATGCGCGAAGCAAAGATTTGGGGAATATAAAATGTACTTGCACCGATTACCGAATCCCTTGTAATATGTCCAGAAATAAACAAAAACTCTTGATTAGCATCAGCGTTATAATAGGATTTAATGACTTTGATATTATCAAATCTTGATATATTACCAGCCCCAGGCAAACTCTGTGGCATTAGGTTAATTCCAGTGCAATTAAAATTATTTGCAAGAGTAGTAATTACTGCACGGCGTGAAGGTGTCTTCAAACGATCAAATATACCAGCTGTCCCAACGCAAGCAATTTGTCCAGTGAAGGGTGTGATTGTAAAATCATAGTAATCAAAATATTCATCTAGAAATTTCATATCAAAGAAATTCAATGAACTATTCACCTTCAATAGAAAAGATTGAGTAGTGGGGTTTACTGTTCCCACATTGTGTGCAGTACCTAAAATTACATAAGTATTGTCAAATGTATTAATCAACATCCTGTGTATCTCGATGCGCGGAACGTCAACAAATGTCCTTGAAAACTTTAACTGAAAAACATTCTGTGCTACCAAATCCCCTTGGTCATCCACTTCTAAAAAGCGAATATTAGCGACTGACGGCGTAGCGTTATGTACCCAAACGGAAGCTGTAACACACCCATTATTATTGATATTACGACAAATGTTTTGACTACTCCCTTTGCCTGGATTTGAATTTGAACTATATAACACGTTCCAGGCTAATAACAAATTAGAACTACCGATAAGACTAATAATAATAATGGTTCTTAAAAATTGAGATTTCATTTCTTTTATTTTTTTGGAATACAAAAGTGAAAATCATTATATTATATTTAGTGATATAAAAATATCATTTGAAATATTTTATTATGGTTTTTTTATTTGATTAAATCCCAAAAGCTTTAGCGCTTCAATAATTAATCTAAAATCTCCCATTAATTTTTTTAACGAGCACAATTGCTATTGAAAATGTACACTTTATCATTTTGGGCTAGTTATTTGAGTGGTCCTGAAATGTATATTATCAACCCAATGGAACTTTTTTTGCTTATTAGTAATTCAATAAAGTCGAAATCTGATGAGTAGTTGCTCCTTTGTTGCTCGAATTATTTCTCGAAAGTTACTTTTTACCGAGGTTTCAGCGTTTTTTGTTTCTTGTATCGGAAAGTAGTAGAAAAAGGTCCTTTATTCAAGATAAAACCGAATGCACTTAGTTTGTTATTCCCGCTTAGTCAGGTTTATAATTTAAAATAATTAGTTATTGAGCAAAAAATTGCTTTATTTTTATTTGGGTAGTAAAAATGAGTATAGTGTGTAATTTTATACCAAATGATATTATTCAAAACCTTTTGAATTAAGGTAGTCGAACAACTCTTTTTTACTAAACTTATTTATTAAGCAAAAATTAATTGCTGATCTCGTGAAATTTTGCAGTTGATGCAAATTGTCAACTAAATTCTCAGGATGATTTTCACCATGAACAATTTTACTTCTTATACTATACAATTTTTTGATAGCCTTGTAATTGCTTAAAAATTCATCTTTGTTTTCTGAAATAATTATTGACAAATGTCGTGAAATTGTATGTGAGATTTGATCCTTCCCAAGATTTAATAAACTTTCTAGACAGGACATTAATAACATGAACTTTGTCTTTTCATCTCGTAATGTGTAGGTTAGGTTAAAATAGTTGATGGCAAGTTCAGTTGTAGGATTTTTTGAAAAAAGCGAAACAAAAAAACTGTCAATATTGATAATATCTTCCTCTTTTAGGTTGAATAATTGCCCTCCATTTGAACTAGAGAAATTTGTTGAATATTTACTAGTTATTTTATTAGTCGTTTTAGAGATTTGAAAAATTGTTGAATAGAAAATATCACCATTTTTAAATAGTCTAAATTGCTGTAGAAGTGAATCTGAAAATGTTTGAAATTTCCCAAGAATAGAAATTGCATCACTCATATTAACAGTATTTTCTATGACGGCTTGTTGAAAATTTGAAGTTGCTTTTAAGAAAAAAACTTCCTCGTTTAATATAGCATTATGGCCAAAAAGTTGATTATTTATTAATACTTGAAAGAATTCATTAGAAATTGTTAATGTGCTATTGGGGAGTTGTACTGAATTTTTTGATTTAAATTCATTGGGAAAGTCAAGAAGTTCAAAAAATTTATTTTCTAATTGAGTAAGGTCAATTTTTACAAATTTATATCCAAATTTATTCAAGATATCATTGACTAATAAAATACTACTATCTATATTATGAAATAAGGCATAAGTTTCTATTTCATAATAATTGCAATTTTGTTGCTGCTCATTGACTTTCATAACAAGGGGTATAACAATAGTAATATACTAATTCGAATACACATGAGTTTAAAGAATTATAACTTGTGTTAGTGATCTGCTATTCTTGCAAGTATGTCTTCAAAATCTGGCTGACCGTTATAATACAGCTTGGACGTAGATAAATAACGATTGTTGAATGATTCTCTTATTTCTGAATCATTCAATTGAAGGGCAGGGTGTTCGTTAAGGGGAATTAAATTGTCAGCGCCTTTTATCCTTGCTGCTTTGTGTGCTATGTATTCTGGACTTCCTATGAATTCTTGAATTTCAGCGTTGCCCAGTAAACAATAAACATCGTAGTATTGACGCATGAAGTTTTTATCATCGGTAGCTCCAGGATTGTCTTTGTTGCGATATTTCCTTACGATGGTTTGCAGTTTTTCAATTAACGTATAGCCAGGGTGATAGCATTGAACTCCAATGGCGGTATTGTTGATGTAATTACTGCTTGCATTAATTAAAACGAGGTGTTCCCATATCCAGGATGAAATATCGATGGGCTTGTTTGGAGTTACTGTGTCGAATCCTGTCTCAAGTAAAATTCCATCTTTAAGTCCTTCAAGTGTTGGTGTATGACTTTGGTAATACAAGCGAATTCCTCCGCTGCGGTTTTTTTCGGTATCGTCAAAATCAGGATCCCTCTTAATCTCCATAATCCCATTTATCGAAAGTGAATCGGCGAGCACATCATAGAACTCTTTACGTGCCGCTCTTACTTGAGGCTTGTCTTCTTTCCCTTCGATGGATAAACCAAAATTTGTGCGAATGTGAATGTCTATGTCCTCCGAAAAGCGATGTATTAACCCATATCCTTTGGATAATGAAGTTCCTCCCTTCAATTCAAACTCAATACCCTGTTGCATTAATGAATACAAAGCATGCATGATCCAATAGTCTTTCTCAACCAATGTAATATCAACTCCTTTTTTGGAAGAGACAATTGAGAGTAGCTCTTTAAATTCAGGGTCGTTATGAATAAAATCAAGCATGCTGGAGTACGTTTCTAACGATTGATTTTAAAGTACGCTTTGTTTTGCCGGTTCCATATTGCTGAGTAGCCTTCATCAAAGCATCTGCATTAAAACTACGTACATTATTTGGCAGTTTATCTATTGCTTGGGATTGGTCTTCAGCAAGGTTGTCCAAATTGTTTAGTAAATCAACGAGCAAATATTCTCTTGATATACTTTTAGGGAACGAGGATCTTAGTTTGAATTCAAATGTCTTTCCATTGAGTTGAAACTCGCCTTTGCGCTTATGGATGTATACCCATGTGGTATTATAAAGCTGTGTTAGTCCAAGCCCTAGTGAATTAAAGCTATTTGGGGATACCAAAAGAAAATCTTCGTCCTTCAGAAAACGTTCTACTACCTGGCGGTCATCTGGAGGAACAGTCCCAAATTTTGATTGTTTGGGCGCGTACTACAATCCTTGGTTGAGTTTTATCAATGTTCCATCTTTGGTGAGCTGCGCCAAATGCCTATCTATGGCCGTGGAATAATATTCTAGGTCAGATCGGCGATACACTTCACCTTGCTTTATATGTTGACGGAGTAAATCCATTGCTCGGATACAAAGGTAGCGAGATTTTTTAGAAGTGCATGAATAAATAGGAAAAATTCATGCAGGTTGAATTCTGATATTGGAAATTTTATAATGTGTCATAAAATGCTCAAAATGTGCAATATTTGTAAGTTTTATAACGCATTAAATGAAAACGTCGCCCGCAATATTGCCTAAGAATTTAAAAATTCTCAAAGAGTTAGGAGAGAATATCAAATTAGCGCGATTACGCCGCAAAATTAGTTCAGAACAAATGGCGGAAAGGACGGGCACCAGCAGAAAAACGATTTACAACATTGAGCAAGGAAGTCCATCCGTTTCTATTGGCAGCTACTTGCAAGTCCTATTTGTTGTAGGGTTAGAAAAAGATCTATTAAAGGTTGCTGGGGAGGATATTTTAGGAAGGAAACTTCAAGATGCGGGGATACTGACTAAGAAGAGGGTGAGGTAAATTACTAGGGCAAAGGAAGAGGGTTGTTAGCGGTTTAGGACATTGCGTTCGGGCGGGTTTCGGAGCACTAAACTAAACTGTCAATCAGCACTGAATTTGAATATAAGCACAAAGCTTCATTTAACTACTGAACCGCCAATTTCTTGTAGGTGCTGTTAGGTGCTGGCGTTCTCCTTGTCTGTTCCTCTTGCATATTGTCAAACTTAGTCATTTTTCAAGCATTATTAAATTAATCATTCCGTTTCAAATCCTAAATCTCTTATTTTATTAATAAATTGATTTTTCTTAACTTTTGGAATTGCCCAGATAATTAAATGTTTCGGTCTTGAGCTGGCTACATAAGCAAATCTTACATATTCTTTTTCATCAGGTTCTTCACTTAACCATTGTTCAAAATATCCTCCTTTGCTTTTCTTATCTTTTGCAGAAACTATTAAAACAGCATCAAGTGTTTCACCTTTAACATCGTGAAAAGTTGTCATTCTAATTTTTTCGGAATAGGAATTCTGATTTGTTTTAATCGTATCCAAAACTTGTTTTGTTGCTGAACCATATGGAGATTGAATTTTCGCCTTGACTGAATCCCAGTTATTATTTGGAGAACGGAAATTGCTCCAATAATTTTCCAAGAATGCTTTGAGTTTTGAAGTCCACTGAGTCCATGTTAAACCTGTGAATGGATAAACGTTGTTGGACGCAATAGAGACCTTTGTTATTAAATCGCTAAGTTGATTTCTCCATTCAATTGGGCTATAGTCATCAGGGCAATATTGATGTTGATGTTTTCCGTTACCATTATAAGCAAGCAGTGAAATAGATTTTCCGATTAGCTGCAAAGCGTTTTGCATGTCCTTTCCCGTTCTTGGATTGTTAGCCCAACACAATAAACCAGTAGCAAACATTTCAATTTTAGATAGCTCTGATGTCGGTTGACTGCGGAAGTCAGATAATGTTGAATGCGCTCTTGATAGAATTGCACTTTTGCGTATTGAAATTTTTCTTTCAAAGTCCGTAATGTTTACGTTTTGAGTGTTGACAAAGTCAATAAATTTTTGAGGCAATAAGGGCAATTCGCTTGCAGTGTATTCCCAAAGAATGCAACTCTTCGTTAACAATTCACTTTCACTTCCAATTATTTTTTGCGGATCAATACCTGTGTTATATTTTTCAAGTCTGATGCAAACATTCACTATTTTTTGATTGCTTCTAAAATTTTTGGTAAGTAACTTTTCAACTAAATTGTTTTCCAAGATGTAAGCGTTAATTCTCTCAACATAGACTTTTTTGAACTCATAAATTGACTGGTTATTATCGCCAACAAAGTGAATTACAGAACCAGCTTGAGTCAATAATTTCAATATTTCAAGTTGATTATTTGATAAGTCTTGGCATTCGTCAATAATAATTATTGAGAATCGCTTTACAAGGTTTGCTAAAATGGATGGATTCCTTTTAAGAAGGTAATAGCATAAGAACTCGGCATCTGCATAAGTTGCTAAACCTGCTTTTAGAAATTTCTTTTTGTTTTCTTCTAATGCTGTTTTAGCTGTTGGGTCTATCGCTGTTAAATCTAAATATCTACTTTGTGATTGTATACCTAATGGTTCACTGCATTCAAAATAGTAATCGTTTACCCATGCATCAGTTGGGTATGGTTGATAGGAAATAATTGTTTTGAAAGGTGTCAAGAAATCATACTTTTCTTCGTTGTCAATAAGCCTGTAACTTTTATCTGAGTTCTTGCCTTTGTACCCTGTTGCTTTATGTGCAAAAGGATGTAGAATGTATCCATGCAACCACGAATCTATTGTCCCAATAAAATGCGGATGTTGGGTGGCATTTGTTCCGCCAAACTTTTTTATTCTGTCTGCAATTTCCTTTGATGCGTTCTTTGTAAAACTAAGAACTGCAATACCACTGAAATAATTTTTCCATTCTGAAATTTCATAAGCTGCCTTTATCCCAACTACTTCTGTCTTACCACTTCCGGGACAAGCTTTTAAATAACAGGCTTCATTGATTGGATGCAAAATAAAATCAAGTTGTTCTTCACTTGGGTCTCGGTCAAGCGAGTTAAGCCTTGACTTAACTACGTTTAATTTTTCTTCAAATGATAGTTCAGACATTTGCAGCTTTAGGTTTGATGTCGGTTACCCATAAAATGGCATCTTCAATATATTTAGGAACTGAAAATTCCGTTGCTGTTTCAAGAGCTAACTTGTAAGCAAGTTTTTGTGCAAAAAGTCCTTTACCTAATTTTTGCTTTTTTTTATTTTGAATATTCTCAATGAACCCAAGTAGTTCGAAGGCAACTTCTGCTTTTGATTCCTCAGTTTCGTTTTTCCAATCTTTTTTTAACCAATCTTCAAGAGTAGTTTTAGTGCTGCCATTCGTATCAAGCCAATCATCGTAAATTTGAATAAGTATTTTAAGATTTGCATCCATTAGCCCTAAGTCATATTCAAAAGTTTTAAGATTCGAGAATATTCTACAATTTTTTGAATGCTTTTCAAATTCAGCTATCAGATCATATTGCGGATTATGACAATCACACTTTGTTTTATTTGTTGGTTTACTTGAAGTATCAGGGTCACAATCTGTAATTCCTGCACACTTTATTGGGATAAAGTTTATTCCTGCAATCGGTTTATCGGCAGAATCCAATTTATATCCTTGAAATAATTGCATGAAGTGCCTGAAATAAATTCCATTTAAGTTTACAATAGAAATTCCAAAATCTTCCAAAGTTTTGAGTGAATTAGTTTCGCTACCTAAGTGTTTTATTATTACCCGTTTCGCAAGCTCTTTTATTACCAATGCTTCAGCAATTCCTTCAACAAAGAGAATTCCTTTTGCGAAAAACAACGTTGACTTTGTATTGTCAAGCCAACGTTCAAGAAAAAATAAATCTTCTTTTTCCAATTTGCAATCTGATATTAAAGTAGATGATGGATTACCGCCTTCATTTAGTGTTAATATATTCAATGAATTTAAGCTGCTTGATGCTGTAATTGTAGCAGAGTGTGTTGTTACCACAATTTGAATGTCGCTTACTTCGCATTGTTCTTGTAAATATTGCAAAAGCTTAATTTGAAGTTGCGGATGCAAGTGAGCTTCGGGTTCTTCAATCAAAAGAATTTTGTGCTGTATCCTTTCTGTTTCAAGTCCGTCCAATTCAGCCAACACTGTAGCTAAATAAAGAATGTTATTGTATCCCAAACTATTTTCAGAAATGTCTCGGAATAATTCTGCTTTAGTTGCAGCACTAATTTTTGGGTAAAAAAGTAATCGTAGTCTTTCAACTATTCTGTCAAAGCTTACTTCAGAAAATTGGATTAGAGAATCTTGTCCTAAAACAGTTCCTAAACTTTCTTTCAAATATTTTTTAATTGCAGTGTTTACATTTTTAATTGTGTCGTCTTTGAGAAGTTCTGTATTAAAATCCTCAACCTTCTGTTCAATTACGTGCTTTGGGTCTCCCTTTTTGGGTTTATCTTTTCTGAAAAGCCTTGAAAGTCTTGAGCCTCGATACGCTTCTAATTTACTTTCAGCATCTCTTAACGGTGGTAAGAAAATACAACTGATAGCATTGACAAGTTCCCACTCAAAAATTCCCACCAAGGATTCACCTCCCCAAGTTGTATGGTCAAACCTTCCTCTTATGTTGGGCTTGTTGTCAATTCTCTTATTTAGATATGCTTTGGTATTGTCAGCAGCATCTAACCAAGGTAAATAGGCAATTTGCTGTTTGTCGGATAATAAAGCAAACGTTCCTTTTACTTCAATGCTGTCTGCACCTCCTTCTGCTGCGGTTTTGTCAATTGGTCTATGGAAGTGGGATTCTGAAATTCCAATTCTTCCAAACTCATCTTCGTTTAAAAGAAGTCTTATGGAATCGATGATAGCGGTTTTACCACAACCATTTTCTCCTATGAGTACTGTCAAACCATTATTGAGTTTGATAGTGAACTCACCGTCAAAAACTTTATACCCTTTTATTTTTAGTTCTGATAAAAACATTCTTTTTTTCTGTCGGTTTATGTTAGCACTATCGTTTTTCTACGCTTGCACCTAACGTTTTGCATATTTTTGATGGGCGCGCTTCTCAGCACAAAAGTTAGTTCGGAGAACTGAACTTTCTGTTATCAAAAAACTGTCAAGCCGAGACGAAACCCCGCCTATTGCCAATGTGCTGTTACCCGCTGGTTTTCTACTTCGCATTTGCAATTTTATCCAAGGTTTCATTATAATAATTACCCCAATTAAATGTCTTTGGATTAGGATTGTCTGTCTTTATAACTTTAACATTAAAAGATTCTAACACTCCTTGCTTCTCTGGCTCAATGCTTGTCGAGTAATAGAAAATTTTATTTGATATATGAACTGATGTTTTTTTGTCATTCATTATTCTAGCTCTTTTATTCAAAATCCACCATAAGTCTGTTTCACTATACTCAAGTGATAGTCCTAGAATATGAACGTCAGAATTAAAAAATAACTCAACCCACGATACTTTGTCAAAATTACGATTCTTTATTTTGTTGGTAATCGAGTTGACTCTTATTGTTTGTTTGTTGTCTTGATACTCGTATGTCCCTTTAAGATATGCGTCAAGTTTACCTATTGAACCGCAATAGTGGTCAAGTCCAAGCATAATTGAAGCAGGTTTTTCAACTTCTCCATGAATATTCCAAATCTTTCCAATTTCTTTGTCCTTTTTGTCCAGGATTGAAGTGTTCCTTCTTATGCTGTAAATATCTTCTGTGCTGTTGCTTTTTAGTGCAAATCCATTTTGTTCAATTTTCTTATTAAGAGAGTAGTCGTAGTTTGTTGTCAAATAGTTTTTAAGGCCAAGATTGAAAACCAAATCATAATATTCATTTGTTGAAATATTTTGCATTTGTTCAGCGATTTCTGCTTTAATGTTTCCTTCAACTGCAAAAATTCCATCAGACAGTTTTGGTCGCTCCATTAATATTCTCTCATAAATCATTGTGTTTGGAAGCTGTAAATTTTCGAACTTATTTTTCTTTTTAATATTATATAGCAAATCTTTCCAACTTATTAGTCCAGTTGTTAGTTGATTAAGTCCGTTTCCAAATAGTAATGTTTTACTCATAGTGTCTTTTTGTTGTATTTGTCTTCACGCTGGCCCATAACTTGTTTATCTGTGCACCTTTACCTAAATAAAGCCAAGCTCCCCGCAAATATCCCAACCTCAACAAATCTATACAATAAAAAAAGGTAAAATAAAACGGTAATTATTCTCCGTTTAAGGGTATAATAAATAGAAGACGTTAAAATGGTATTAGGAATTATTAATCTTCTTCCTTCAAGTTAGCCATAGCTTGTATCATCCGCTGTATAACTTCCTGGAAGGATCTGAGTTCAGGATCTTCAGGTATATGCATCAATCACTTAACTTGATTAATCGCGAAGTAATTGCGTTTATTGATTCGAGTAGGAGTTAGTTTGCCAGCTTTGATATAATTGTCTATGGTGCGTCGACTGACACGAAGCATTTGCATCACGTCATAGGTGTCCACCCATTTGGAGGTAAAATCGTCAACAGGATTTTTCAAGCTGTTGATTTCGGCTTGCAAATTTGTGAGCATCGATTTCATTTCGATGAACTGCTCCATGAGCATTTCGTTGGTGATGTTTTTCGTAGTTACCGCTTCCATTGCGCACTAAATTATTTTTAGTTTTTCGAAAGAAAAAGAGCCTGGACACTTTGATACGCTATAAGACGCAACTATAGACTAGTCTAGACTTCTTTGGACATTTCGAGCACCTCAAACCAACAAAAAAAATTTTTCTTGCAGTTGCCCAAATAGGGCGAACTAGGGCGAATGAGGACATAATGCGAAATAATGTTCTTTAAATGGATGCGAGTTTACCTTTGTTTATGTTTGTTTATCTTCGTCTATGTTCGACTATATAAACATCGCTGAGTGTATGTAGATGGTTTCCCTTTTTAAAAAGTTGTGTCACAATTATTCGAAGATTTGCGACATCCACAATGTTCATTTGTTCAAATATTTACTGTTCATCGGGTACTGTTTTGAAGAGTAGATGTGAAGTAAAAACAGAAAATATTGACAACAAAATACAAGTATCCAAAATTTAATTTATCTTCATTTTACCGTTCTTTGTTGTTGCTGATTTGTATCTCAAGAAAGTCGAAATCTGAAGAGTAGTTGCTCATTTTTTACGCAGTGTATTCACTGTATTCATCAGGGGTTAAAGCAAAATGAGGAAGTGCGTCTTTAAAAATCTTTTTTAATTCACCTTGTCTATATTTCCCTTTTTCATAATCAAGATGTAATGGCATATGTGAGTATTTGCCTTTTTTAAATGTTATATTAAATTTAAATATTAAATTCTCGACTCTCTTAACTAACCAATCCATAATGTGTAACTATCTATAATATTTGTACTGAGTATAATTGCATGAAATCCTTATCTGACCAATTTTAAATTATCTGACACCAATGTTAGAGTTTCATGTTTATTAACATTCATTAAATCGAAGCGTATTCGTTAATGTAACAAATGAACCGTTTGGGTGAGGTGTATGGTTCGCCCATGGATGTCGGTCCCAACAAAAACCACAACATACACACCGGAAGATACTTTATCAGCATTCCATCCGGAATTTTGGGTTTGAGACACTTTTTGGCCCCAGCGGTTGTAAATGGATAATTCGTAACTGCGCATCCCTGTGACTACCGGTATATAAATATCATTTAATCCATTGGCATCTGGGGTAAATGCGGTTGGTAAAAAGACTGCAGGTTGCCGCTTCGCGCAGATGGAGTTGCTCCAGCTTTCCCTGCCGTCTAGTCCGGTGGTTTTTATTGCATAGCACCTCATGGTATCTTCTAGACCACGTTGTGTTTTGGCATAATCATGATCCGTATAATTCAAATCAATTCCATTGTCTTTTATGGGAGATCCCAGTACAGGTAGGGTATAAATCTCGTATTTAAGCACTGGCACTTCCCACTGCTTGTATGCAGTGTAATTTAAACTTACGCTTCGATTTTCGTCTTGGGTGTAAGTGAGAAAAACGGGTGTACCATATCGACCTACTTGACTCTCTTTTCTGCAGCTGTCTAAGGCTATTACTTTGAAGGAATATCTTGCAGGTTTCGGGATTGATACTGTGTAAAAAAGTTCTGATGACTGGAGGGTTGCAAGTAGTTTGTCAGGGGAGAGAACCCCGCCGTAGATATTATAACTGTGTGCATCCGGTACAGCCAACCAACTTAATAGAATGTTTTGGTTGTTTGAATATGTGCTTATGAAAATATGGCTGCTGTCAGCGGAAGTAAATCCGCGGTGAACAATGATGTCTGCCGAGTCCTTAGCTACGCAACCGCTGGCGCTTTGCAAGAGTTGGTGCAGTTTATACCGCCCCGGTCTGGTGTATGTAAAGTTAAAAAAGGAGGTATCAGGAATTAAACTTGAGCCATCGCCCAACGTATATTTTCTTGAGATTACTGGTCGAATATTCTTTTCAGTCAATACTAAATCAAACGGAGTACAGCCCTCAGAGGAATTAAGAGTAAATCCCGGTTGAGGTGCATCCACGATGTTTATATAGCGTTTTTGAATCAATGTATCCCGGCAATATCCGTTGTTGATTTCAAGAGAAACATCATACTGTCCAGGCGTTTTGTAAGTGTGTTTTGGAAAAGTCTGTTTACTGGTTTCTCCATCTCCAAAATGCCATGCATAACTAATAGGTGTGTTTGGGTTTATTTGTCCCTGATTACTAGTGTTTATAAACGACACCTGACTTCCAAGACAATAACGATCTGGATTTGCACTAAAAGCGGCCTTTGGCTTGGCCGGTAACGTGATTTTGATGCTGTCCCACCACCATTCGGCATAGCCATTTGGATCTTTGCTATTTGTGCCATGCACTTTTACAAAATACACCCCTTCTTCTTTGAAAAATACGGGTGGTGGTACTCTGCCTGTAAAGTATGCGAAATCTGTTTGTTCTTTGTCTTTTGCGATCCACCATTCATAAGTATCTATTCCAAAACTCTCATCGCAGCGGTTTGAAAATTTTAGGTAGGCGCCACAATCCTTGAAATCCAAAGAATGATCGAAACGCAAATAGTCGTATGGATGATGAGTCGTTGCCGTATAAATACCCTGACGCTGATTTACTTCCTGCTTTGATGGATTAGCGGGATTGTTGGCAATTGGAATATTGACAATACAGTAAGTGTTTTTAACTCTGTCATAGGCGTAAACGGTGAGGCCTCCATAAGGATTGATGAAATATGGAAAAATCCGATAGAAACTAAACAAACTATCATGTCTCTGCCATTTCCCACCTACTTTCCTGTAGGTTTCAAAAGAAGAATGGTTGTTGGTTCCATTTAATTTTTGGTGGGTTACAACTGCATACAATGTTTGCCCATCTGGAGAAAATGCAAAATATTGAGAAACGTCTCCTTTAGGAGCTGGGCCAACAATATCTCCTGGAATCATTGAAGTTTCTCCTTGGTCAACCCGAATCAATTCTGGTGCGCCACTGAATTGAAGCTGGTTCAAATTTATGACAACAATATATTCAGCAAAGTATGTTTTGGCTTCCCACTTGGCTTTCAGATTGCTACTTATTTGTAGAATACACACGAACCTATTACACCCGGGTGATAAATCATTATTCATCGCTTGAACATGCGTAGAGTATGTAGTCTTGAAAATTGCGGTGTCTTTGTATTGTGCTGGCAACAAAAAATCAGGATTCCATAAAAATGAATCTACAGATTTAGTAAAATTTCGGCCTATCTTGTAAGAATAAAATCCCAATGTACGATTTTGAATGGATTGAACCCGAACGCCTCCATAATCAAAGTTCTTGTATCTGCGAATATTAGGCGGGTAAACATTTCCAGGAAGAGGCAATATCCGTTTTATATCTTCAATCATTTCAGGCTTGTTGTTTCGAAAAATGAAATTCTTTGAGTAGAGTCCATATTTTCCATCAAAGTCACAAACGTTAATGTTTGGATTACTTCCCATAAGTACTCTATGAAAATCTTTACAGCTGAAGTAGTTTTCAAAACGGTAATGAAAAAACGCAGAAAAGGAATCGAAACCTGTAGGAAAAAGACAGAAATAATTATAATAATCATATCCAAGAATAAACGGTTGAGGTTGAAGGGGTTTGAAACTGCTGTCCATGACATAAGACGAGCTCGTAGTTGAACCAGAAGTTGCGTATGGCATGCTAATGCTGCCGTTAGGTCTCGAGAAAAACCTATAAGTTGACAAATCCTTCAGTGGATTGGAGTGTATTTGATAATTTGCACTATCCGAAAAAGTAATGTGCGAATTTCTGCCCAATTGCCAGGTTTTATAGGTTTGGGCAATTGCAATTTGCCAGCCCAAAACAAGAATCAATCCAATCAACCACAGCCTTATTTTCATGGCATTAAAATATTATTTGGCGACCTGTCAATATTTGGCCATTGAGGCATTCTACTTTTATTAATATCACACCGGAATAACTATTTATATCTGTCCTACTTACATGGAATTCATTACCCAAGGTTAAATCAGAATTAATTTGGAGTAATTGACGGCCGTCTGCAGTATATAATGATACAACTTTTATTTGTTGTTTGGTAGTTATTGTGAAATTATATGAGGTAGGATTCGGCGACGAAGTAACAATTTGATGATTATCGATATTACTTACTGCAAGTACTTGCAGGTCTTCACATGCGGTTGCAGTGCAAGGATTTGCGGTACCAATTGATTTAAAGTTGTTAATATTTTCCCAAATTGTCAAAGGTATGTTTTGATTTGGATTGTTTAATGGAATCGTATTTTCATATTTCACTATACCAATATTTGTTGTATTTCCCAATGGGACTGCAATATTCGCGTAGTTACAAGGTAAATTATGGAGGTCACTATAAACATTACCAGCACCGGTAGTGGAACCTCCGTCTAAAGGGATTTCACTCAATTTTCCATCAGGCCCTAATTTGATATCGTAAGCTAAATTCTCAAAAGTGTTGCACTTGATATTGAGTACTTCGTTTTTTCCATCAATATATATGCCGCAATCAGTGCGGCCACAAGTTGTTAAAGGAATATCATTGAAAAAGTTATTTTTCTTGATGTATGATAAACCATGATTGATTCGATCACCCATCTGTATGAATTTAATATATTGTTGAGTTCCTCCATTATGAGTGTAATTAAAGCTGTTGTTGTATATTCCCACGCCATTGTATAAATGAATAATAAGTGCGTTGGTAAGCAAAACTCCACTCCCCCCTAAATAATTGTTGTATGCATCGGTGTTGAAGTTGTACGTATTATAGCCAAATGAGAAATTATAAGTTCTGCCGACTTCTACACCCACTTTGGTATCTATAAAAGATGAACTACGAATTGCAAATTTATCATTCTTGTTTGATGTAGAATAAATAACACCTACATCCAATTTATTAAAACTACATCCTCTAGATAAAGCTGGGTTTGCAAAGGAATTGTCAGGACATGGGTCATTATCTCCATTTGCAATGCCACAACGATCACCATCCTTAGAGATATTAATTGATGTATTCCGGGCATATATGCCACAACTAGTAAAATCAATTCCGTTGTTTGGAGAATTGCCTGTAATATGGTCCGTGAATGTGCAGCCACCAATGTTGATTCCTTTGCAATTGTATAGAAATAGCCCTCTATAAATCGTTGATGGGAAACCTGAAAAATAGGGCATGTCGTTATCCCAAATGAAATCACAAGTCATAACAAATGTTCCAGATTGAATAGGAAAGCGATTGCAAAAGTTGTTTGATAGTTCAATGCCGTATTCACAGTTTTTAAATTCTGTTTCTCTTACCCTCACAACTGCTCCAGTGTTATTGGTTGACGCATTGGATTTTATTCCATGTTTTGCATTTCGTATGTAAGAACCAACCACCTCAACACGAGTGGCGCTCCCATCTAGGACTCCTGCCCATTCTGCTGGGGAACAATTTCCATTGTTGTCGATGGTTGGTGCAATGGAAAAATGATAATCTGATTCATCAGCTATTATACCTTCCCAAAAATAGGAAGAAGGGGCTTCTAGAATTGAGCCGTTTAGTACTTGCAGTGTTCCTTCCTTATTAACCTGAATTTTAGCAGTACTTGCTGTAAAAATAAACGATGAATTGTCAAATATTAGCACCGCGTTGGTGCCATCAACCGTAATGTTGTTTGAAATTGAAAAACCAACAACATTCTCAATTGTGAGTGTGCACCCCTGAACAATAATTCCAGCTGACGCCGCAGAAGGTATAGTAGAATTGTTCCAGATTGTATTTGTTGTCACTGTGACTTGACCATGGGCAGAGTTTTGCAAAAATGCAAATAGTGTAACCAGGATAAAATCCTTCAAATTTAGCTTTCGCTGAAAGGCTGGTTGAAATTTTCCATGCAGCATGCTCAACATGGAAATTAGTGGTAATTTATTTGTTTTCATAATAAGTGTAGTTGATTGTTTTTGCCTGCATTTTAAATCAGTAAACTGATGCAAGTTGATAATACTTTTCTTGCTGTAATGGCGATGATGTTCCGAATTGATTTTAGGTTCCTCCAGATTACTGGAAATTTGGATTTATTATTATTTAACCCTGAATTGCATGGATTTTAATAAATTTATATTGTCAATTTTTGACAGAGAAGTCTCGCTAAACACAATGTTTTGTTATTGTTTTTAATTATCTCATTTCCTATTTGATAGGTATTGCATAGCCTAAAATGTTTTTCAGTTATCCGATGATGGCGATTTCAAAGTACTTTACTTTTAGTATAGCACTAACTATGATAGTTTCACAAAGCTTGGTTTAACTACTGAATTGTTGTTGTTGGGTAGGTGCTGTTAGCTATAGTCCTTCTCATTTCAACAAGGTTTTTAAATTGTCAACCGAAGTTTTTACTGTCTTGTCAAGCATTAATTTTGATGATTTACCTTTGTGTTCTTCGGTTATATATTTTATTAAGTCGTTTACAGGAGGTGATGTAATACTTGGCTTCACTATTTTTATTAATTCCTTAAACTTTTGTTCGCTCAATGGAAACTGTAGACGGCTTGAAATTTTTAAATCTGTAAAAGATAAAACTGCAATGTTCGCTTGGTGTGAATCAAGACTGGAAAGAATCTCTGAATATATTTTATTTGCCGAAACAGCAACACCCTTTCCATTTGTTAAAAATGTCTCAACAATAGACATTACAAATTTCTTTTCTACTGACTTAGGTATTTTCATTGGTTGACCTATTATACGTAACAGTTGTCGAGCAAAAGCAGGTTCGTTGTAAAAATTATTGAAGCCTCTATGTGCAGACATGAGGTTGTCAATTGAATTGTCGATTTCAATTGCTCTTAGGTCGTCAGGAATATAACTTTCTGCATTTACAATTTGGAGAAATTGTCTTGATAACTTTTTTTCGTCTTGGTTGTTGTTTGCTGTAAAATGAGCATACTTTAAACCAAATGACTGTTTTATATCTTCATCAACACGCCCCCAAATCTCAGGAAGTAGTAAGTTGATATTTTGATGCGTTTGACTAGTAGTTTCTGGTTTTACATATATTCCGAAAAATCCAGATGCCAAGTTATTTATCTGTTCTTGCGTTAAGCTAGTTGAGAATACTGCAATTTCTTGTGCATTACTTGCCGAAATTGTAGTGTTTTTTACTCCTTGAAGAAGTTGCTTAATTCTAATTGTGACATTTGAAATTGGTAAAGTTATGACTTCTTTTATACACGTCTCTAGCCATGAAACTAATTGAAGTCCTGTTATTTCACAATTGTTTGGATGAGCAGCACTCGCCCAATTACGCATATGATTTATATATTCAAGATGCATAAATCCTAAGTCAGAAATTAATTCAATTTCTTTAGCACCTTTAATTAGGTCGTAGTCATCCACTTTGTTTAAATCATTCTCGTCCTTTAGTCTTTTTCTTCTGTCTCCAGTTACTGCATTGTCGTAAAAGAACTCAATATCATATTGAGAAACTCGTTTTCTGATTTGTAAAATTGTTTCGTCCCATAGATAGTTTAATGAAGCATCAAAAAGTCCAGATGCTGTACTTGCAATGAATTTAGAAAGATAAAGTGATTGTTGTTTATCATCTTGATTTATTTGATTAAGTACGGTGTCAAGATTTTTAAAAACATTTATTCTTTCTGTGATGTCAACAAATACGCTCTCAATTGGTAAGTTATGTATGGTCAAGACTTCCTTTATTCCAGTTTCAAACTCTTTCAATTGAATTAAACTGTTGTTGGCTTGTTTATTTTGTGGTGTTTTTTCTTTCATTGTCGTTTTTTTTAAGATTTTGACTTACGTTTTACAATTAAGCGAAGTCAGCGATTTTGCAGCATTTCATTGCCTATAAGTCAGGATCTTTATAGATCTATAAAGCTTGATTTAACCATTAAACTGACACATTTGGGAAAGTACTCTTAGTGGCTATTTAATTATTATTTACTTCTCTTATTTTCGTGTGTATGATTGAAAGTTTTTTTGGTAAATACATATTAATGGTGTTTCAAAAACTAAGTCAGCTTCTGTGACATTTCATATTTATAGAACTTCAATGGGTCTTTAAGTTAGTCGATATAAATTTCTCTAATTTCTTTTTTTAAAGAGACTGAATATTTGTCTCTAGATTCTATAGATCTTTGATATTTTGAATTGCAAGGAGACATAATCTTTTAAAAAATAATATCTTTTTAGAGATTTAGAGTTCCTTGAGTACTATCCAGAAATTAAACCTAGTTTATCATTTTATTGTAACACTTCACAGCTTCGCCACTTGAGTCACAGTTGCACTCAGCTTTAAGTCATCGAATGCGAAATACGTTTGAAAAAAAATAAAATTGATGATAGATTTATATCATCTATTTTGTGATTTATTACTGCTATTTTGCAATTATTATAATAATTAATAAACAACATGACAAACAATCCCCATGTAATCAATCTGAATGATGCAATTCAGTTAACACATGCTTTCCAAAACTCTCCTCAATATCAAGGAAATACTGTTGCTTGTATGATTGATTCCGCCGCGTATCAACAATTACTCGCTCAGCCAGGTTGTGTTAATGTAAGGACTTACTTTGGTTTGGATCAGGGTGCTTTAACCATTGTTGTAGTTGGTGTGGACTTAAATGACAATGATATGACTAATGGAATTATTTTGGATATTGCTGCGCTGTGTCCTCCGAGATGTCATAATGGTTCGCCTTTATTATTGTAGATTACAATACGGTGGTATATGAAAAACGTATACTATATAGTGGAAATAACGTTGATTTTATTTTGGTTTGGAAGAATTTTGCTTTGGAAAATTTTTGGCAATAAATTTTTTAATTTCAATCATATTGAAATATTCCTTTTTTATCTAATATGGCTAATCAACTGTATTTGGGCATTCACTGGCATTTGGAGGCATCATTTCTTTTATTTTGTTCATTCAGCATTCCCAATAGTTTTAAGCTTTCCAATTATTATCAAATGCCGCACAAATTTTTCGTTATGTCTTCTAATTTTTTTAATTTTACTTAGTTTATATTTTACGAATTTTATAGTCATCCTAATTTTGAATGTAGCTTGTATAAGTGTAATACTAAATAGAATTGTAGAGTTTTCATTAAAGTCGAGAAATTTAAGACAGCGAGTTCCATTATATGTCTCTGTTTTGGCGGTATTAATTATCACTCAATTAGTTTTTTTGGCTAACTACGTAAAAGTAAATTGGTACGATTCGCGTTTAGTAGATTATTTTTTGTTTTTAACACAGTTTGTTTGCCTTACCTCCATATTGATTAGTCATGTTTACCTCCGCAGATTTATTGTTAATTGAAGTTGCTGGGGTTTTTCTTCCAGCATTAATTGTTACATTGTTTACAATTATGTATACCTATAAAACTACACACAGATATAAGAAAGCTATTAAGCGATTATATCAGATGAGTTTCAAAGGGGTAGACATGGAAAGAAAACGCATTGCAAGTGAAATGCATGATCATTTGGCATTACATTCTATTACAATAGCGGAGGAATTCGTAGAACTTAAAGATCGGCTTACCGGAATTGAATTGGAATTGCTACGGAAATTAGAATCGCATTCCGATTTGTTTCGGTTTCGAACACATCAAATTATTGAATATATGTATCCCCGTGGATTATCCACCTCTGATTGGCAATCATCATTCAATCAATTAGCAGATAAATTATCAATTGGAAATATAAGAGTAACTTTTGAGTCATTTGCGGAGAATACGCCCAATTTCGATTGGTTGCATCATGCCTATTGGGCAATTCAGGAAATTGTAACCAACGCCATTCGTCATGCTCAAGTAAATAGAGTGCAAATAATTGCATCAGAAGAAACCAAACAATTTATTTTATGCGTGCACTATCGAGCAACGGAAAATGCTCGAAAATGGTTATCATCCAATACAAAAGCCGGATTGGGAACACTAATTGTAAAGGATCGTTTGCAAATAATTGATGCAAATATGCATGTAGAAATTAAAGACGATGTTGTTACTCAAACGTTAATTATTAATAAGTGAAATTTGTTTTATTAGACGACCATCATGCAATCCTATTGTTTTTGCAACAAACAATAGTAGATATTATTCCAAGTGCGGAAGTGGTACTATGCTCAACAATTCATGATGCAAAAATTGCAATTAATGAGTTAGACTCTTCAGTTTTTGTAATTTGTGATTTAGAAGTGAATTCTGGAAGAAATACTGCTATTCCAGAACTGTGTGCTGAATTATCTATAAATTGTATGGTATATAGTTCGCATGTAGATAAGGTTTTATTATTAGAATTAGAAAATTGTAAGGTTAGGGTTTATGTTTCAAAGTTGTCTAAGTTTGAATCCCTTCAAAAAGGAATTGAGTCACTAGTTTTAGGAAATAAATACTACTGTCCCTTTGTTACGGAAACAGCAGCATCCAAAGAAGAGAGTATTGAGACAGAGAAATTACAATTAACTGAAGGTCAAATAAGAGTTTTGAATGTAATGGTTAAAGGGTTCAATCGAGTTCAAGCTGCCAAAATTTTAAGAATCACATTAACGACCTTAAATAATCATATTGCTAGAGCAAGAGAAATGAATGATTGTGAAAACTTCGACGAATTGTTACGTCGATTTCGATATTGGGACTATTGGAATGGATGATTTAAT